>Ga0181562_10004043_pt1 | contig 10647 bp, 11 predicted proteins | sample 011ome_26_FD_139344 | JGI IMG/M metagenome (GOLD analysis project Ga0181562, IMG submission 139344) | Coastal salt marsh microbial communities from the Groves Creek Marsh, Skidaway Island, Georgia - 011511BT metaG (megahit assembly) | ecosystem: Environmental > Aquatic > Marine > Intertidal...
CCGTGGTTTTCCCCCTGAAATCCAGTGTAAATTATCAGCAACCAAACCATCACTTAAGAGGTGAGGGTGGTCATGGCCTTGACCTACAATAAGTGTATTATTTTTAACATTTTTCTCTAAAACAAACCACGGTAAACCATTTCCCTTTTTTGTCCCCCCAATATTAAGACCTTGCCTTTGACCAATTGTATAAAAGTTGACTCCGTTATGTTTACCAATTTCATTGCCATCTGTATCGAGAATAAAACCTGAATTTTTTTTTATATATCCTTCAACAAATTTAGCAAATGGCCTTTCTCCTATAAAACAGATACCTGTAGAATCTTTTCTATCATGATTGTGAAGATTATTTTTTTTTGCAAGAGCTCTAACTTCTGATTTTAGCAGACCACCCAAAGGAAAAAGTGATTTAGATAGTTGAGATTGATTAAGCCTATGTAAAAAGTAACTTTGATCTTTTGTTCCATCAAATCCTTTTGTTAATTGAAATAGACCATCATTCTCAACAATGTTTGCATAGTGACCTGTTGCAATCCTCGAAGCACCCATCCTGATAGCATGTTCAAGAAAAGCTTCAAATTTGATTTCTGAATTACATAAAATATCTGGATTTGGGGTAATACCTTTCTTTAAATCAGAAATAAATAATGAAAAAACTTTTTCTTTGTATTCTTTTGCAAAATTGACCACCTCTATATCTATTCCGATTTTTTCTGCAACTGACACAGCGTCAATTAGGTCCTGTTTGCTTGTGCAATATTCATCATCATCATCATCTTCCCAATTTTTCATAAAAAGTCCTGTAACTTGATACCCTTGACTTTTTAATAGCCATGCAGTTACTGCTGAATCAACTCCACCAGAGAGGCCTACGACAATATTTTTTTTCATTATGAGTTACTTATTTCTTTGGATTTAGAATGAGCTGCTTTTATTGCTTGTTTAAAAATTAAGCTAAAGTTTTTTTTCTTGAACAGGTTCATTGCCACCTCAGTCGTCCCCCCTTTAGATGTGACTTTAGAAATCTGCTCAGCAAAATCATTAATCGAAACTCCCATCTTCCCAGATCCGATAACTGTATGAGTAACTAATATTTTTGCACTTTCTTCATCTAGCCCAAGTTCTTCTGCAGCTTTGATCATCGTTTGCATAATATAAAATATGTATGCAGGCCCACTGCCAGATATTGCAGTCACGATATGAAGATCAGATTCTTTTTTAACCCATAAAATTTCTCCAACTGATGAAAATATTTTTGAAATGACATTGGTAGAGCTTGAACCTTCATCATTAGCAAATTCACCATATAAACCTGTAACAGAGCCCCCATTTTTAGCACATAAATTCGGCATTGCTCTAAAAACATTTATCTCTTCATGAAATTTAGAAAAGTTATTTCTAATTGATGATATTTCTATTCCTGCAGCAATAGAAATTATTATTGGAATATTTTGTTTTTCTTCGACAAAAGGATCAATTTCTTTGCAAGCTGTATCTATTTGATTAGGTTTAACAGCTAATATCAAAACATCTGAACTATTAAATTTAACCTCGCCTAGTTGTTTTAGAATTTGTGTATCGGTTAAATTTTTTTTATCAATCTGATTCCGTCTATCTTCACTTTTTTCTATTAAGAAAACATTTTCAAACAATTTTTTATCTAATCTCTGATAAATAGCCTCAGCCATATTTCCAAAGCCAATAAAAAATAGTCTATTTTTCATTGTTAATTTCTCTTACCAAAAATTTTAGTTCCAATTCTTACAAGATTAGACCCATTTTCAATCGCTAACAAGTAATCATTAGTCATCCCAAAGGATAATGTATCAATAGAACTATAATTTGTTTTTAATTTTTCGAAGATTTCTTTTAAAGTTTGATATTGTGATATTAAAGCTTCAATCTTATTTGCTTTTGATGGGATGGCCATTAACCCCCTCAAGTTTAAATTTTTTAAATTAAAAATAATTTTAGCAAATTCCTCAACCTCATCGATATGCACACCACTTTTTGTTGGCTCATTACTTATGTTTATTTGAAGACAAACATTTAATGGATTAGATGAACTTCTATATTGATTTAATCTGTTTGCAATTTTAATCCTGTCAACAGTTTGCACCCAAGAAAAATTTTCTGCTATAGCTTTGCATTTATTACTTTGAATAGGCCCAATAAAATGCCATTCAATATCAAGACCTTCAAGTAATTCTTTTTTCTCAAGAGCTTCTTGAAGATAATTTTCACCAAAATATTTTTGCCCTGCATCGAACGCTTCCTTGATTTTAAGGTAATTTTGCCCTTTGCTGACAGCCACAAGCCGAATGTTTTTTTTTAAATTATTTGAATTTTGTTCTATTTCATCCAGAACAAATTTGATATTTTTTTTTATATCTGACATGTTTATTAAAAACAAAAACCAAGCCAAAAGCCTGGTTTATGAAAATTAATTAAATATTCTTAATTATTTCTTCTTAGCTACAGGTTTCTTCTTAGCTACAGGTTTCTTCTTAGCCACTGGTTTCTTCTTAGCCACTGGTTTCTTCTTAGCCACTGGTTTCTTCTTAGCCACTGGTTTCTTCTTAGCCACTGGTTTCTTGGTTGTTACATCTTTTCCGAGCAGGGCATTAATTAATTTTTCAAGCATGATAGCCATCCTTAATTTTAGAAACAAAAAACTATTATATATTTATTTAAAATTTTGAGTTGAAAAAATATTTTAAAAAAAAAGAAAATTTTATTTTTTCATTTTTTCCATAACTGCCATTCTGATTCCTATTCCATTTTTGACTTGCTCTAAAATTACTGACTGATTTCCATCCGCAACTATTGAATCTATTTCTACCCCTCTATTTATTGGGCCTGGATGGAGAACTAAACAATCTTTTTTTGCATATTTAAGTCTTTCTGTATTTAATCCATAATTTTTGAAGTATTCTTTTTTTGACGGAATAGTTTCTTTAGTCATTCTTTCCTTTTGAATCCTTAGCATTAAGATAGCATCCACATCAACTAATCCAACCTCCATTGATTCAAAAACTTTAACATTTAATTCTTTAATATTATGAGGCATTAGTGTTTTTGGACCAATTACTCTAACTTCTTGTGTGCCAAGTTTATTTAGAATACAAATTTCGGACTTAGCAACTCGTGAGTGTTCTATATCACCAACAATTGCTACTGTTAAATTTGAAAATTCTTTTTTAAATTTTTTGATAGTGTAAGCATCCAATAAACCTTGTGTTGGATGTTCTTTATTACCGTCTCCTGCATTAATAACATGAGCATTTTTTTTTATATTTTTTGCAATTAATTCTGGAATACCGGGTTTCGAGTGTCTTACAACAAATATACTTACACCCATCGCTATTAAATTATTGACTAAATCAAGTATAGATTCGCCTTTAGATTGCGATGATGTTGCAATATCTAGATTAATTACATCAGCAGATAGTCTTTTTGCTGCAATTTCAAATGTGGTTTGTGTTCTTGTGCTATTTTCAAAGAAAAGATTACAGACTGTTTTACCCTTTAATATTTCGCATCTATTTGTAACATTATTATTTTTTAAAAATTTGTCAGCATCAAGAAATATTTCCTCAATTAGTTTGGCATCCATCTCTTCAATAGACAATAAATGTTGAATTTCTCTTACCTTATTTTTTCTTTGTTTAGTCATATATCAGATTATTTTTATCATAATTTTCAAAAAATGAATCGAGTATTATCATCGCTGCAACTTGATCAATGATATATTTTCTTTTCTTTAAATTTTTTTCTAGCTTTTTGAGTCTAATCTCAGCTTCAGATGAGCTAAACCTCTCATCAACAAAATATACGGCAATGTTAAATTTATTTTTTAGTTTCTCCCCAAACTTTTTTGCCAATAAACTCATCCGTGACTCACTTCCATCGTCATTTAAAGGGTAACCAATTACAAGATTGATTGGTTTCCATATCTCAATAAGCGACTCAATTTTTTTGTATCTTTCAGTTTTTTTTTCTGTCTCAATCGTTTCGAGAGGGTGAACGTTGTTCGTAATATTGTTACCAACCGCAACCCCAACTCTTTTCTCCCCAAAATCAAATGATAAGATGTTTCCTTCTTGGTTTAATTTGTTATTAAAATTATTCATTAAACAATAAGCAAAAAAATTTTGCGTAAAAAAAAAGGGAAATCAATCCCTTTTTTTATCAAATAATTTTTTTTATATTTAATCATATTCATCCAATAAATATTATCATGAATTTAATCTTAATTTATACATTATTTTCTATAAATTCAGTCACTTGAAGCCCATATCCTGTCATACTCGGCATCTTTCTTGGGGCTGCTAAAAGCCTCATCTTTGAGACACCGATATCAACTAAAATCTGTGATCCAATTCCGTAATTTCTTAAATCAGTCGATTTCTTTTTAGTAAGATTTTGTTTATTTAGTTTACTTGTAAAATTATCTTGTGATTCGTTGTAATTTAAGAAAATGATTACCCCTTTTTCTTCATTATTTATTCTTTCTATTGCCTTTAGAGGTGGCCAAGAGTGAGATGTTTCTTTATTTATAAAATCTAAAACAGATAAGGGCTCATGAACTCTTACCATAACCTCATCATTTTTTTTAATATTTCCTTTTACAAGCGCTAAATGCATGTTGTTTGTGAGTAAATCAGAGTAAAGGATTAAATCCATGGTGCCAAAGTCAGTATTAATTTTTTCCTCACTTATTTTTTCTATAAGTTTTTCCTTTTTACTACGATATTCAATTAAGTCAGCGATTGTTCCAATTTTTATATCATGTTGTTTTGAAAATTTAAGTAAGTCTGGGAGTCTTGCCATAGTTCCATCATCATTTAGTATTTCACAGATTACAGATGCTGGCGATGTTCCAGCTAGAGAAGCTAGATCACAACCTGCTTCAGTATGGCCTGCTCTGTAAAGAACGCCTCCCGTATGAGCAATAAGTGGAAATATATGCCCAGGTCGGTTAATAAAGGTATGATCAGAATTAGATTGTATGGCAGACTTGATAGTTTTAGATCGATCTGCGGCTGATATGCCTGTAGTTATTCCTGAGGAAGCATCAATTGAAACTGTAAAATTTGTTCCAAGCTTACCTTGATTATCTTCTACCATTAGGGGTAGCTTAAGTTTTTTTGCTTTATCTTCTGTAAGTGTAAGACAGATCAGACCTCTGCCATATTTTGCCATAAAATTTATAAATTCAGCGCTTACATGATCTGCTGCTAACAGCAGATCGCCCTCATTTTCTCGATCTTCATCATCAACAAGAATTACCATCTTTCCAACCTTAAGATCATTTATTATTTCTTCGATTTTATTCATTAATAATTTCTACTTTGCACAAAAGTTTTGTAAGTACCTTGCAATCATATCAATCTCTATATTCACACTATCTCCAACTTGATGAGACGATAAATTTGTTGAGTTTAGAGTATGTGGTATCAAATTAATATAAAAAATATTTTTATTCACTTTATTCACAGTTAGGCTGGTTCCATTTATTGCAACAGAGCCTTTTTCTGGCATAAATTTAATTAATTTTTTTGAAACCTTAACACCCCAAACTTCGCAAAGATCTTTTTTTTGAATACTTTCTATAATGCCAATTTCGTCTATATGGCCTGTGACAAAGTGACCAGAAACCTTTCCATTAAATCTTAAAGATGACTCAAGATTTAATTCTTGAGAAATTTTTAATGGTGATATTCTTGATAAGGTTTCTTTGGAAACATCGAACTTCAAGCAATCTTTATTTATTTCTTTCACCGTCAAGCAAATGCCATTAACAGATATACTATCGCCAATATGAATATCCTTTAATTTTTGTTCATTAAATGAGATGCCAATATGTATATCTTCGCCTTTTGGCTCTATAGATTTAACTACACCGATTGATTCAATTATTCCCGTAAACATGCCATAATTCTAGCAGAATGCTCATAGTGCAGTTTAAAAAAATATATATTCAATGACCAAATTACTCAAAAATAAAAAGTTTTATGAATTTTGGATTGCCCTTAGGTATACAAATTTAAAAAATACAAACCAATTTATCTCTTTTATATCGTTGACAAGTATCATTGGCATCACTTTAGGGGTGATGGCTTTAATAATTGTATTGTCAGTAATGAATGGGTTTCAGTCTGAATTAAAGTCAAGAATTTTAAGTATAACTTCCCATATTGAGATAACAAAACCAGGTAGGGATTTCAATAATTGGGAAAAATCTAAAAAATTAATAAACGACAATTCAGAAATTATTGGTGTTGCTCCTTATGTTCAAGATCAAGTCATGATCTCTTTTGGAAATAGGAATAGGGGGGCAATTGTACGAGGGATAATTTCAGAAACAGAAAAAAACGTTAGCGACATAAATACTAAAATTAAATCAGGAAAATATTCTTTTGCACCAGGGGACTACGAAATTCTCATTGGTGTAGATCTTGCAAGATTTTTAGGTGTATCAGTTGGGGATAAAGTAGCGTTAATCTCATCAAAATCAAATTTTTCTGCAGCAGGCATAATGCCGAGAATAAAACGTTTTAATGTCAAAGGTATTTTTGATTCAGGAATGTACGAATATGACGCGGGTCTTGCGTTTATTAATCTTGAAGATTCTCAAAGATTTTTTAAAAAAAATAAAAGTATTTCTGGTTTAAGGGTAGAACTAAAAGATATTGAGGATACTGAAAAAATTGCAAATTACTTGAAAAAAACTTTTTCTGATGATCCTTTTATTTATGTATCTGATTGGAGAATTCGCCATGCTAACCTTTTTTCAGCAATAGAGTTAGAAAAAAAGGTAATGTTTATCATTTTAACTTTGATAATTGCTGTGGCTGCTTTTAATATAGTTTCAACCCTTGTGATGGGCGTCACAGAAAAGCGTTCGGATATCGCAATCTTAAAAACAATAGGCGTAAGCCAAAAAAGCATCATGTTAATTTTTATTTCACAAGGTTTTATTATTGGAACTTTAGGCACTTTTTTAGGAATTATCTTTGGTGTAACAATATCTTTAAACATCGATACGATTGTGCCATTTATTGAAAGCATATTTAATACAGAATTTTTAGCGAAAGATATTTATTATATTTCCCAGGTCCCCTCAAAGGTAATGATTATAGATGTATATAGAATTGGATTGATGGGATTAATTTTGTCATTATTGGCAGCAATATACCCAAGTTATAAAGCATCAAAGGTTGAACCTGCACAGGCTTTAAAGTATGAATAATTCATTTGAAATACGCTTAAAAAACATCACAAAAAGTTTTCAGGGGCTTGAGGAACCCATCCTCAAAAATCTAAATTTTAAAATCAATGCCTCTGAAAAAATCGCTATTCTTGGAAGCTCAGGCTCTGGAAAAAGTACTCTTTTGCATATTATCGCTGGTTTGGATAAGCCCTCAGAAGGTAATGTTTTTTTTAACGGTAATGATATAAGCCAGCTCTCTGAAAATAATAAGATAAGATTACGCAATATCCATATAGGTTTTATTTATCAGTCACACCACTTGTTAAAGGATTTTTCAGCAATAGAGAATGTAATGATGCCATTTATAGTAAGAAGAGGTCATGATAGAAAAAGCTATAATCAAGCAAAAAAAATACTCAAGAAATTAGGGCTAGCTAATCGATTAAATCATTTTCCATACCAAATGTCCGGGGGGGAAAGACAAAGGGTTGCGATAGCCAGAGCAGTTGCTACCTCACCTGATATTATTTTAGCTGATGAACCAACTGGAAATCTAGATCATAAAAATGCAACTACAGTTTTTGAATCATTTTTAGAGTTGGCAGAAGATTTTAAGACAGCAATTGTATTGGTTACTCATGATCAATGCATAGCTCAAAAAATGGAAAAAAATTATCACCTTTCATCGGGAAAACTTAGATCAAAATAGTATAATAATTAAAATTTTAAAGGAGCTTCATACCGTGTGGGATATCATTCAAGCAGCTGGCTGGCCAATATGGCCTTTAATATTAACTTCAGTTATCGGAGTTGCAATAATTTTAGAGAGATTTTGGTCGCTTCGAAAAAGCCAAATTATTCCCGAGGGCTTGATGGTCGAAATCAATACAATGATTAAACAGAATGATATTGATAGTAATAAATTAGAAATTCTAAAAAACTCCTCGCCATTAGGAGATCTCTTATCTGTTGCTATTTCTAAAAGAAAAAATAGCGTTGAAATCATTAAGTCTGCACTTGATGAAAGGGTAGGGATAATTATTCATAATCTTGAAAGATACCTTGGAGTCTTGGTAACTATAGCTACAGTTGCCCCACTTTTGGGGCTTTTTGGAACTATTATTGGTATGGTTGAGCTATTCAGTTCTTTCACAAGCAGCGGGCATGATGTTGCCGTTTTTGCTAGAGGTATATCTATCGCACTATATAACACTGCCGGTGGAATTGTAGTAGCTGTCCCGGCAATGATTGCATATCGTTTTTTTAGATCAAAGATTGATAATTACTTGAATGAAATGGAACACGAAGCTATTCAAATTGTTGAATTGTTAAAGGGGTAGTTGAGCCTTATGAATTTTAGAAAAAAAGTACGCGAGGACGATTTAGAAATTAATTTTATCCCCTTAATAGACGTTTTATTGGTAATCATTATCTTTTTGGTTGTTAGTACTACGTTCACAAAATTTAGTGAACTAAAAATTAATCTACCAACTGCTGAGGCAAACCAAGTTGATAAAAAAGTAGAAAGAATAAATATCGCAATTTCAGAAAATGGAGATTATTCAATTAATGAGGTATCAATAATAAGTCCAAATATTAATAGTATCTCAATGAGCTTAAGAGAGGCATCTAAAAATATTAAAGATCCTGTGATTGTTATCAATGCTGATTCTAACTCACCACATCAATCCGTTATCAATGTAATGGAAGCGGCCAGGATTTCAGGTTTATCAAAAATCACATTTTCAACAAAAGTAGAATAAAATTTTAATGTCGCAAGAGAAAACGACAAAAGAAACTTTTACAAATTATAAAAAAGCCTACATACGCTTATTTCAATATGCCCTTAAATTTAAACTAGTTCTGATTTTAAGTATAATTGCGATGGTCATAATGGCGCTTGCAAATACAAGCTTTCTTGTTCTTTTAAAAAAAATAACCGATGAAGGATTTGTAAGTAACGCTGATAACATGACAGCTTTTATTCCACTTATTCTAATTCTCATAGTTTTAATTAGAGCATCTGCCCGTTTTTTTTCCACTTATGCATTAAGGTGGATTTCAAGAAAAATAGTCCAATTCTTACGTTACGATATCTTCGATAATTTATTAAATTTACCAATTAACTATTTTGATAGAAACACAACAGGGGTATTAGTATCAAAAATTACTTATGAAACAGAACAACTTCAAACAATCATAACAAAAATATCTTTAGATGCATTAAGAGATAGCATTACTATTATTGCTGTGGTTACCTATATGTTTTATTTAAATTGGTTGTTAGCTGTTTTTGTACTTATCATTCTCCCAATAGCTGCATATTTTATAAAAAAAATTATCCCTAAATTGAGAAGTGCAGCCACTGAATTTCAAAGCTTAATGGGAGAAATAACTAAAATTGCAGAGGAAACAATTTCAGGTCAGAGGATTGTGAAAATTTTTGGTGCTGCAAAATACGAAAGAAAAAGATTTAATCAATCCATTATTCGTAATCGTAAAATGGCAACAAAATTAGCTAGGTTAAGCGCTACTAACAGTTTGATTATAGAGCTAATTTTAGGACTTTTATTGGCAGGTGTTTTACATTTCTCCTTGTCTAATTTAACCCCCGGTGAATTTATAGCATTTATCGGTGCCGTAGTCCTTATCATCACGCCCATCAAGAGATTGACTGCATTAAATGAGCAAATACAAACTGGTTATGCTGCGGCAAAAAGTATTTTTGATGTAATGGATCAAAAAAAAGAAAAAGATTCAGGGAAGCTTAATTTAAAAAAAATAAAAGGTGAAATAGATTTTGAAGAGGTAGGCTTCTCCTACCCAAAAGATGAGAAACTTGTTTTAACAAATATTAATTTAAAGATTAAGGCAGGAGAAAAAGTTGCATTAGTTGGAAAATCAGGCGGAGGAAAAACAACCTTACTTAACTTAATTCCAAAATTTTATAATGTCAACTCAGGAACAATAAGGCTTGATGGGGTTAGCATAAATAAAATTTCATTAAAGTCTTTAAGAAACAATCTTGCCTTAGTCAGCCAAGACATAATCTTATTTAACGACACGATTTATAACAATATTGCTTATGGAAATTTGTCATCTGTATCTCTTGAGAAAGTAAAAAAAGCAGCCAAAGCTGCAAACGCATCAGAGTTCATTGATAAGCTTCCTAATGGATATGACCATGTTATTGGAGATAGGGGTGTTAAATTATCAGGTGGGCAGAAACAAAGAATTGCGATTGCGAGGGCAATGCTAAAAAATGCTCCTATTTTATTATTAGATGAAGCAACCTCTGCACTTGATTCAGAGTCAGAAAATTTAGTACAAATGGCTCTTGATAATTGCATGAAAAATAAAACATCAATTGTAATTGCACACCGCATAAGTACAATAAAAAATGCTGACAAAATAGTTGTTATTGATCAAGG
>Ga0181562_10004048_pt1 | contig 10644 bp, 10 predicted proteins | sample 011ome_26_FD_139344 | JGI IMG/M metagenome (GOLD analysis project Ga0181562, IMG submission 139344) | Coastal salt marsh microbial communities from the Groves Creek Marsh, Skidaway Island, Georgia - 011511BT metaG (megahit assembly) | ecosystem: Environmental > Aquatic > Marine > Intertidal...
AAAATACCTTCAAGTTTTTTGGAAAAAAAAAAATTTAAATAAAAAAAACTTAAAGAAATTTTATTACGAATGTAACAAATTTTATAAAAACAAAACTTTTAATCGTTTAGATCTTTTTTTTAAAATATATAAGATTAAAGATAAATCAAAATATGTTAATCAAACCTATTTACCAAATATTACTCAACTATTAAAAATGATTGACTGGAAAAATATTTGTGAAGGGATTCCTTCTAACTATCATGGGGACCTTCATTTTGAAAATATTCTCTCAAAAAAAAATAAATTTTACCTATTAGATTGGCGTCAAGATTTTTCTAATAACTTAAAATTTGGAGATATTTATTACGATTTTGCCAAGTTATTACATGGAATGATAGTCTCACACAAAATAGTACATGAAAACAAATTTAAAATAATTTTAGATGATAAAGAAACTATTGTAAAAATTAAATTAAACAAAAACAATTTAACTATAATAAAAATTTTTAAAGAGTGGATAATTAAAAATGGATATGATTATAAAAAAACAAGAATTATTTGTGGATTAATTTATCTAAATATTTCTTCTTTACATCATTATCCTTACTCAATTTTTTTATTTTATCTTGGAAAATTAGTTATCTTTAATGCATTAAATAATAAAAACAAAATTTTTTAAATGAAAATTAAACCGATTATAAGAAATAGAGATGTAATATATGGGAGTAGAGATTTAAAAACAATTTATACGTTTAAAAAATTTCCTGTCTTTATGGGTACTACTAATGACAATCATAAAAAAGATAAATTTTTTAAAATGAGATGGCAAATCAGCAAAAGATCTGGAATGTTACAACTAAATCCTTTATTACCACTTGAAATACTTTATCCTGAGACTCACAATTCTGGATGTGTTGGAAAATTATGGGAACAACATCACAGTGAGTTTGCAAAATTTATTAAAAAGTTTAAGCCAAAAAAAGTTTTAGAAATTGGAGCATGCCATGGAATATTGTTTGAAAAATTTAAAAAATTACAAAAAAAAATAGATTGGACTATAATTGAGCCTAATCCACAAATTAAAAAAGGCTTAAATGTAAAAATATTAAAATCATTTTTTGATAAAAACTCTAAAATATCTAATGACACTGATATGTTTGTTCATTCTCACGTGATAGAGCACATATATGATCTTCACGAATTTATGAACAATCTAAATAAAAAAATTGTTCAAAACAAATTTATGGTTTTCTCCGTCCCTAATCTAGAAATTATGTTAAAAAAAAAATACACCAATTGTGTGAATTTTGAACACACAATATTCCTCACTCAGCCATTTATAAAATACTTTTTAGAATATTATAATTTTAAAATAATCAAAAAAAAATTTTTTCAAAAAGATCACAGTATTTTTTATGCTTGTAAAAAAGTTGATAAAAAAATTAGACCAAAAAAAATGAAATCGTTTTATTATAAATATAAAAAACTTTTTAATGATTATATCCTTTATCATCTTGGTCTGGTTGAAAAAATAAATAAAAAAATTTCAACAACCAAACAACCAGTTTTTTTGTTTGGTGCGCACGTTTTTTCTCAATATTTGCTTAATTTTGGCTTAGATCCAAAAAAAATTAAATATGTTTTAGACAATGATATTTTTAAACAAAACAAAAGATTATATGGAACTTCACTGCAAGTCCGGTCACCAAAAATTTTATCATCATATAAAAATCCACTAGTTATACTTAAAGTTGGTATTTACAAAAACGAAATTAAAAAAGATATTATCAAAAATATAAACCCCAATGTAGAATTTATTTAATTTTAATATTTTAATATTTAAAAATGCAAAAGAATATATCAAAAATTAAAACAAGAGTCGCATTTCTAGATAGAGATGGAGTAATTAACCGCCCAATATTTAACAATGGTTATATAGGTATAAAAAAGCATTTCAGGTGGGTGAGGGGATCTATACAAGCAATTAAATTATTAAAAGAAAGAAATTATAAAGTTGTTGTTGTAAGCAATCAGTCTGGTGTTGCGAGAGGTTATTTTACTATATCAAACGTACAATCTTTGCATAAATTTATACAAAAAAAACTTTTGGAATATGATACTAAAATTGATAAGTTTTATTTTTGCCCCTATCATGAAGATGGAATAGTAAAAAAATACAAAAAAAAAAGTATTTTTAGAAAACCCAACATAGGAATGTTTAACTTGGCAAAAAAAAAGTGGAATATTGATAAGAAACATTCATTTATAATAGGGGATCAAATGTCGGATATGAAGTTTGCAAAAAATGCAAAAATTAAAGGATACTTATTTAAAGAAAAAAACCTTTTAAAATTTATAAAAAAAAAAATTTTTAAAAAATGAAAAATATAAGTGTTTTTGCAAATTTTTTTATAAATGATAAAGAAAGGTATTTACGAACTATTGACTCTTTTAAATCTTTTGAAAAAGCTAATATTGAAAAATGGATAATTAATGCAAGAGGTAAATATTCAGACAATATAAAAAAATATCTTAAAAAAAAAATAAAACATAAATTAATTTTTTCTAACTTAGATAGTGGAAATTGGTTTGAAGATACAAAAAAACTAGTGAAATATATAGATACAAAACTTGTGTTTTTGTGGACAGAAGATCATATAAATATTAATAGTCACAACTACTTTGATAATATTGTTAAAGATATGATAAAAAATAATTTAGATTATCTTGAATACTCATGGTTTTTTAATGGTATAAAATTGAGCTCATATAAAAATTATCCATATAGAGAGACAAGAAACTTAATTTATCTAAGTTATGACTCAAAAATATTAAAAAAAAGATTAAAATTCTATCATAACAAACGTTCACAAAAATTATTTGATTACATAATTTCACATCAGTCTATTCAAAAAAAAGACTTATTTCTTAAATTAATTTATAAAAATAAATTTGGATTTTTCAAAAAACATTTACCTTTTTCACTAGAAAAAAATAAAAGATTTAAATCTTGGTTACCCTATAAAATTGGAGTGACAAAAAAAGAATTTTTTGTTTCAATAGATGATGATGCTCATTGCAAAAATTATTGTCTAATTAATAGAGGTATTTACCCAGACAGATTGACTGTTAATGAAAAGAAGGAAATTAAGAATAAAAGACAAAATGATATATCAAGATATAATATTTATGGGTTCATTTATTATTCCAAAATAATGGAAAGAATAAAAGATTTATTCAGATTTTTTTAACTAATTTTTTTAAAATTTAACAAACTAATTTTACCCAGTTTATTTTATAAATCTGTAGATGTTAAATTAAATTTTTGACATAGTGCTCTAATATAAAAAAAATGTCGTAGAATAAAAAAAAAAAAATTTAAACAAAAGTGAAAAATCTATTTAAAATCATAATTATAACTTTTTTTAGTGTAATATTATTTTTAATTTTAGATATTATTTTTTATAGTTATTTTTTTAAAAAAAATAATAATATTTACTCTTTCGATTACAAAAAATTTAATAAATATTATTCTCCATCTGAATTAAACAAAGATGAAGCATTTAGACATGAATATCATGGAAATAATTGTGTAAAGCATGGTAATTTTAAAAAAATTAAGGGTGTAAATTGGAATGAGAAGTTTGGACCAAGTGATAAAAATTACGATTTTGAATGTATCTTGGAGTTATTTTCGTCAAATAAAAAAAATATATTATTTTTTGGTGGTTCAGCTATGGATAATATTGAAACCCCAAACTACCTAACATCAATAGAATTTTATCTTTTTAAAGAAAATTTAGAAAAATATAGATCTATCAACTTTGCAGAGGGTGGATCAACTTTATCCAATAATTTGTCCCAATTAATAGAAATTTTTCATGAGTTTGATGGCAGATCCTCATCTAATTCACTAAACATTAAAATTGATAATATAATATTTTTTCAGGGATATAATGATTTTTTGTCAATAATTTATGGTGGTGATCCAACAGAGACGTTTTATTGGACAACTGTAATTGATAATAAGATTCATAATGCTGCTATATATTATTTTGATAAATTTCTTAGAAATACTTATTTTTCAAGAATAATTTCTAATTATATTTTTAATAATACTAGACTAGCTATAAAATTATCATCATTAAAAACTGAAGATAAAATAAATTCTTTAGATAGAAAAATAGAAGTAGCCGCAAACAATTTCATTTTTAGAAAAAAATTAATTTTATCTTTGTGTGAAATTTATAATATTAAATGTCACATATTTTTACAACCAACTTTTTGGAATAGTAAGAACTTAACCGGTCAAAGAATTAATATTATAGGAAATTATTTTAATAAAAAAGATTTTTTACATCAATATATTTATAAAAAGGGTTATGAAATAATATCTAAAGATAAAGATATAATAAGTTTAACAAATATTTTTGATAATAAAAAAGATATTTATATTGATGATGTGCATTTTGATAAATATGGTTCAAAGATTATAGCTGAGCATTTTAAAAAAAATCTTTATTTTGAATAAGAAGAAATTATTTTTTCTTTTTTATTAAATTTAATATATTAAAGCTTGATTTTTTTTTTCAATATTAAGCTTAAATTTTGTATCATTTGTAAATTTTTTATATATAAATAATCTTTTAATTAATCTATATCTGTTAAAATCAAATCATGAGTTTAAAAACAATATGTATAGTATGTGCAAGGGGTGGATCAAAAGGTATAAAAAATAAAAATTTACAATTAGTAGATCGAAAACCTCTAATTTATTATCCAATTAAGGCTGCACAAAAATCAGGAGTTGTAGATAAATTAATTGTTTCTACAGACTCTAAAAAAATAGCTTTGGTCGCAAAAAAATTTGGTGCTGAGGTTCCATTCATAAGACCAAAAAAATATTCAGGTGATTTGACCACTACAGAAGATACATTAAAATTTTCTATCAATATGTATGAAAAAATTACAAATAAAAAATTTGATATTTGTGTATTTTTGACTGCTACAGACATATTTAGAAAGATATCTTGGATACAGAAGGCTGTAAATATATTAAAGCATGACAATAAATTAGAAAGTGTTTTTTGTGGTCATAAGACTCATAAAAATTTCTGGGAGTTAAAGAATAATAAATGGAATAGAATTAGACCATGGATGAAAAATTACAGCTCAAGACAAATTAGAAGATATGTAGTAAGAGAAGATACTGGTATAGCATGCGCCTCAAGAGCTGAGCTATGGAGAAAAGGAAAAAGAATTGGTAACAAAGTTAAAATTATTGAAAATAGTGTACCTTTTACAAATATTGATATTCATGAGATTGATGATCTTAAATTAGCAAATTATGCAATGAAACTATGGAAAAAGAACTTATATCGATAATCATAAGAACCAAAAATGAGGAAAGATGGATAGAATCTTGTTTAGAAAAGATTTATGATCAAAAGAAAGTAAAATTTGAAATCATTATAGTTGATAATTATTCTACTGATAAAACTGTTCAGATAGTTAGTAAAATTTCTAAACATTATAAAAATATTAAAATTTTAAAAATAAGGAAATTCTTGCCAGGAAAAGCAATTAATCTAGGTGTTAATAGCTCTAATGGAAACTATGTCTGTTGTTTATCTGCACATTGTATACCTTATGATGATTTGTGGCTTTACAAACTAAAAAAAAATCTTAAATCAAATAAAAAAGTTGCTGCAGTTTATGGAAGGCAGGTTCCTTTACCTTATACAAGCGATGTTAACAAAAGAGATTTACTAAATACTTTTGGCTTAGATAAAAAAATACAAAAAAAAGACTCTTTCTTTCATAATGCCAACAGCATGTTTAAAAAAAAAATTTGGAAAAAATTAAATTTTGATGATCATGTAACAAATATTGAAGACAGAGTGTGGGCGCATCATATTCTTAAGTTAGGATATTATATAATTTATGAGCCACAAGCTAAAGTTTATCATTTTCACGGTATTCATCAGGACATGGATCTTAAGAGGTGTTCAAACATTGTAAAAATAATGGAAAATCTTGATCTTTCTTTTAAAGAAAAAAATTACAAAAAAATTACTGATGTAAAAACGACATTAATTATCCCAAGTAAAGGAAAAGAGGTATTTTATAATAAAAAATCCTTGATAAATAAAACTATAAGTCATGGTTTGAGCAGTAAACTAATCAAAAATGTAGTTTTAAGCACTGATAACCAAAGTATAAATAAAAAATTTTTAAATCATAAAAATGTAATTTCTATTTTGAGACCGAAATCTTTATCTTTCAAGCATGTTGATATTTTAACTGTGTCAAATTTTACACTTAAAAAATTAGAGAAAAAAAAAATTTTTTCTGATTATATAATTATTGCTACACCAAATTTTCCTTTTAGGAAAAAAAATTTATTTGATAATTTAGTCAAACGTATTCATTCAAGTAATAATGATTTTATATTTGGTTTTGTTATAGAAAAAGGCTTAATATGGAGTCAAAAATCAATTAAAAATATTTCAATTAGCGAAAGTTTAAAGCCAAAATTTTTTTCAAAAAATAAAAATCATTTATCAAAATTTGGTTATGGTATTATTTTAAGACCAAGTGTTATAAGAAACTTGAGTGTAGATAATTTAAAAACTTCAACATACAAAATCAGTAATCCATTTAATTGTCTTGCAATTTATAAAGACTACAATATAAATCATTTTAATGCCGAAGATTAAAGTAAGCTTTATTGGCCTTGGAAGAGTATTTAATCACTATCTTTTTATAATAAAGAAATTTAAATTAAATAACTTAATTCAAATTGATTGTTTATGTGATCAAGATAAGAGTTTAATTAAGAAATTTTCAAAAAAAATTAATGGTAAATTTTATTCATCAATAGATAAATTTTTAGATAATTGTTCATCAGATGTAATTTTTATTTTAACTCCTTCAGGAAAACATTATGAACATAGTTTGAAAGCGATGAATAGGAATTTTAATGTTATTTCTGAAAAACCTATAACTATGACTTCTTTAGAGGGTCTAAAATTAAAAAAAATAGCAAATAAAAAAAAAGTTGCATATGGAGTTATTTTTCAAAATAGATTTAATCCAGCAATTACGCACGTAAAAAATATTTTAAACAAAAAGCAAATAGGAAAAATTACAAATTTTTCTGTAAGATTAATTTGGTGTAGATATCAGAGTTATTATAATGATAAATGGCATGGAACATGGAAAAATGATGGAGGTGTACTTAATCAACAAGCTATACATCATTTAGATGCGCTAAATTGGTTAATTGGTCCAATCAAAAATGTCTTTGCAAATTGTAGCAATCAAGCAAATAGATTAGAGGCAGAAGATACGATCACATCTATTTTAAAATTAAAAAATAATGCAGTTGGTACTTTTCATGCAACTACAGCCGCTAGGCCCAAGGATATTTTTGCAGAAATTTCTATTTTTGGAACCAAAGGTTTTTTGGAAGTAAGCGGGCCGGCTTTAAATGAGTTAAAAAGAGTTAATTTGAATAATAAAGAGTATTCAAGAAGTTATCTTAATAAATTTTCAGAAGAAGTTTTAAATGGATATGGATTTGGGCATGCAAAATATATAGAGTTATTACACAAAAACTTTATAAAGGCGGGAAAAATCATTCCTCCAATAAGTGCTAATGAGGGAATTATAAATACAAATTTAGTGCATTCTTTTTATAAAAGTAATGAAACGAATAGGTGGCAGAGAATAAACAACAATAATAAATCTAAGTATTTAGGAAGGTGAATATATGATTGAAAACAAATTTCCAGGAAAAGATATTTCTTTAGAAGACATTAAAAGTAAAATTCCACTAGTAGCAAAAAAAAACAAAAAACATAAATCAAAATTTAAGATCAGCGGAGTTGAATTTGGAGGAAAAAAAATCCCTACTTTTGCTGGACCCAATATGGTTGAAAGCAAAAAATTAATTTTTGATGTAGCAAAGAATGTAAAAAAAATTGGCGCAAGCTTTTTAAGGGGTGGAGCATTTAAACCTTTAACATTTCCTTATAGAAGTGAAAAATATAACGAAACTAGAGAAGATGGAATAAGATGGTTAGGCGAAGCAAAAAAAAAATACAATATACCAATAATTACAGAAATTATGGAAACTAAACATCTTGATTTAATTTGTAATGTTGCTGATATATTGCAAATAGGATCAAGAAATATGCAAAATTATCCACTTCTTGTGGAATGTGCCAAATCAATGAAACCAATTATGTTGAAAAGACATTATGGAGCATCTTTAAGAGATTGGCTTGGAGCTGCTGAATATATAATGTATCACGGAAATAATAAAATAATTTTATGTGAAAGAGGGGTATCTGTGCCACATACTCATAGAGATACTTCTAGATTCCTTTTGGATTTACAAGTTGTTGCTGCTGCTCAAGAGATAACCCATCTACCGGTTGTTGTAGATCCATCACATGCAACCTTTTGGAGACCATGGGTACATAACATGTCACTTGCATCTGTAGCATCTGGAGCAGATGGAATTATGTTAGAGGTTCATCCAAAACCTGAGAAATCTGCAGTTGACCCATTACAACCAATCAACTACAGAGAATTTAAAAAATTGTTCAAACAAATGAACTCAATCGCTAAAATTTCTCATGGAAGAAAATTATAATAAAAAATTTTATGCAATAATTGGAGAAAATCCATCTAAAGGTGCAAGGTCTCCAAAGCTATGGAATGCTTGTTTTAAAAAATTCAAAATTGATGCAAAGATGATTCCTATAGATATTCGAAAAAAAGAATTTACAAGCACTTTTAGAAAATTGATAAATAATAAAAATTACTTAGGCGGGGCAGTTGCTGTTCCATACAAAGAGGAAGTTTTTAAAAAACTAAAATTTTCCTTAGAAAAAAAAAGCAAATTAAGCATGGCAGTAAATTGTATTATCAGAAAAAAAACATTAAAAACTTTTAATACTGATGGGGAATCAGCATTAATGGTATTAAAAAACAATAAATTAAAAAAAAAACATAAAATTCTTTTGTTAGGATTGGGTGGAGCAGGAAAAGCTGTAGCTTCACAACTTTTTTCTTTCTCTAAAAAAAATTTATTTGTAAGTGCAAGAAGTAGAAAGTCAGCAATATATGCTAGGAATAATAAGATGAATTTCATTGATTGGACAAAAAGGCACAATAATCTGCATTATTTTGATTATGTTATTAATTGTACAAGTTGTGGCTTTAAAAACAATCAATCTCCAATTAATAAAAAATATTTAATTAATGTTGCTAATAAAGTTTTTTTTGACATTATTTACATGCCAAAAAAAACACGTTTATTATCATTAGTTGAAAAAAATAATAAAATTATTAATGGTCTTGAAATGAATTTATTTCAAGCTGTTCTAGCTTTCTCAAAAATTTCTAATAAATATAAATTTAACAAAATTTTAAAAATAATGAAAAAAGTAAAATGAAAAAAAATATTCTCTTAACTGGTTGTGCAGGTTTTATAGGCTATCACTTATCTCTTAAAATGTTAAAAAATGGATATTACGTTTTTGGCATTGATAATCTAAATAATTATTATGATGTGAAAATTAAAAAAAAAAGACTTAATGAATTGAAAAAATATCAAAAATTTAAATTTTTTAGATTAGATCTTGTAGAAAAAAATAAATTGAATAAAATTTTTAAGACTTACAAAATAAGTTCAATTATAAATCTAGCAGCTCAAGCAGGAGTGAGATACTCACAAATTTCAAGGGAACCTTATGTCAAAAGTAATTTAATTGGTTTTTTTAATTTACTTGAAATATGTAAAATATTTAAAATAAAATTTTGTTTTTTTGCTTCCACAAGTTCAGTCTATGGAGAAAATAAAAATTTTCCACTTAAAGAAGAGTATATTACAACTCCCGTTTCTTTTTACGCGGCAACTAAAATATGCAATGAAATACTTGCTCAATCATACTCACAAATGACAAGCACTAAGTTTGTAGGTTTGAGATTTTTTACAGTTTACGGCCCAAATGGAAGACCAGATATGTCAATTTATAAATTTATAAAAAATTTATTTGAAAACAAGTCAATTGAAATTTTTAATCAAGGAAAACATGCAAGAGATTATTCTTATGTTGATGATGTTGTTGAAGCAATATCTAAATTAATCAAATTAAAAAAAGATAAATTTAAAAAATATCAAGTATTTAATGTAGGAAAGGGAAATTCAGAGCCTTTAATGAAAAAAATTAAAATTATTGAACAAATTACTGGTAAAAAATTTAAAAAAAAATTTTTGAAGAAACAAGAGGGAGATATTGTAAAAACTCATGCCGATATTACAAGGTTAAAAAAACTTATAAATTTTAATCCAAAAACAAATTTAAAAAAAGGATTAAATGAATTTGTAAATTGGTATAAATCAGAAAAGAAAATTGTTGATTAATTTGAAACATTTCTTAAAAAATTTCTTAAAAAATTTAAAAAACAAATCTAATATTTCGATATTTATAAACTTAAATAAAAAAATATCAGGCTTACAAGTGGTGTTAAAAGAAAAAGGATTTTTAATTTCTTTTATAAAAAAAAATTACTTTACATTTCATCTTAGACCCAAGTTAGCTGCCCACACAAATCTTTCATCTTCAGTTGACAAATATAACTCTGATA
>Ga0181562_10004049_pt1 | contig 10644 bp, 12 predicted proteins | sample 011ome_26_FD_139344 | JGI IMG/M metagenome (GOLD analysis project Ga0181562, IMG submission 139344) | Coastal salt marsh microbial communities from the Groves Creek Marsh, Skidaway Island, Georgia - 011511BT metaG (megahit assembly) | ecosystem: Environmental > Aquatic > Marine > Intertidal...
ATTAGAGAAACCCCAAATTAGTGGTACTGAACAAGGGGGCTAGACAGTTTCAGGCTTGGTGGATGTTAATGTAAAAAATTATTGTATCCCTGAGGCAAATTACTATCTGTCTCCCAAAGAATAGCAGTTTGACATGACACCCTGATCCACCTCAGCTGGGCTGCAAAGCGGACGAAAAACTAGGACCACCTCTGTGAAACATCTATTTTCTAGTATAGAACAGTACTTCACCAGCCTGTTGGACCTAGTAAGATTTTGCTAACTGCGCTTCTATAGCTTTGGTAATTTTACCAGCCATCGGCTTTGTCGTTGAACCCCAAGAACCAACCACCTGTCCATTTACACCTATAAGGATTTTATAAAAGTTCCATTCTGGGGCATACCCAGCTAGCTCAGACATTGCTTTAAAGAAAGAATGTGCATTGGGGCCTTTAACAGAGAGGCTCGATGTCATTGGCATATCTATATCATAGTTGAGTTCGCAAAAATTCTTGATCTCAGCATCAGTGTCTAACTCTTGTCTGAAGTCATCTGACGGCACAGCGATAATACCAAGGCCTTCATTGCGATATTTGTCGTAAAGTCTCTGAAGATCAGCATATTGCTTTGTGAAGGCGCAACGAGATGCGGTGTTTACCACCAAATAAGGCTTCCCAGCCCATTGCTCCGTACTGATTGTCCCTCCTTCTATTGCAGGGAACTCGTAATAAGTGACCTCAATAGCTCGAACTATTTGTGCTGCTGTGCAGAAAAGTACCGCCAACAGAAGCGTAAATAGGTTTTGTTTTGCTGATTTGATATAATTTAGCATAGCCGTGTTACGCCAATAATCTGCGGTTGGATCAGACAAGAGGTTCGATTTGATAATATGCACGATAAAAAAGCCCCACGTTGGATATACGCAGGGCTGAGTTTGTTGTTGCCATCACGGCAACGGGGACAAAATAATACCCATTGACCTACAGGTCTCTAGCAGAAAAGCAAGCTACATGATCACCCGTGATGGGCCTCAGGGAATGTGGGCTGTCCTGCCCACCGACGAAATTGGCCTTTTGAAAAAGGAACTCACTCCGATAGCCATCAGCCTAGCTTTGCGGACCTCTTTAGCCTATTATCATGTGTTAATGGCTGAGAACGCTCATCAGTCGTCGTTAGAAAAATTAATATGGTCCGAAATCCCGCGACCACCTCTAAGTTATTGCGAGCCTTCAATTAGCAAAGGTTTATAATGTATTCCTCGCATTTGGCGTCTAGCTTATCAACGTAGAACCAACAGATAGTTAGCCATATGAAGAAGCCAGTCTTTATCTACAACAACCCCAACGCTGAATGTGCCTTTTGTTGCCGCACTCACAATCCGCACCCCGACTATAGCCATGAGCCAATCGTAACGACCCGTATGACTTTTGATGATAAGGAACATGAGGTCTGCATAAATTGTCACTGCGATATGATTGAAACCTCAGAACGTACCAACAGAGAGCTAACCTTAATTCTCAGAGAGAGGGTTAATCTTAGCCGCCTATTGAATAAGGCAGGTTTACCCAAATGCCGCCCCTAACATCTGTAATGTAACTCCCCAAGCAGCCCTGAGGGCCGCTGTATTGACCTGTGAGTGAGGCTGATACTTGGTGAGGGTTTGTACTTTGCTATTATGAATGCCTTCCACTTTAGCGAGCATCGCACGCTAGTCGTTCCCAAAGGGACAATGCTGCCACGCAGGATCAAAGCCATACAACTGCCACTGACGGCAGACACGACTGCTGTGAGAGCAATTGCGCCTAGCTATGATCCGAATGGTCAAACAGTATGGGCGATACGGTTACAGGAAAGTCACTGCGCTATTGCGAATGGAAGGCTGGGAAGACCCTGGTACCCATCATTGAACGCAAAGTGACGCCCGACAGCATCGTTTATTCAGACAACTGGCGGGGCTACAACGCGCTTGACGTCAGCTCGTTCAAGCACTTTGTATCAATCATTCTGAGCTCTTTGCAGAGGGCCATAATCACATCAGTGGCGTTGAGAATTTTTGGAGCCAAGTCAAGCGTCACATGCGCAAATTCAACGGTGTCCTGAGAGAGCATTTTGCGTTATATTTGAAAGAATGCGAGTGGCGTTTCAACACACCTGACCCAAAGCGCCAGTGAACGATCCTAAGACAATGGGTTAGGAAGAATATGGGCTACTTATCTAGGACAGCCCCTAATTTTATTTGCAGATGCTTGTAGATTTTAAGCAAACGTCCTTTTCGAAAGTGCAATCGATAGCACAATGCGTTTTGGAGCGAGAGGACGGAGGGACGAGGGATGGGTAATGTTGTGCCGTACGTTCGAGTTTAACTTTAGAGTTTTTGTGCTACGTGATACCTTTGAAACAATGAGATTGGCATTATGACAGGCTTGACCCCGACCCGTGCAACCGGCGAAGAGCTCTTGACTGCCTTTGCGCCCCGAATGGGTCGGCGGTACGCCAATGGCCGCAACACGGATCATGGCCCAAACGCACACAAGTCAGTTTCCGTTTTATCACCTTATATCCGGCGCAGGTTGGTTCTGGAGGCGGATGCAGTTTCAGTGGCGTTATCCGCTCATGGGCCGGAAAATTCGGACAAGTTTGTGCAAGAGTTGTTCTGGCGTGGCTATTTCAAGGGCTGGTTGGAGCGCCGACCGCAGGTCTGGGACAGTTATCTCAAAGGGCTGGACGCTGATCTTGCCACGCTTGACCGTGACCGCCGCCTACGACGCGATGTTGATCGTGCAATGGCTGGGCAAACGGGCCTAGTGTACTTCGATGCTTGGACAGCAGAACTGGTGGATACCGGTTATCTTCATAATCACGCTCGGATGTGGTTCGCTTCGATCTGGATTTTTACGCTAGGGCTGCCATGGCGGTTAGGGGCGGATTTCTTTTTTCGTAATCTGCTTGATGGTGATGCTGCCTCAAACACGCTGGGTTGGCGCTGGGTGGCGGGACTGCACACGCGCGGCAAGCCATACCCAGCCGACGCGCAGAATATCGCGACCTTTACAGCTGGTCGGTTCACTCCGCGCCGCAGTGAACTGGCCGAGGTAACACAAGGGCTTGAGGCAACCGAGCCTGACGGCCTGCCTTCCGTTTTGCCGCTGCGCTCGGTCATATCACCGCAACCCGACCGCCCAACGGCCCTGCTGATTACAGATGAGGATTGCCGGGTTGAGGATTTTAACCCTTCTGCGTTGGATATTCGAACGGCGGCCACGCTTGTGACGGGTCATCTGCGATCCCCTTTGCCAGTATCTGATCTTGTCCTTCAGTTCGAGGGTGGCGCACTAGCGGATGCGGCTGCGCGCGCTGGTGTTGCCTCAGTGGAGATGCAAGCCATCGACCCCGCCGGCTTGGCACGATGGGCGGCAGATGCGGGCGCAACACAGATCGTGACGCCATTTGTTACGCGTGGTCCGTTGCGAGATTGGCTGGATGCGGCCACCCCAGCATTGGTGGAGCAAAACATAACGCTATGCGAATGGCAGCGCGATTGGGATAAAGCAATCTGGCCCTACGCCACCGCAGGATTTTTTAAGGTCAAGAAAAATATCCCACACATCCTTGAGCAGGTGGGTTTGGCATGATCGGCATCGTCATCATCGGCTCCGGCATTGCTGGTCTGGCCTGTGCACGGACCCTCGCTGCGTTTGGCTTTGCACCTGTGGTGCTGGACAAGGGGCGCGGCATTGGCGGTCGCGTAGCGACAAGAAGGGTGGGTGCCATGCAATTCGACCATGGCGCGCAATATGTCACTGCGCAAAACTCCAGTTTCGCCACCCTGCTGTCGGAACTGGAGACGGACGGGGCATTGGCTAAATGGCCGGGGGAAGGCGATCGTCCACGCTACGTCGGACGGCCCGGCATGTCAGCACTTGCCAAGGCTCTCGGGGTCCGGTTGGACATCCGTCAAGGCGTACAAGTCAAAGGCATCACAAAAACTTACGATGGCTGGGCGCTACAGCTAGGTGACAGTGTTCTTAAAGCTCGGCGAGTGGTTCTAACCGTGCCTGCACCGCAGGTAGCGGGCTTGATAGGCGCGGAGCACCCGCTAGTAGCTGACTTGGCCCCTGTGAGACTGGCGCCTTGCCTGACGCTGATGGCTGCCGTGACCGGCCCTGTACCTTTTACCCGCCGCCTAGATCAGGACGATCCGCTTACATGGATCGCGCTGGACAATACCAAGCCCAACCGCCCGCAAGGCCCGGAGCTGTGGGTCGCGCAGGCGAGCCAAGATTTTTCTGAAAGGCATCTCGAACAAGATGCACTTGGAATCGCCAATGCAATGCTGCCTTTGCTATGTGACCGATTGGGGGTAACAGCAGAGCGTGTGACATATGCTGCTGCTCACCGTTGGCGCTATGCTCGCGTGACGCAGGCGCTAGATCAGCTGTTTCTGACCAGCGCGGATGGCACGCTGCATCTGGGTGGCGACTGGTGCATTGGCCCAAGGGTAGAAGCCGCTTGGCAAAGTGGCACCGCCATCGCCAATGACATTCTGGCCCGCTCGTGACTCTTTTGGACGATCCCCGTATCACGCGGCTGATCACATTGATCCGCGCAGCCTTGCGGCCCCCAAAAGGGGCGGGGCGCATCGCAGTGGCTTTGTGTTTTGGTGTGCTATGCCATGTGATATTCGTGGCCGGTGTGCTGGCGATGATTGTGATGATGTTTTTTGGTCTCAGTAAATGCCTTGGCACGGTGATGTGGCCCATGGCGGCTGTGACCAACGCTGCGCTTATAGCGCAATTTCCACTAGCTCATTCGCTGCTCTTGACTGGTCCCGGGGGGCGGTTTTTGGCCCGTCTGATCCCCGGCCCTCATGGTCAGACGTTGGCAACCACCACCTATGCTATCATTGCATCAATCCAGCTTCTTGTGCTTTTTACGCTATGGACGCCCTCGGGCGTCGTGTGGTGGCAAGCAGAAGGCGCAGTGTTCTGGGCTGTAACGGGCGCTTATGCAGCAAGCTGGTTGCTTTTGTTGAAAGCCAGCTTTGATGCAGGTGTCGAGGTACAATCAGGTGCACTGGGCTGGATGTCGCTGATGGCGCGCATTCGGCCTGTGTTTCCCGATATGCCGACCAAAGGGTTGTTCCGCCTGATACGTCAGCCGATCTATGTTGCGTTTGCGCTGACGTTGTGGACCGTGCCAATCTGGACGCCGGACCAGTTGACGTTGGCCATCTGCTTTACTGGCTATTGCCTGCTTGCACCGCGGCTGAAGGAACGCCGCTTTGCTCGGCGCCACGGTGACCGTTTTGCCCGATATTGCGCTGAAGTGCCTTATGCGTTGCCTCGCTTGCTCAGGGACGACTCCGATGCGCAATGACCTCGCCATCTGCGACCGTGTAGCCAACCGCTGGTGGTCAGACGACATTCGCTGGCCCAGTACATTATGGAATCCCGTTTCCGGGCGGCTGGGATGGTTCGAGTGCCCAATCAACTGGGCGGGAAAAACATCATTGTAAGATGGCAGCTTGGCGTGTGTGTCAGGCTAGCGATAAGGTGCTTCTTGAATCGTTTTTAGGCCCTTGAACAGAAAAATGGAGAATTGGATTTGCCATCACAGAGCTTTATCGAACTAAAAGACTTGCAGATTGCCGTGCGGATCGGGACTTACGGTCCGGATGACGTAGTGCCGGCTGCGCATATCCTAGATCTGACACTTACCATTTCGTCAAATCTTGTGATGGTACCGCGAGACGATATGGCGCTTGTGTTTGACTATGATCCCCTTATCCGACGCATTGACACGCTGGCGCGCGCTCAACATTATGAGACACAAGAGCGGCTCATGACCCGCATCGTCGAAGCCTGCGCAGAGTACCCTCAGATTGAGGCTTTGACCATCAGCCTGCGAAAGAGGCCGGTTCTGTCCGGCACGGGAACGCTTGGAGTTCGTTTGATCGTTGATGGCGAAGCGATGACCGCGCTGCGCAACTCCCTATCTGTCAGCGTTTAGCTGCCGTTAAAAATATTGTTGCAGTAGTAACGATTCTCAGGGTGCAAGCCACATCCCAGCCCAATTATCGTCACGGTTAAATCGAGCACGTCGATGTTGCTGGCCAAGATTCAAGGCGTCTACTGTTTCCACAGCGAGTCGTAAGATGGCAAAGGACGCTTGATCGGCACCTTTTGTGTAATCCAGCGCTTTTGCTATGGGCTGGCCCGGAGCTGGGTCGCTGCCGTAAGACAATCGCGACGCTGCGGGCACACTTTCCCAAATTGCGGCCACATCTGGACCAGTCAAAAGTGTGACGTGAGCTTCCAGCCGCAGTTGCAAATGGGCAGAGGAGTCCCAAACATGCAACGCTGCAAACGGTGTCACGCGCAACTCTCTGACTTTGGCTGAATGCAGATCCGTATGAATATCCAGCGTGCCAGCCATTTTGTTGGCTGCTCGCAAGACGACCGTCCGAGCCTGCGGCCTGCCGTCCGTAGAGACAGTCGCCAATGTCGGGTGCCGGGCCGGGGCGTGCCGGTCGTGAACACCGCGCATCAGGCTTGCCCAGACCTCGGCATACAATTGCGACAGATCGCAGGCCCAATTATGGTGGTCTGCATTCATTTGTAGACCTCCCGCCGGTCTGCAAAAGCGCGCACACGTCTGCGCCAGGCGCGGTAGCTGCCGGGCTTCAAGTTTTGTCGCATTAATACTTTGACCTCGTCAGGCCCCAGCCCGTGCAATGTGCGTATCTGTTCGAAGCTTACGTGATCGCTGAGCGCCATCTCGATGATTTCGCCAATTGTCGCAGGTTCAAGGGCTTCACATTTCATTGGAAATAAAGTGTCTTTGTCAGGCTAAAAGTCAAGCTTCAGTTGCTGCGGTGATCGTCTGTGCAGCAGTAGAAGTCAATTTTAAGATGTGCCGGACTTGCGTAAGCCAGATGTCCTCGCATGGAACGCCTGCTAGTATCGGTCTGTCGTGTCCGGCAGCGTTAAGTGGCAGTATGTCACTTTTCGTTGGCTGTCCTGTATGTTCGTCTAGATGGGCTGCGGACAAGGGGCGGACATGATGGCTAAGGTCAATATGATTACCTGATTACCTTGATTACCTGTATTTTCTATTTGCAGTAGTTGCTGTGCTGCTCTTCTCGTATTTCTTTTTCATTTACCCCGAAAATTGAATCAGGAGTAATCAGGTAACAGTGCTGTTTTTAAAAGATTTCTCAGGTAATCCTGAGGTACTAAAGGGGTAACCAGAGGTATTGATTAGCAAGAACTGAGCCACCGCGGCGGGTGGCCCAGCAAGCGCGGTGGGGATTATTCCTTCAGGAGAAGGCACTTGACCGACTTCCGGTCTGATGTGCGCCGAACCTTAACCTCGCCATCCTTGCTGGCGAGGGCAAGAATGTCCTTCGCCTTTTTGATGAACGTCATACGCTCCGACTGGTCGTAATTGTCGGCAAGCCACTCTTCGAACAGTTTGCGCGGGCGAAGTAACCCAATCCCACCTTTGGTCAGCTTTATGATATCAGGACAGTAGTCGTGGTTCTTTTCGAGCATCGATTTGCGAAATGCTTCTGCAATCTCGTGCAGGCTTTCAGATACCCGCCCCAGCTGCTTGCCGATTCCGCGACTGGCATGAAACGCTGTCACGGCTTCATCTGCAACAGTGACGGCCTGTGCGCTGCCTAACTTGCAGTACTCCTCTACGTGCTGATTGAGGGTTAGGGCTATCCAGTTCCGCAGGCTCACCGCGTAAGCCGACTTGTTTGCAGCGAAGATTGGACGATCATCAATCCGACCGGAATTCTGGATGAAGCTCATCCGGTTCGCAAACTGATCCTCGATTCCGTGGGAGGTCACAAGACTTGCCACGTTTTCCGCACTCATGAACAGCTTTGTGTAGATCGCCGCCCGTTGGCGCAATTGGTTCTTAGGTGACAGCTCGATCTCGTTCTGAAGCTGCTTAAGTTCGGACTTAACCGATTTGAACTCGTCAACAAGCAAGACAATCGCGCGTTTGAAGTTATCGGCGCTCAACCCCACGGGCTGGCCTTCCATCACCTTCTCGATTTCCTTTGTTGATGTTTCAACCACCACCCCGAGGTCCTTGAGAAGACCCGTAAACAGGCCTTTCCCGAAGTCGGAGTCAGCTTGCCACCAAATGTAGGCCTTCTTCCGATCCCCTGCAAACCGCGCATCAATTACAAACTTTAGCACCTGATCAACGTCAGGCCAGTGGGCACGAAAGTCTTCTATGAAGCCCATTTCTATTGGTCCGGTTGTCCACGGTATGTGAGGCAGCACAATCTGGGCGTCATGTTCGCGCAATACGAATACCTCATTAGTGGCAAACATATCCACGGCCCATGCAATCATATCTCGCTGCCGATACAGGAGGATGTGATCCATGACTGGTGCACGAATGGCTCCCCTCAAGCTCTTTTCCACCGCTTTTTGATCCTTAGGCGCGACTTGCGACACCCACTCGCTGACGTCATTTGGATCGATTGGCGTGCCAAATGTGGCCAGCAAGAACTTCCAGCCCTCGGATTGAGTGAATTTGACCAAGTGACCCTCTCGGTTAAGAAAGTGAAGCTTCGATTGAGACGCTGACCAGAACGACCGACCTATCATCTTCCCGACGCGCTCGGCATCGACAGCAATGGCGTCAACCTTGATCCCGACTTCTGCCAAAACGTCTTTCAAGCCGTCTTTGATGCGCTCAACAATCCGATCGGCATCCTTTGTCGTTTTGGCGTCCAGACGGGATTCCACTGCGTGTTTTTCGGGGTGCCTGGGATTACTCCTCCCTGCGGTCAGGCCACTCTTGATCGTGGGGTGGATCTCGCAGGCCTCCAACCCCATTTGCAATGCCGCTTGTTTTAAAGCGTCCACCGCTTTGTTCTCGTCCAAATGACCACCACCGACGATCTGGCCCATGCGAAAGGCGGATGTATTGAGTGCGTTGTTTCGGTTGCCTTCGGGTGTTCTAACCAGTTCAGCAACCTCTTTGGACAGAGCGTTTCTACCCCACCCACCTGCGAAAGGGGTTGGTATCGTTGGCATGGCCTGTTGTGAAAGCTTGCGTTGTTCGCCGTATCCAGTGGTGACCCAGTTTAGGAACTCATCCAATCCATCTTGCGTAATCTCAGGGAGCAAATCTTCAACTCCACCCAGAACCGTGTCCCAAGGCGTTATGTCTCTCCATGTGTAGGGCTGGCCAGTGTCTGGGTGAATGCCGAAGGCCAAGATTTGCTGGCCGTTGCCAAGTACTTCGAGCTTTTCTTGTTTGCCATTTGGTGCTTTTCCAGTTGGCTTGAGGATAATATTGCGCTTTTTGATGTCGAGGCCACGGTAAAACAAAGCCGTCTTAGGAGCTTCTCCAACACGCTCTAGCGTGTCCCCAAAGTGCCTAATGGCTTCCGCTGCAATGGCGGCGCTCACGTCCTCGCAATAGGCGTCCACATCCAGAGCAACGATACCATGCCCAGTGACAATTCCAATGCCGCTATCCGGCTGAAAGTCTTCGGCGTAGAACTCGCGCTCTGTCCAACCAGTGTGGGCGGGTCTTTTTTGTTTGGGCAGGATTGGGACAACACGCCAGCCGCCTTCAATCATCGCTTTGGCTTTGCCGATTGGGGTCTTGGTTGACGAGTGATCTTTCATGCTGCGCCCCCAATTCGATCAGGGAGCACCGAAAGAATGGTCATTTCGGATGGCTCAAAGAGTAAACCTCGCCCCGAACAGGCGGCCATGAGGCCTCCCCGCGTTGTTGCATAGCTCTTGCCCGCCCATGTCCCTGTGTTCGGGGGCGCTACAGAACGCTTTTGCAGGATCCACTGCATGCCATGCTTGCAGGTAATTATCCGCCAACGTGGAGAAAATTGCAGGACAACATTGGCGTAGTAATCGTCGCGCTCTCGGTTTGAGAGATGCAAGGGCGAGCCAGAACCGATGTTTTGCGAAGTGGTGGGGAGTGTTGCGACCTTAAGCATAATCAGCCCTCGACCTGCTTGTACGCATAGGCGCTCTGAAGCTTAGCTTCTGCGTACTGCATTAGCTCAGCCACTTCGTAGATTGTCGCCTTGTTTGGCCGTCTCACGGTCAGCGGCCATCGCTCAAGTGTGCGGGGGCTTATCGGAAAGAAGTGGTGGGTGATGATTGCAGCTGCAGTCGCCTTGTCGGCGTATTGCGGTAGTGGCTGTTCGGGTTGCCAGACTGTTTTGCGCATCAGAATGCTCCTGTGAGGTATCTGCGAGCAACATAAGACGGCACAAGACTGTGCTCTTTAAGAGTGGATTTTTTTCAAGTTTGATCAGTCGAGGTCGTTTAAAAACCCACGGTACTTCTGCAGATAGTTCTTAACCTGCATTTCTGAGAGGCCGAATGCGTGAGCAACTTCTCTACGAATGCGTGTAACGCTCCCATAAGGTCTTGTAATATGCATTAACCTAGAAGAGTTCCCATGCACGTCCGGTAGCTGTCCGAGCGTCTTTAATTCATCGTTGACCGATTCTGAATGTTCCATGTGGTAATAAGAGCCGAGAAAGTCTTTACGCTCAGCTACAGGTATACTGTTGATGTCGTCAAAGAACTCCTGAAGGTTCGTTTCATCGTTCAGTAACGCGTACTTTTGCGCTTCGTATTCCTGACGCTCCAGTTCTGAGTA
>Ga0181562_10004061_pt1 | contig 10617 bp, 8 predicted proteins | sample 011ome_26_FD_139344 | JGI IMG/M metagenome (GOLD analysis project Ga0181562, IMG submission 139344) | Coastal salt marsh microbial communities from the Groves Creek Marsh, Skidaway Island, Georgia - 011511BT metaG (megahit assembly) | ecosystem: Environmental > Aquatic > Marine > Intertidal zone...
CCCTAAGATTATGGATGATGAAGGTTATGACTTTAAGTGGCACACAAAAAAGCTCCCTGCGAAAACTGAGTTCGGAAGGAGTGATTGGATTGATAAAGAAGTAGGTTATCTACATATCAAAGATGCGATGGTTACTCTTCAGGAGAAAACAAAGCATTAGTCTGTATTATTCCAGTTATAAGAAGAGTCTCTAAACACAGGCTCAGGTGCTAGGTTGTTTATTCCTAGCATTCCACCTCCGATAGCTCTAGCAGCTAATGCCTTCTTCTCTAAGTTTAGATACTCTTCACTTGGAGTAGCTCTATTTACTAGCCTATTTACCTCTCCTTTCCAAGGAACAGAAGAACCTTGTATCTTCGGGGTAGGTGGCTTAACGTAACCTGTCTGCCTAGACTTAAGCTTTCTAATATCCGCAGTCATTGGTGGTGTAATAGCCACTACTCTGTTAGGAACAGCTCTATTCATAAAAGGTAACTTCTCAAATAAGTTATGTTCATCAGACATCACCCCTACTAGTTTACCATCAGGTTTTAACTTAGCCCACATATTGACTCCACCTTCTGTAATAGAAGACCCAGGCTTAGACCAGCTAAAAGTAATACCATCGGAAGCTACCTTCATCCCAGGAAGTTTAACACCTTCCCTCTCTAAGTATTTAGCTAAAGCTTTAGGTGTCTTAGGTACTTTCTTACTTACGTGGAATGCACCTGCTAATTGATTTAATACTGGAGACCTCTGCCAATCTTCCCAATGGTCACCTGAATAAGGAGACTTAGCTTTCTTAATGATAATCTTACTGTTAGGGTCAAAGCCAAACTCTCTACCTTTACCATCCTTCCAAACACCTAGATGTTTCTCGATATCAGAGAAATCTTTTGTAGTTACTTTAGCATCAGAACCTTTAACAAAATCTTTTGCTAGTTCTTGATAGGTACCTAAACTATTAGTATGATAAGTAGAATGGAAACCTTTACTCAACATTTCATCCAACGCTTTACTATCTCCTACCCTACCTGCTTGTTCACCGATATGTCTATTAGCAAAGGTTCTATGGATTAGTTCCACCTCTCTGCCTTTACCTATATCTTGAATAGCTTTCTGTGATTGAAAAGGACTCTCCATCATAGGCTTATTGATACCTGTCTCACGGTATAATGCTCTGTTGTGTGGAGATGCTACATTCTTAAGAGCATTAGATACTCCTAGAGCACCCCAATCAACTAACTCTTTAGCCTTCGCTTGTGCTAAGAAAGGATTTCTCATAGCCTCGTAAGATTTAAGATTTAAATCAGGATTTCCTTTGAACATTTCCCTAGGTAAACCAGCTCTATTCATAGCTTCATCAGCCTTAGCTATAGAGATATCACTAGGACCATAGAAGTCTTTAATGTAGTTAGGAGCACTGGTTGTATATAAACCTTTAGCTTCATCAGCTGCTTCCCTTCCTCCTTTAAGTCCTTTAACAGCAGTGTAAGGTTTAGTTAGCATACCAACACCTACCGCATTTAAAGGGTCAAACAATAAATTAAGTGCTGTACTACCAATATAAGAAGCAGTCTCACCTAAGCCTTCTCTCTCATCCCAAGTTTTCTTTCTTAACTCAGGGTCCCACATATCTTCAAAGTCGTAGTTCTGCTCCAGGTTCCAACCCCTAGCAGCATCATCCCATCCACCAGTGACTAGACCCTGGAGAGCGTTGCTCGGCCTATCTAGATTTTCTAATGCATCAGTAAACCAGCCCATATATTCCTTATAGGTTTTTGTTCATAGAAGGAAAAGGTGTAGTATCTACACTAGGCATAGGTGGTACATTAGTTCCTTGTGTGCTGTTGAGCATCATATTCTTCATATAGATATCTATGAATGCTGCCTTCTTATCTTCTGGCATATCCTTCAATAAATCTTTAAGTGTTTGTGGTAACATTTCTTCTGTAAATAATCCTGACATTCTTATCTCCTTATTTTAAAGCTTCGTTAGCTTCTCTTGCAATAGTTTGTAACTCTCTCTCTAATCTCTTTATATCTTTTCTATAGTCTTCTTTACTGATACGACCACCATAGTAATCACTAGTTAGTTTCCTAGCTTTCGATGTAAGTGATTGCATTCTGTTCTTATATTTAAATCCTACTCTAGATGTCATCTTAGGTGTATTGAACTCTTTAACTTTAATACCGATAGCATTAAGGAGAGCTTCACCTTTAGTGTAGTCATCTTTAGTAGGATGTTGTTTACCTTCTGAAGAGAAAGAAGCCTGTAGTTTCCTAGCCTGATGTACTCCAGGGAAGAACTCAGAGAAGAACAAACCTGCTCTACCTTCTAGTTCATCCTTAAGTACACCTGAGCCTACACCTGGTGCTTGCCTTTTAGTGTATGTATCAAAACCTGTAACAGTCTTAGCGATACCACCTAATGCACCACCTGATGGTTGCAATGGAGCAGGTAAACCTGGAACTCCAAAGCCTTGTGATGAAGTATCAAATACGTCACCAGCAGGTACCCATCTAGATACATCTAAGTATTGAGACTTATCTGTTCTAGGTACTTTAATCATAGTGTTAGCCCCTGGCATACCTAATACTTCAAAGCCTTGATTCAATTCTTTTTGTAGTTTACGTTCTTTCTCTATATCTCCTTCAGCTACATCAACACCTAACTGATTAGCAGCATTAAGGATTAAGCCCCACTTAGCTAACTTCCAAGGCTTATTCACTGCAGTCTCAGCAATGATAGGGGCTGCTCTGTAGATATAACTAATGAAAGGCCAACCTGTCTCACGCATCATTTTAACACCAGGAGCGTGAATCTCATAGTCCAACATATACTTACGTGCAAACTGAGCTGCTTCTTTCTCTGTATCACCTTTAGCTAATCTATCTTTAAATAAACCAAGACGGAAGATGTTATCCTCTGCACCATACAGCTCATCAAGATGTGTGTGCTTAAGATACTGTCCTAAATCTTTAGTCTTATTGAATGCTTGTTGTAATATATTAGTAGCTTCAGGTGTAGGTGACTTCATATAAGCTTTGAATACATCTCTCTCTAATGTAGATAACTCACGCTTCATTAAGTCTGCATCAAATACACCTAAAGAATTAGCAGTCTTAAAGTCTTTAGATTTAGATATAAACTCTTTAGCTGCAGGACCTAAGTATTTATAGTTAGCATCTACTAAATCATACAACACAACATTAGACATAACATTATTCATATGTACTACAGGATTCAAAGAAGTCTTAGTTCTCTTCCACCACGTCTGCATATTGTGTTGTAATTTACCTAAGCCTGAGCCCTTCCAAGCTTTAAAGGTATCAGTAAATTTGATATCCTTATATACATTCTTAGGTACATACTTACCAGCTAAGTTACCATACTTATTAGCACCCCCTACTTTTGTAGTAGGAATCTGAACATATCCTTCAGGAGCACCTAATGCTCTCTCATCTTTACTTATAGGTGACCATACAATACTCTTATCTTTAGATATAGTATCATAGAACTTAAAGGTAGCTATATCATTAGTCATTAACTTACCAGTCTTAGCTAGACCATAAGCAGAACTAACTATTTCACCCATCTCTTTACGTTCTTTCTTAGTCCAATCTCTATTGACAGACACAGTGTTCTTATTGTGGTTGATACTCCCTACTTGTTTATACCCTGCTTCTAGATATGTATCTAAGTCAGCGACATTAATCTTTTCAGTCTTGCCTCTACGCATAAACTCACCACCAAAGACTTTAATCTTTCTTTCATCTCTGATTAGTTTCTTAACTTGAGGTTGAGCTGTCTTCTCATATGAACGATATAGATACTTACCTTTGTTAGCTAGGTATGTTTTACTATCTAGTATTCCTAAGTCTACTAACTCTTGACCTGTCTCATCTACTAACTGTCTACTCTCTTTTGTTAAGCCAGCCAGATTAGCAGGTACCTTCTTTTCTTCTCCTGTCAATATTCTATATAATAGAGCATCTTCTTCAGGGGACATCTCAGTATGTTTCTTAATTACTTCTGTAAACTTAGCCGCATACTTCTCGTGGTCGATACGTTGGTTCTTCTTGGCAGTAACATAATCTTTAGGTAATCCATAGTTATCTATGAACCATCTCCCTAATGTAGACGGAATTGCTCTGTCTTTCTGTGAGTTAATGAAATCTGCAGTCTTCTTACCCATACTACTATGAACAGCTGAATCTAGTCCTTTAGCATAAGCATTCTTAACAGTAGGCCACAATGTAGACTGTGTCTTATATAAGGCAGGAGATAAAATAGTACCTCCAGTAATACCTAATAAAGTTTGTTCTGCTCTAGACAAGCCTACCTCTTCATCTACATAACCTGTAGCACCACCGATACCACCAGCTACCGCTCCAGCTTTAGCAGCAGTATATGCATTCTTAGCTTTCATACCAGGGATGACCCATCCGACAGGGTCTCCTATTAAACCAGCAGTATAAGCAGCTAGGACAGAGCCTCCATATTCTTCATCTTTAAGGTAGGCATTTAGTCTTCTCTGCTCTTCAGCCATCTCTTCTTCATCTACACCAAACAACTGCTTGACACCTCTATAGGTATCAGCAAAGCCTAGCTGTGATGCAAAGGCTAGTTTATCTGAAAGAGAGACTTCACCTAAATCAGTGTAACCTGGCTGTGTCTGCTGTTGAACAGAAGGTAAGAAAGGATTCTCTCCGCCAGCTGGTTGCTGAACTGGAGCAGTCTCTAGGAAAGGATTAGTCATAGTTATAACGGAAGACCACCGAACTTATCGAACATTAATTGTTCTTCATTCTGAGGTGCTTGGAAAGGTTCAGCATAAGGTTGGATATTGATATCATTCCTCGGGACTACATACTCTTGAGTTGCTACATTAGCAGCTCTTAAGTCATTAAGCTTAGCTAAGATAGCTTTATCACTAACGCCTGCATCTTTAGCTTCTTGAATCATAGGTCCCCATTTAAGAGTCTCTTCAGATGTTAGACCAAAGGCAATATTAATTGGTGTTGTATCTTGTTGTTGTGTAACAGGAGCAGGTGTAGTTGCTTCAGTATCTTCAGGTGGAGTAATAACAGTCGGCTGTACTGCTTGTCCTGTTCTTTTCTTATATATATTCTGTGCGTTAATTCCAAACTCTAAAGCAAACTCTTCAGGTGTAGGTAGTTCAACCACTGTTCTTGAAGAACCATCTGAATTGACAATAGTCTTAGTATACTTCTTCTGTAGTCTGTCATTACTAATAGGAACTTGACACTCACTACCAATGATACCTCCCTTACAGAAAGTACGACTATATATATCCTGAATATTCTTATGAATCTTTTGTTCTTCTGCAGCATTAGGGTCAGCTTTCTTTAGGGCATTCATTAAGCTAGCCTTAGCAGAAATAGCTTGAGTATCAGCACCCTGCTTATCCATATGCATTTGAATTACAGGCTTAATACTAGTCAACCAAGCTTGAGCAGCTTTTGGGTTCTTACTCAATAGTGTATTGAAGGTAGCCTGTACTGCTTTGCCATCGCTTAAGTCTGTATCAGAAGCAATCTTACGTAGTTTATTTTCAGGAGATACATAGCCAGTAGTTCTCTCTATGAAAGGGTCTAAGTGTTCTGTAGCAAAACCTTCTTGTGCTACATCTGCACGCTGACCTAGTCTTTCAAACAGAGGTACTGCAATATCTTGTTTATCAGTTTGGTAGTCAAACATTCCCATAATTATACCTCTTTAGAATAAGTAGTTATCGAGAGCATTAGTCCAAGGATTAGCTCTATATTGTGCTTGTTGATATGTTGGTTGGAATTGTGGTTGTCCTGCCATCATCTTAGCTCTAGCAGTATAAGAGTCACCTAATGTAGTGCCTGTTCCGTATACATTCTGTCTAGCTCTAGGCTGAATTACATCAGAGAATAGCTTAGCTGCTTCTCGTTGGTTCTGTTGTTGAGCAAAGTTTCCTTGTGTAGATGCACCCCAAGGTTGTCCTTTAGCTCTAGCTTGTGCTGCACTTCTGTATGTAGCTCTCTCCATAAGCGGAGCTGCTAAGTCTGATAGCCTAGAAATCTCTTTAGCTTCTTCTCTAGCTAAGTTCTGCGGTGTGTAGTATTGAGACATAAAGCCTTCGTATTCACTCCCTAAGTTTCTTAGTGGCTCCAAGTTCTGTAGATATTTATCAGCTTCTTCAGAAGTTCTGTAGCCACCATAAATATTCTTACCTAGGTCAACCCAAGGAGAAACATCACTACCCATAAAATTAGATAATAAACCTGTAACACTATTACTAGGATAGAAATTACCTTGTTGTGTTAAAGGCCCTATGTTCTGCCTTGATGGTTGATTAGGTGCAAGCAATGGGTCAGTAGTTCCACCACCAAACCAATCAGTCAGAGTGTCTCCTGTCCAGTTAACTGCTGAGTCAATCCAATCCCAATTTCCAGTATCATCAAACCAATCTATCGCCATTATACTTTCTCCTTTTTCTTTAAGAATTTATTCTGTAATTCTTTAACCATTATCTTATAATCCTTTAGTGCTTTATCACTATCTTTATCTTCAGTAATTAAATCGAAGATAGGCTTAAGGTGCATATCCCAAATATAATTGTAGATGTTCTCTGAGTTATCTTTCTTATCGATAGCTGCAACAATCTTAGGTGCAGTAACCCTATAACGACCATATGTAGATTTAAACGTAGGTAAGACATCCATCATATAATCTCTCCATCCTTCAAAGATAGTTAGTCCTTCTTCCCCTAGAGCCTGTGTTGCTGCAGTGGCAATATAAGAGCCACCGCCACCACCTGAGTCACCACCACCTGAGTCAGATGAAGAGTCACCCCAATCGCTATCAGCACCTGACCAACCAGAGTCAGCATCCATATCAGAAGCAGCATCACTATCCCAAGAACCAAAATCATCTCCTGTAGAAGAACCTGTATCTTCCCAGTTTTGTTGGTCTGCTTGTTCTTGTGCACTTAAGTTCCAGTTACCTTCTTCACTACGGAATGTCTGACCATCTTGAATAGAGATACTATCTCCTTCTTGTCCATAATTCTGAGTACCATACTGAACAGCTTCAGATATATTTCCAGGGTCTAAAGCTAGTTCTGAATATGCCATCTGGTCTGCCTCAGCTCTCTGTTGCTCTGCCATAACTCTTTCATTTTCTGCTTGTGAAAAAGTAGGATTATTCTGCATAGCATAACTGTAACCTTGCATAGCTAAATCAAAGCCAGGAGTTCCTGGTTCTAAGTTAAAGCTTCTAGCATAGTCAGCAGCTTGTCCAGATATATTTTCATTGTAGGCTCCTAACCAAGAACCATCTTCTTGCCAACCCGCAGTAGGAGCTAATGCACCACCTATAAGAGAACCTAAAGGACCAGCCACTAAGCCACCTACAGTGCTAAATAAACCACCATAATTATTTACACCTTGTAGATAATCCATAGCTGGCATAAAACCATACTGATTTAAACCAGTCATTTGACCAGCTTGGTTCATAATGCCACGTCTAGAGAAATCATTATTCAATAGGCCAGCATAAGGAATATCCTTAACTGCATAATCATATAGTTTATTTCCAGTGAGACCAGCTAATTGCCCTGCCTGTCCTAGGTTTTGATTACCAGTAAGTAGCCCTAATCCAGTTAAAGCTTTAGATGTATCACTAGAGAAACCTAATAAACTTTCATTGCCAAAATTAAACAGAGAGTTACTCTTAGCATAAGCATCATAACTACTATATGTAGGTGAACTAGTAGTTCCTGTACTACCAAAAAGATTACTGATAGAATCAGTTAAAGATGGTCCTGAAGATAATGAACCAAGTAATGAAAAATCTGTAGGTGAACTATAGCTAGGACTAGAACTACTTAGTTGTTGGTAAGGATAAGCAGTAGGTTGTATAGAAGAAGAACCAGAGTTAGGAGGTATATATGTATTACCTGCTAGTGGACTACTTCCAAATAGATTAGCTATATCAGATGTAATAGAAGGAGTAGCACTTAATGGCTGTGTAGCCATAGAACTTCCTCCGCCTAGAGAAGAAGCTAGTTGTGATAATGGGTCTCCTGTTATCTGAGATGTAGCTGACAGAGGAGCCACTCCACCTATGTCTTGCTGAATAGGCTGAGTAACTGTTGGGTTAGCTACCTCTTCTGCTAGGGCTAAGTTTGAAGTGAAGAAGCCCATCTCTTATAAGTCGTAATCTACTGTACAGAACATAGAAGTTCCATCTGATACACAATTAATTATATCTACTTTACCTGCACCTGAAGTAGCTGTATAAGTAGCACCTCCTGGTAAGAAGAACATAGTATCTAATGTCATAGTATGTGCTCCTTGATTCTTTATTATGTATGTAGACTTAGCTCCTGCTGATTGGTTAGATACGTCTAATGTATATCCTGTAGCTGTAATAGATACAATAAATACATCAGTATTGAGTAGATTAGCAGTACGGTCTTCAGTCATACTTATATCTTCTGATGCTGTATTGTGTGCTTTAGTGTATGTCTGAGGTGTATCCAATAGACTTACTGCTTGTCCGTCAATAATAGCATCATCTGCTGTCAATAAGTTACAAGTAAAGTTCTCTGCTGCATCACCATTTAAGTCTGCTTTAGAATTAATAGCTGTCCGAGCTGCTACGAACTCAGTATTAAAATCTGTACCTGAAATTACTTTTGCTGGGTCAGTATCTAAGAGTGAATCTTTGCCAGCCCAGTTTACTGCGATTGTATAATTGCTCATAATTAATATGTTTTTCCTGGTTTATAAAATAATGTTATAGATTGGAGTGATGCTTTATATCCATTAGTTACACCATCCATCTCAAATCTAATATACTTAGCATCTCCTGCTAATTGTAGGCCTACTTCTTTAAGACCATATATAGGTGCATACTTAGCTGTTCCGAATAATGCAGCTGAAGTACCCCATTTATAAGGGATACCTAAAATAGCTGGGTTCATCTTAAAGGTAGAGGAAGTGCTTGGTTCTAATTCAAAGTCCTTATATACTCTTAAACCAACATCTGTACCTTGTCCACCAGAGATTACCATCAGTAACTTCTTCAATATAGAAGAGATATATCCCTGTCCTAAGTCAATCCATACTGTAGAGAAACTACCAGTAAAAGGATGATAGGTATATACATTAGAACCTTCATAGTCTATGTCGAAGTAACCTTCATAAGAACAAACATTGCCTCCTTTCTGACCGAATAAAAGACCATATCCTTCTGAGTATGCCATAGATACTGGATTCCTATCACCTTCAAAATACCACTTAGATATTCTAGGTGTTCCCTTAGGTGTAGTATGTGTGATATCGAAGACGTAAGTAACATTTAAGTCTACAAAAGATACTACATATAGTCCTTCATCATATACAAAGACAGACTTAATATTATGGCTATTAGAGATATGAGAGATTAACTCATCTTTAACAGTAGATGATACATCTGTTAGAGGTAACTTATCTGTATTAGCTTCTGCTGTACGTCTCAACGAACGAACACCTGTATCAGACATAAAGAATAAATCATTACCGATAGCACGAATACTATCTCTAGCTACACAACCAGCACCTTCAATTACTTCATCTAAAGACATAGAAGTAACATCAGTAGGGTTGTTATAGATAGCTATGTTTTGTCTACCGAAGATAACTAACTTACCTGAATAAGCTTTAATACCGATAATCTCATCTCCGCCCCATACGAACTTAAGATTGATATATCCTGAATCACCACTTGACCACTTATGTGGTCTCTCTAGTTCTGAGTAGTATAAGATATTCTTATCTTCAGAGATACCTCCGGCCCACATCCTTCCAAAGTCTCCTAGTCCACAACTAGGGTCAAAAGTAGTTACGCCTGTAGGGGCATTATAACCAGAAGTAGCTTCTAATAGTGACCATACTCCAGAGTCATACTCTACTGGCTTTTCTCCTTCCTGGAAACAATAAATCTCATCATCATATTCTACAAATTGCCAGTCTGAATTAGTAGCTCCAGTAGCAAAGGAATTTATGAAAGCATTATCTTTATCTGTTAGGTCTGTCTCATACATATTACCACCAGCAGCACTAAATATTTTACCTGTTGGTTTATGTTCAACGATAGCACCAATAGAATTACCTTCTGCTAATGTTAACTGCTTTACACCTTTACGAAATGTTACACGTCCACCTTCAGTATATACAATGTTATCTGCTTTAGTGAACCAAGTAGCATCTAGAGCAGTAGGGTGTGTCTGTGTATCTAGACCATTGACACCTACTGTATCTAATACTGCTGCCTTTAATTGCTTATTAATTAACATACCAGTCTCTTTCGTACTCGAAGTTACCAGCATCTAATTGTACAGCTTGAAGTAGAGCATCTCTAGCTTCTCCAGCTACAGCACCTTGTTGTGTACCGCCATCTTCACCACGTTCTGCAATAGCTCTAGCCCAAGCACCTAATATAACAGGTTGTGATGGTACTCTCAATACCTGTGCTGCAGTAGTTAAATCCTGCTGTGCACCTACTATATTGACAGAAATAATCTGTTGTTCATCAGGAATAGGATAGAAGTCAATGTTGAAGTCTGGCTCTCTAGATGTACTAGCCTGTGATATACC
>Ga0181562_10004084_pt1 | contig 10585 bp, 6 predicted proteins | sample 011ome_26_FD_139344 | JGI IMG/M metagenome (GOLD analysis project Ga0181562, IMG submission 139344) | Coastal salt marsh microbial communities from the Groves Creek Marsh, Skidaway Island, Georgia - 011511BT metaG (megahit assembly) | ecosystem: Environmental > Aquatic > Marine > Intertidal zone...
CTAGATCATTTAAAGAATTAATTGTTTGAGACTGATCTTTTAACATTTTTTTTAACTTGACAACGCTGTCATTATATATCGATATCTATTATGTTGTTATTATATTGTTTATATTGAATTTAACCAAAAGGGATATAATTATGCGTTTTTCATACCATCCGTCAATGTGCGATCCTTCTTTTTATTTAGAACTTGGTAAAGCTGCTGAAGCTGCAGGTTTTGATACAATTACTTTTCCTGATAGCATCTGCTATCCAAAAGAATGTGATTCCACATATCCGTACAATGATGATGGAAGCAGAGAATTTTTAGATGGTGTGCCTTTCCTAGAGCCATTTTCTATAATTCCTGCTATTGCAGCCGTTACTGAAAAGCTAGAATTTTCAACATCTGTTTATAAGCTTGCCCCAAGGCAAGCTGTAACAACTGCAAAATTTGTTACCACTTTAGGGGTGATGACTAATAATAGATTCCATTTTGGTGTTGGTGTTAGCCCATGGTATGAAGATTTTCTTGCTACAGGAGAACGGTGGGAGAAGCGAGGAAAAAGAATGGATGAACAAATCGATATTCTTAAGGGTTTAATGAATGGAGAATACTTCTCATACAAAGGAGAATTTTATGACATACCTGAGCTTAAGCTATGCCCTGCACCGACAAAGCCGGTGCCAATACTTATCGGAGGACATTCAAAAGTTGCTCTTAAGAGGGCTGCAAGAGTTGGAGATGGGTGGATAAGTGCTGGATTAAGCTTATCAGAAACAAAAACTCTCATAGATCAAATAAATGAGTATAGAAGTGAATTTGGAACTTTAGATCATCCAAATTATCAGTTTCAAGTAATGGGAGAATCAGCATACTCACCCGAAGGAATAAAACAACTTGAAGAACTAGGGGCAACAGAGGTAATAGTTGCATTTAGAAACGCTTATGAAGGTGGTCCTGACAATAGGACTCTTGAAAGTATGATATCTGAAATAAATTGGTACGCTGAAGAGGTCATAAAAAAATCTTAATGGTCGGGATGGCCGGATTTGAACCGACGACCACCTCACCCCCAGCGAGGTGCGCTACCAGGCTGCGCTACATCCCGATAAAATAATAAAAAATGGGAAGCTAAGCTTCCCATTTAAATTATTGTAATTACTGACCTATTGAGAAGTAGCAGTTCCTGTTACAGTACCAGTTCCTGTGGTACCAAGCTGAGTTTCTTCGATCTCAACAACAGATGTCTCTTCGACAATTTGTTCAATTTCTTCGACTACCTCTTGAACAACTTCTTGAACAACTTCTTGCTCGACAGTTGTCTCTACGACAACTTCATCGATATTGGTAACTTCTACAATTTGATAGACCCCTTCAAAACCTGGTGCATCAGACTCACCAACAATATCACTACCACCAGTATTTGTGGTTGATGTTGCTGTAGCAGTTGCTGTAGCAGTGGATGTTGCTGTAGCAGTTGCAGTAGTCGTGGCAGTTTCCGTTGCTGTCTGTGTAGCTGTCTGTGTAGCTGTCTGTGTAGCTGTAGCCGTTGCAGTATTGGTGGCAGTTGAAGTAGCAGTGGATGTTGTAGTACCTGTTGAAACATCAACCACTCTTTCTTCTTCAACAATAGTAGTAGGGGCTGGTGTTGGGGCTGGTGTTGGCGCTGGTGTTGGCGCTGGTGTAGGCGCTGGTGTAGGCGCTGGTGTAGGCGCAGGTGTAGGCGCAGGTGTTGGAGCAGGTGATCCACCATCACCATCATCTGCTACAGCAGCAATAGCAGCAGCAGCAGCAACAGCAGCAGCAATAGCTCCTGCACTAAGGTTACCGGATGCTTCTTTCTTAGCTTCATCTTCATTGCCGGAGGCAGTACCTGAATCCTGAGCATTAGATACTCCACTAAACAAGCCCGCAATGAGAATGCTAAAGAATTTAAATTTATTTTTTATTAGTTTTGCCATCTTATTTTCCCTATTAATTTCAAAAAATAACGTTTCCTTAATCTAATTTCAAAAACATTTAATTGAGAAATTGGTACACGATTAAGTCGAATCATATCAAACAATTTAAAAAATTGGTACATAATTTATCAGATAATTATTCAAAAAATTTTTGTAATTTACTAAAAGAATATAATGATTATATGTATAAATTAAGGATAGTCTACTTTTTTTTTACACACATTATTATCTATCAAATAAAGATACCAAATAAGCAAACAACAAATCTCTTATTTGATCTTATATTTTTTTATAAATTCTATTTCAATTGGGCTTAAAAACGGATGAATATGCTGTAGTGTTTTTTCTATGATGCCATCTTTGTTGTAGTAATATTTATTTTTTCTTTTCCAATTTATAGAGGGCAAGTAAATTGATTCTTCAATAAGCTCTGTTTCAATAGGTTTTCTGCCAGATATTGGGTTAGAAATATCAATCTTTCCTTGATTTCTAAACTTAAGAACAACAGTTTGATCAAGTAATTGCGGTTCGTAATAACTAACAATATATGAATCGTCTTTTTCAAGAAAAATATCTTCTTTAAAACTGGAAAAATTAAAGTACTCAATATCGTTTGGCAAGCCATCTGTTCTAATGACTTTTCCATGATAGGTATAAAGCTTTACTCCATCTTGAGAAACCCACTCTAAAATATTTTGTTTTTCTCTTACTAAAACAGCGATTATAGATCTAGATCTGCCAAACCTAATGCGTATAAATGCATACTGTGTTTCTTTAAGATAATTTTCATCTACAACAATACTATTTAATGAAAATAAGCTCTCTTTTATTTGTTTGAATCCGTAAGAATACATAGGCAACCCTCTTTCAATACTAGAACAGGAAGAGAGGAATATGGCTAAGATGAGGCCTCTTTTAATCGTAGAAATCATCCCAATCCTTATTTATTGAAGAATAACTTCCTTGATCTGTAACACCATACAAAGATAGCCCCTTGATCAAATATGCTCCTCCGTCTCTTGTAAGCGGCTTTAAACCAAAAAAAGTCCTACCAGCTGTATATTTTGTTTGAAAAATTTCTAAAGGAAATGAAAAATAGAAGCCTTTATCAAAACTCCCCTCTCCGAACTCCTCTTTACTGATATCCGTCAATGTAAAAAAAGCTCCCATATATAGACCGCTTTTGAATCTTCTTGAAAAATCTACCGTAATTCCTGAATCTTTAGCTAGAAACCTGCCTCCTCGAATAGTTGTGAGAACCTTCGATGGAGAGTGATGATAAAAAAGGTTTAAATGTCCGGTTACTACGTCATAATTTTGAAATTTAAACATTTGTTGAAAGTTTCTTTGCTTCGCATAATAAACTTCCGCCCCAATAGCAAGGTCACTTTTAAAAGGTCTGTATAAAATCTCTGTGCCAATTCCTCCAAACATTTCTTCAAAAATACCCGCTGATATTTTTGTATAAATAGAATTTAATGGGTTTGTAATATAGTCTAGTTGCATTCTTGTGATACTAAAGCCTCTTCCACCTTTTAAATAATCAACTATGTCAGTTCTTACATGTGGCAGTATAGAGTCAGATGGCAGCCTTATTTCATCAAAATTATCCAAAACACTTAATCCAGCAATTGTTGTGAGAGATAGGTTTCTGTTGAAAGTTAAATTAGAGCTCCCTCGAAGATATAGCTCTCCAAAATAAAAACCATCTGGACCCCCAATGTGACTTCTTAGCGCTGGAGTAAAACCATAATTATGCTCTGGGAATTTTGCAATAGGTTTAAATTCAAGATCCTGATATGAGTCATTAGATTTATAAACATTTGCAACATATTGAACATTAGCTGTATTTTTATCTTCCAAGTTAGCTCGAAATTCATTTCTAGGAATTTCAATAGTGTGCATCATTGAGGTTAAATTCATTGATGAAAGCTTAAAGATTTCAATATCCTCAGGGCTAATTTGATCTAGGATGTTGGATACTCTGCCAGCAGCTCTTATATAACTCTGATGAACTCTTTGTGCATACGCAACATGCATTACATTGCCTTCAACTGATGCGGACTGCAGAAAAATATTATTTCTTCTCAAGTGATCAAGAGTTGTAAGGTAATAAGCTCTTTCATTAGAGGAATTTATTTGTTTTATAATTTCTTTTCTTGGAACATTTTTTAATGGATCTCTTTTTATTTTTAGCGGATCTTTTCCTCCATAAACTCCTGCATATGTAAATCCAATCTGAAGAGTATTTCCTCTAACGGCTCCAATATGAAATTTTAAATGCCTAGAGGGTGTATAAACAAAACTAAAGTTGAAAGGAGACTCTTGCACAATGGGACGCTCTCCCTCTGTATCATAATTTGTAGTATCGTACTCGAGCTTAAGCCTAGTATTAGGAAGGTTTGAAAAAAAATACTCAAAACCTCCAAATATTGAAACCTTCTCTCCGCTCAGCCAAGCGTCAGGGCTGATGCTACCCCCTGTTCCACTTTCCCCTGAATTCCCCCTTACCCTAAAAGATTCGCTTATATTAATTAATGGATTTGAAAAACCATTATATGAGCTTGCAAGTGTTCCAAATCCCAAGCCAAGTGTAAAATCAAAATTTTTATAATACTTTGATGCCACCAAATATTCTGCTGCAAATCTATTGGTTCCTCCTAAATCTCTTATACCAAAGGCAACTTGAGGAAAATAATTACTTTCTTTCAAAAGTACAAATTTAACATCAAATGCCTTGTCTTTTAGAGACTGGCCCCCGCTGAAATCTTCATACTTGCTATAAGGAATATCATTTTTATCAGTGTATTTATATAGAGCCTCAAACCAAGAGAAAGGATAGCCTACAATACTTCCTCGCATATATGGTTGAGCTCTAGACCAATGGAATGCGAGAGAGCCCTCAGGCATTGTTCTTGCGCTAGGCATATTAACTAGGCCGATCGTTCCATAATCAGAATGGGATGGTGACCTTAGATAATCATAATAATCATCAATATCTGCCTGCAAAGAACAAGATAGAAGAAATAAGACAAAATATCTCATAGCAAAATGAAATCTTTCTAATCGTTCAATCTTTTGAGATTGAATTTAATGAGGCTAGTGAAATTGCGATGCTGCTAACAATGGGCGCCAATGTTGAGGCCAACTTAAGATTATTTAGTTTACTAAAATCTCTAGTTGCATATATAACTGATCCTGGCAATATCAGATCATTTCTTGGAAAAAGACCCATTTTAATAAGTTTTGTCTCGCCATTGGGCTGAACAAGAATAATTGCTGATTTGTCAACATTAGCAGTCAGACCACCAGCTCGATTAATAAAATCTTTAACGGAGTATTGCGAATTAAATGACTGTGGCCCAGGGGCGAGCACTTCTCCAAAAACATATATTGTATTTGAGCGCTTGGGTATAGAGATAGTGTCTCCATCCTCTAAAATTAAATCAGCGCTTATATTTTTTTCCAAAAGAGTGGTATTAAATTGAGTAATTACTCTTCCAGTTGGCTCTATAGATTTAAATTCATTTAAGATTAGGCTTATTGCTTCAAAGGGTATTTCTTCACCCTGAACCATTGATGATGATAGATTTTTAATGGTTTCATCATACAGTTTATTATTAAATCGCCTCTCTAATTCTATTGCTGACTTTCTAATTAGCACTCCACCTGTTGAATATGCACTTGGTTTATATCCTCCAGCTTGATTTATCAAATCGCTCAATCTATCCTCAGGCGATATATAGTATATGCCTGGTTTTGAAATTTCTCCTGAAATTCTGACCCGTGCAGGCTCAACCGAATCATTGCTAGAAACTGATATATTCGATCCAGGTGAAAGCAAAATGGATGAAATATCACTAAAATTATAAATTGAGGTTTCTGTTTTACTTGTAATTGAAATTCTTGATGATGATGCAAAATCTTTTGAAAGAAATATTGAATTTATAGCATTAGATAGAAGAGTATCATTTGCAATAGGATAAATTCCGCTTTTAACATTCTTACCCTCAACTAAAATTGAGCTTCTTAGAAGAGCAACGATTATCTCTGGATCGTTTTCAAATAAGTCAATACAATCTATTTTAGGTTTATCAAGCTTTTTAAATAAGCTATTCGAATCATGAGTAGAGTCTGGGGAGGACAATTTCTCGAGGTCTTGAAAAGAAACATTCTCATTTGTCAAAGGTTTTTTTTCATTGGAGCCAATAAGAGATTGATAAAGAGATTCTATCATCTTAAATCTTGAGGTATCTCTTAAAGAGTTAAGATAGTAAGTAGCGTAACACTTGGAGATATCATTTTGTGAGGTATTTTCATTAGCAACTAGACTGTAAAATTCCTTAGAATTTAGATAATCAATCATTTTATGATCAATAACGATAAGCTCATCACCTGGATTGAGAGTTGGCAAGTCATTTTGTGGGAACATTTTATAAAAATAATTATTAGTTCTTTGTGAGAACTGTTTATGAAGCACTCCCAGCTTATATGCCTTAGGACTAAAAAGTCTCTCAGAATTAACAATATTATTGGCGGCATTACTTGAATAAACACCTGGACTAGATGATGCTCCAAGAATTTTTACAGAGTCTGAGTATATATCATCAATATAAGGAACAAATATCTCATCTCCTCCACTTGGAAAAATTGACTTGAAGGAATCTTGTTTTACCTGAGAGGCTTTTAATAGGAGTCCTTGTTTTTTAGAAAAAGTTACCTCATCTATGATTTGTCCATTATGAGAAAAGCCAGCATATCTGATCAAATCATCTATTGTTTCATTTTTTAGCTCAAATAAGGCTGGATTCTTAACTCCACCATAGACAGCAATAATTTCTGAAGATGGCTCAACAAAAATAACATCACCTGCTTTAAGACTGATATTTTTTGAGGAATTCCCATTAAGCAATAATTCATAAAGGTCAAACTCACTATGAATATTTCCTGATCGTCTGATTTTAATTTTTCTTAATGAACCTCCATCTTTTATGCCGCCCGCAACTCTTATGGCGCTTAAAACTGATGAATTTCCTGAAACCGTATATATTCCTGGAACAGAAATATACCCGCTCATAACAACCTGAATATCTCTAATAGATTCAATCGATATAACAATGGATGCTCCAGCACTTTTAGAGCTAACAAATTCTGAGGCAAGTTTTTGAGCAGAATCCAATGAAAGGCCTGCTAAGAATAGTTTACCTAACTTAGGGATTGAAATTGACCCATCATTTTTAATTTGAATTGCGTCACTAAGTGAAGTAGATCCATAGACTTCAACAGATATTAAATCTCCAATATCTAGGATATAGTCAGAGGAAAGAGATGGTTCACTAATAGGCATAAAAGAGGTTGGAAAGCCTGAAAAGAAGTCGCTCCCAAAAATTTTTAAAGATTCTCTTGAGATCTTTTCTGGTCTTATGAATTCTTTTTGATCAAGTAACTCCTGTTGAATATATTTTTTTGCAGAATTTTCATCCATAAGTGTAGAAAAAACTCCATAATCTACATCCTCTAAATTATCTTTGTCTTCCTCTAATTGCTCCAGAAGTTCAGATCTTGTTTCCTCTGGAAGAGAATTCAAAAAATCTTCATCTAAACCAATTGAACTTTGAGAATAGGCATTAGGTACACTTAAACTAAAAAAAATTACGAAAAAGCAACATCCGTAAATTAAACGCGTATTTAGGATAGTGAATATATGCATATATATTTTTTTTATTGTACTTTTCATAGTAAAAGTATCTTTTAGGACTAAGTTGATGAGCTTTTTCATATTAATATTATTTAATGTTAATGTAATTTTCCTTGACTAAAAATTTAAAAGTTAATAATAATGAAAGTAGAAAAAAGCTAGCTAAAATCGATATCAGCAATATAACTGATCGCCTTGGTTTACTTTTATTGATCGGATATACCGGGGGATCTAAAACCATAAAAGCATATTGATCAGATGAATTTGCAAGAATTTTCTTTGTGAATTCTCTGTTTAAAATACTCCCAAGTATCTTTGAAGTTTCAATAGATTCGTATGAACCAAGAATGGAATTAATATATAAAATTTGATTATCAGATGATCTAATATCAAGAGCGGCAATTTCTTTATCGAGCTGTTCAATTATTTTTTGGGACACATTAAAACTAAAATCTGGTGAGTAGTGAGTTACCTCAAGAACAGCTAGCGAGGGATCATTTCTATGGGGAAACATCTTTAAATAATTTCTGAACTCTTTTGTAGCTTTGCTGAGAATATCAGCACCTTGCAAGGGATCATTTTCTGAGAAAAGATTTTTAACAGAATATTCTTCGCTCCCATTCTTAAGAATAGTTTTTCTTGAATTTTGATCATAAGATTTGAACATCAAAATTTCATCAATAATGTCATTTTGAATTATAAAGTTAGACAAAAACTTATATGAAAAAAAATAATTAGTAGCAAACCTAAGTTCCGGCGAAAGTTTCTCATCCTCTATGCCTGATAATGCTGCTAAAAAGCCAACACCGTTATTACCCGCATCAGGACTAGATCTTTTGGGTGAAATTATCGTAGTAGTTGTGTATTGATTTTGAAGGATCAATGAAATAAGTATACCCATCATTATGGGAGAAAAGAAAACAAAAATAAGTTGTCTTTTGCTATCTTTTATTAATGAAGAAATCTTATCAAACATAGTTAATTTATTGGTTCGTATTCATGAATGTTATTCAGATACTAAGTTCAAGGGAAACTTTGTTGTTCACAGACCATGATTTTAACATAAGAATGCTCCACAAATGATGATGCCAGTTAAATTTTTTAGACATGTGTTGGTTCCACTTTTCTTGCAAAACTTTATAATCAAAAGGATCATGCACAGAGCTGGTTTCAAATAAAGTAGTTTCGGCCCAGTCCCTCAAAGGCCCTCTTAACCAAGAGTCGATAGGAACACCGAATCCGCTTTTAGGAAGTTGTAAAATATTTTCAGGAACTCTTTTGGCTAAAAAGTCTCTTACAAGAAGTTTTCCTTGGTTTCCAGATACCAAATGGCTGGGGGGAAGTTTCAATGCAAATTCAATTAAACGATAGTCTAGAAATGGAACTCTAGTTTCAAGAGAATTTGCCATAGCTGCCCTGTCTACCTTAACCAAAATATCATTAGGGAGATAATTTTTGAAGTCATGAAACCTCATATCAATGTAAGAATTAATCTCATGATTATTTAGGTCTCTATATGAAGATGCTATATCAGTACAGTAGGCATCTTTTAAGGGCCATTCTTCGCTATTCCATTGTTGAAGCAAGACAAAATACATTTCACTAAGATTTTGTTGTGAGAGTGCAAGAGAAACTTTTTCTAGCTTTTCTGATGAAAATTTTAAATTTAAAATATTTTTGGCTATGATTTCAAACAGATTATACGAAACTTTATTTGTAGAAAAATACATTAGCATTCTTGCCAAAACAACTCTTGATTTTGTAGGAAATTTATTGAGTATTTTTTGAAATTTATTAAAAAGTATATATCTATTATAGCCACCAAAGAGCTCATCCCCCCCGTCTCCAGATAAAGCGACAGTTACATTTTTCTTAGTTTCTTTGCATAAAAAATATGTTGGAATTTGACTAGAATCTGCAAAAGGTTCGCAATATATACTGCTCAGTTGGGGAATTATTTCTAACGCATTATTAGGAGTAAACTCATATTCGTGATGATTAGTTGATAAATGCCTGGCAACTTTTCTTGCTATAGGCCGCTCATCATAATGATTATCAGAATACCCGATTGAGTGAGTTTGAACTGTTTGATCAGATAATTCAGTCATTGCGGCAACAACTGCAGAAGAATCAAGGCCTCCTGATAAAAATGCTCCCAGCGAAACATCAGAAATCATTTGCTCATTAACAATATCCAAAAAAAGTTTTTCGAAATCTTTAGATGATGCTTCAAAGGACTGTAAATCCAAATCGCCAAAATTACTTGGTGGCTCCCAATAATTAGAAGATGCTATTTTCTTAAAGTCTTTAAAAATAATCAGTTGACCGGGACATAATTTATAAAAATTTTTATAAATTGTATGAGGTGCAGGTATATTATTTTGAGCAACAAACATATTCAAACCTTCCTTGGAAATTGAAAGATTTGAATTTAATTTTTGTATTGCTTTAAGCTCAGATGCAAAATATAAGACAGAATTAATAAAGCCATAATACAAAGGTTTCTCGCCAGCACGATCTCTTGCAAGAGAAAGAGTTTTATTAACTTTATCCCAAACTGCAATTGCGAACATTCCTCTTAATTTTTGAATCCCCTTTTCAATGCCATATAAATCAAAAATATGAAGTATAATCTCTGTGTCACTAGTACTATAAAAAATTTTATTTGGGGCATTTTTAACTATCTCAGCTTTAAGATCTTTGAAATTATAGATCTCTCCATTAAAAGTAATTATGAAACGCCCTGAACCAGATATCATTGGCTGATTCCCTGAAATATTTAGATCTAATATTGATAACCTTGTGTGGCCAAAAGCCAGCAAACCCTGCTCCAGAACTTGAATGTCTTGATTGTCTGGTCCCCTATGATTTAGAGCATTAACACCTTTGAAAAAATTGTTTGTATCAACTCCACTTGGATTCCATTCTCCAATTATTCCGC
>Ga0181562_10004101_pt1 | contig 10553 bp, 9 predicted proteins | sample 011ome_26_FD_139344 | JGI IMG/M metagenome (GOLD analysis project Ga0181562, IMG submission 139344) | Coastal salt marsh microbial communities from the Groves Creek Marsh, Skidaway Island, Georgia - 011511BT metaG (megahit assembly) | ecosystem: Environmental > Aquatic > Marine > Intertidal zone...
ACGGCACTCGAAATGCCCTCATTTCGAGCGACTGGTCACCCTCTAATGATATTCACTTTCACCTTAGCAATCGCCTTCACGATCGGAGTTTCCGCGCTGTGCTCCATTCTGGAAGCGATGATCCTCAGCACCACCACCGCTGAAATCGAAGGACTCAAGAGAACGCACCCTAAAAGAGGTGAAAAGCTGGAAAAGTATAAGATCGAACTGGCAGAGACCAGTTCTGCGATCCTTAGCCTCAATACCATCGCCAATACCCTCGGTGCCACCATGGTCGGTGGCCTTGCAGTTAAGATTTGGCCTGAAGATGCCAATATCCTCTTTAAAGTTTCTGCTGCCATGGCCCTCGCCATTCTGTTCTTCTCAGAAATTATCCCCAAAAATATGGGTGTGCTGTATCGTCCAGCCCTGCAACCGATATTAATCTACCCGCTGACTTGGGTCTGCGCGATCATGGCCCCCCTATCTGGCATCGTTGCGGTGCTAGTGCGCACATTGCTCAAATCAACTGAAACGACTACCGATAGTGACGAAGAAATCCTCTTACTCGCGGAAAAAAGCGCGAAGGAGGGCACACTGACCTCGAATGAGCGTGAGGTGATTCACAACGCACTCAGCCTCGATGAAGTGCTAATCGACCAGATCATGACACCGCGCACCGTGCTTTACGCGATCAATGAAGAAGAAACCGTCGGCTCCTTATTTGAGAAAGAAAGCAACCTTCCCTTTGCTCGCATCCCAACCTATCGCGATGAAACCGAAAATATCACGGGCATCGTCCGCCGCCGCGACATCCTCAGTGCGAAAGCGAAAGATCAAGACGATTTGCCCATATCTCTGATGGCCAGCGAAGCTATTTACATCCCTGACAACGCCACAGTCGATGATGCCCTACAGATCTTCCTCAAAAAGCATCAACAACTCGGCATCGCAGTCGATGAATTTGGCACCATCTCAGGCGTCATCACGATGGAAGATGTCATCGAACACATCATTGGCCAAGAAATCTTCGAAGACGACGATCCAGCCATCGATATGCGCGAACTCGCTCGTCGTCAACAGTTTGCCAGTAAGCACAAGAGCCGCAAAGGCTAGCATGCACTAAAGGCGTGTGGGCGACCCGCCCACGGCACATCCTCAGCCACCCGCGCACGCGAAACTCAAACAACACGAGGGCGAGTCGCCCTCCCTCTTCTTTCCCTGCACAGCTGCACGTTTACCCCACAGCGACGCTCTCGGCATACGCCCGCGCAAAATAAGTCAGGATCATATCAGCCCCAGCCCGACGAATCGCCAGCAGCGACTCATCGCGGCAACGTTCCAGATCGAGCCATCCCCGCTCCGCAGCCGCCTGGAGTTGTGCATATTCACCGGAAACCTGATAGGCCGCCAGCGGCAGCTCGGTCGATTCACGTACTTCGCGGATGATGTCCAAATACGGGCCCGCAGGCTTGACCATCAGCACATCCGCACCTTCCTCTTCGTCTAGAGCCACCTCGATCAACGCCTCGCGACGATTGCCAGGGTTCAACTGATAGGTGCGCTTATCTAGATGATGGGTGCCAGCGCTACTAGCGCTCCCCACGGCATCACGAAACGGACCATAATAGGCAGATGCAAACTTTGCTGAGTAAGCCATAATATTGGTCTGCTCAAAGCCAGTATCGTCCAGAGCGTCACGAAGGGCTCCGACACGACCGTCCATCATATCCGAGGGAGCTACAAAATCGGCGCCCGCTTCTGCGGCGAGCAAAGCCATCTCGGCAAGCATCTCTACCGTGGCATCATTAATTAAATCGCCCGCCTGCGCATCGAACAACCCATCGTGACCATGCTTGGTATACGGATCGAGCGCTAGGTCAGTGATCACGGCCATCTGCGGCAGATCTGCCTTAATCGCCCGAATCGCGCGCAGCACCAACGTGTTAGGGTTCAAGGCCTCACGCCCATCATCGGTCTTCAACGAATCGTCCAACTTTGGAAACAGTGCCACCGCGGGAATCCCCAATGCAGCCAGCTCACGGCATTCCACGATCAATCGCGGAATCGTCAGACGCGAAATACCCGGCATCGACTCGATCGGCTCCGCAGCACCGTCGCCATCGATCACGAAAATCGGTTGGATTAAATGATGCACCTGCAACTCCGTTTCATTTGCCAAAGCACGCAAGGCAGCAGTGCGACGCATACGTCGTGGGCGATGTATTAGGTTCAAGCGGAAGTCAGTAGAAGCAGTCATAAAGTAGTTTAAGATATTTTCTGTTGGCACTCGTGCGCCGAATTCACACAACTTTCAACTCACATTTCCCACAACTCGCAACTTTCAAATGTCCGTTCAACTTTACGACACCCTCAGCCGATCCATCAAAGCACTCGCTCCCTCGAGTGATCAAGCGCTGCGATTCTACTGCTGCGGCCCCACCGTGTATGGTCCCGCGCATATCGGCAACTTCCGCACCTTTCTGATTCAGGACGTGTTACGCCGCGTCGCGGAAGCCGACGGCATTGAGGTGAAGCACGTGCGTAATATCACCGACGTCGACGACAAAACGATTCGCCGCTCGATCGAAGCAGGCCTTTCCTTGGGCGAATTCACCGCCAAATGGACAGCCAAATTCCACACCGACTGTGAGCTACTCAACATGCGCCCGCCGAGTATCGAACCAAGTGCCGTCGCGCACATTCCACAACAAATCGCCCTAGTTGAAACGCTGATCGAAAAAGGCCATGCCTACGCGACCGATGACGGCTCAGTCTATTTTCGCGTTAACTCCTTCGAAGACTACGGTCGCCTCTCTCGCCTCAAGCAGCGCGAATTGAAGACTCAAATCGAAAATTCCGCAGGCGAAGTCAACGATGCCGATGAGTATGACCGCGAGTCCGTGACCGACTTTGCCCTCTGGAAAGGCCGCAAAGCCGAAGATAAAGGCAACTACTGGACCAGCCCATGGGGCGAGGGACGCCCTGGTTGGCACCTGGAGTGTAGCGCCATGGTCGACGCAGCCTTCGGCGGCGAAACCATCGATCTACACGGCGGCGGCATCGACTTGTGCTTTCCGCACCACGAAAATGAGATTGCACAGTCCGAATGCGCCCACGGCCACGACTTTTGCAAGCATTGGTTCCATAGCGCTCACCTGATGGTTGAGGGTGCCAAGATGTCCAAAAGCCTGGGCAACCTCTACACGCTGGACGATCTGCAGCAAAAAGGCTTCAGCCCGATGGTCGTACGCTACACACTGATCGCCGGCAGCTATCGCCAGCAGCTCAACTTCACTTTCGACAGTCTGCACGCCTCACACAGCGGACTCTGCAAAATCGAGCGTTTTGCCGAGTCACTACTCGCAGTCACTGGCGAAGACAAGACAGCGATGCATCACTACATCACCGCCGACGCGCCCGAAGACTTCGGCCGGCTCGTTAAGGCGTGGGACGCCCTGCGCAACAACCTCAATACCGCAGCCTGCCTGGGCGCGATCTTTGGCGTGATCGGCTCTAATCCCGCGGCATCAATCGATGCGGACGGCGCACGTGCAATGCTCAAAGCACTGGGCACATTACTTTACGCGCTCGGCTTGCAACTCTTCACCGCCGAACAAGCGATGGTCGACGCACCCGACGACATCGTCGCACTCGCCCAAGCCCGCTGGGATGCCAAGCAAGGCAAAGACTGGGCCAAGGCCGACCAACTACGCAATGCCCTGCTCGCTGAGGGCTGGGTGGTGAAAGACAAAAAAGACGGCTTTGATCTAGAATTAAAATAATCAACTTGCATCAAACTCGACTTGCGATGGATGCAAATTGACGCTGGCAGAGACTCCGTAAACTACTACAAAACATTCCCAGATAAATGGGATGCGCACAAAATCAGCATCAACTACGTCTCCGTCAAACGAATCAACGGTGGCCCACAGCTCGGAGGAATCGGCGTCCGCGCGTAAATCCATCGATGATAAAAAAAGATCCATCGTCATTTACCGGAGAAATACCATTCTGAGCCTAATGTGACGGCTATTCTGTTGGGAAGGGTCGACCTCGGTGTCGACCGCAAGCATTGTAGAAATCACATAAAAATCCAAGATTCTCGATGGGCTGTTAGCCATGTCAGCTTCTCCCGTATCGGTACCGGACGACACCGAGGTCGTCCCTCCGAAGAGCCAGAAGCAAATACACCGCCCCCAGCGTCCATCTATGCCTTTCCCGCTAATCGACGATGAATCTAGCGAAGCGCAGACGCTAGTCCTTGCTCACGTCGAGGTTGCCAAAGGCAGGATTCGCTACAGCGACGGCGAGTTCTCGTATAATGCTGATATTAAGCCCCTTGGTTAACCACTCGAGGAATTAATATAAGAAAAAATCCCCCCGACTTCAAATCGCCCCCCCCATTGATTTACGGATAATAAAGAGTACAATGTACTAATCAAGCTAGCGTAATTCTATTTATAAGCTAACGCCCAACTACCATTATAAAAACAGACCGATTCGATTGGGGCTCCAGACGTGGCCCAGTAACCTGCGAACATTCCACTGAAGGCTGCGCGAGTCCTATAATTCGAATGCGGTTTAATTTTTTAATTGATGCCAAAGATCCTTCACATTTCAGATCTGCACTTTGGGCCAGCCTATTTGCCTGAGGCAGGTGAGGCATTGCAAGCGATCGCCCCCTCCCTCGATCCAGACGTTATTGTAATTAGCGGAGACTTTACACAGCGAGCCAAACGACAGCAATTTGAGCAGGCACGGCGCTTCGTCGATCATCTGCCTAAAGTGCCGATGCTGCTAATTCCAGGTAATCATGACGTGCCACTCTACCGAGTCGCGGAGCGCTGGTTGAGGCCACATGATTTATACCGCGAACTGATCTGCCCCGACCTAAACCCAGTGTTGCAAATCGACGGCTTGATATTGCTCGGCATTGATTCGACTTCGCCGCGACGCACGATCTCCAACGGTCGCGTGCATCAGGATCAATTAGAACGTTGCGCGGAACTATTCGCCGAACTGCCGCCCGAAACCATGCGAATCGTGGTGGCGCATCACCACTTCGCTCCGTGTCCAGACTACATCCATGATCGCACCATGCCTAAAGCACGACGCGCGATCGATAGTTTCGTCGAACAGGGCGTGGAGATGATCCTCGGCGGGCACCTGCACCGGTCCTACATCGGCAATTCGCTGGATTTCTTCCCGGGCACCAATCGGGACCGTGGCATCACCATCGTGCAATGCGGAACCACCACTTCCAGCCGTGGCCGAGGGCGCGAGCGTAACGAAAATACCTTCAACCTGATCGATGTTGGACCACGCCTATTGACCGTCGTTCATTACTTATACTTCGAGAAGATAGGAGAGTTCGCCCCGATCAGCCAACACCTCTTTCCGCGAATGAGACGGCTCGGTGGGCCAGCACATTTGGCCGCAGCTAATCTCTTCACGACAACGGCACCATGATTGCGCTCAAGAAAGTTGGTGGCGGAAAACGAAAGCTGGTTATTCTGGCGATCGTAGTGGCGGTCGGCGCGGCGCTTACTTGGTATGTGAAAAACTATGTTTCGCTGGAGGCGCTGGTCGCGCAGGAAGAGAAGGTGCGTGAGGCGATCGATCGACGACCATGGCGTTCGTTCGCGCTGGGCCTCGTTATTTATTCGGTCGTCTCGCTGGTGCCTGGCACTTCAGGAAAGTCTGTCGTATTCGCCTGGCTCTTTGGGTTCTGGCAAGGCCTCGCACTTATAATCCTTGGCCTTACCACCGCCGCCATGGTGATTTTCAATCTGAGCCGCTACGTTTTTCACGGCTGGATCAAGCGCCGCTACAGGCGATTTCTCGCGGGACTGGACAGGCACCTGCACCGAGAAGGCGCTTTTTATTTGTTAACCCTGCGCATGGCACATTTCCCGTTCACCATCGTCAATCTCGTCAGCGGCGCCAGCGGGGTGCGGGCCCAAACTTTTTGTTGGACGACGTGCGTCGGCTTAGTGCCTGGATCTGCGGTATTCGCCTATGTCGGGATCCGCATGCCGTCGCTGAACGAACTGTCCAACCACGGCGTCGGCTCGTTGTTCGACAAACCACTGATTGCGGCTCTCGCCAGCAGCGCGGCCTTCCCTTTCGCATTTCGATTCGTCGCTCGGAAACTGGGCCTACTCAAAGATAAAGACGGTGGCCCCGACAGTCTGGCCACCGACCAATCACCCTGACTTGAATGCTTATGATCACGTTCCCCTCTACCACTCTCCTTTGGCTTCTCGGTGCACTGCTGACCGCTCTCGTCGCGGGATCAGTGGCGCGTTTTGCCAGTCTGCGTAATGCCGACGAGACTTTACGGCGCAAGCGCTTTGCCAGCCTCCGTACGTGGTGGATTCTGGCTATCGTGTGGGGCGGTTGCCTGTTGTTGGGGCATTTGGGTATTTGCCTGCTACTGACTGTCGCCAGCATCTTGGCCTTCTACGAATACGCCGGACTGCTCGGCATACGCGAAAGCGAACGACCTGCGGTGTTAGCGGCCTATGCCATCGCAGTGATTAATTATTTGCTCATCCTGTTTAATCAGGCGGCGGCCTTTGTCGTCTTCGTTCCCCTCGGTGCCCTCGCGATTGTCTCACTGGTGCAGATCCTTCAAGGGCAGGCCAAAGACTACATCCGCATCACCAGTGCGATCTTCTGGGGCATGATGACTTTGTTCTATGGGATGGGACACGCGGCCTACCTCTTTATCCACCCCGCTTTCGCGGGCGGCCCGGCCGGTCCGGCCGGTTGGTTTCTCTATTTGATGATCCTGACTGAATCCAACGACATTTTCCAAGCACTGGTCGGGCGCTCAATCGCCGCTGACAAGCGGCACCTAATTACACCCACCCTATCGCCGAATAAAACCTGGCAAGGGTTTTTCGGCGGTCTGCTAGCAACCCTCGCTCTGGCGATCTTACTGGCCCCTTGGCTGACAACTCTCAATCAAATAAAAGAGCCGCTGCTGGTGGGACTGGTGGTGGCGATCGCTGGCTTTTTTGGCGATATAAACATGTCGGGCATCAAACGAGACAGCGGCGTCAAGGACGGCAGTCAATTACTACCGGGGATGGGCGGTTTAGTCGATCGGATCGACAGCCTCACCTTTACCGCGCCGGCTTTTGTTTATTTATTGGGAGCGTGGCTCGTATGAAAAACGAGGCGCGTATAGACCGATTCATCACGATCCCGAATATGATCTGCCTGCTCCGTATGCTGGGGTCCATCGTGCTGGTGGTGCTGGCGGTCAACGGCCGCGATCAGGTGTTTTTATGGCTGTTTGTCGGCCTTGCGATGAGCGATTGGGTCGATGGCAAACTGGCGATCCTACTCAATCAGCGCTCGGTATGGGGACCCAGCCTCGACAGCTGGGCCGACGCAGCGCTTTACCTCGCCTTGCTGATCGGCGCGGTCTTGCTGCGCGGGGATGTGTTGCAGTCGGAGTTGCAGTGGATCCTGCCAGTACTGGGCAGCTACACACTTTCTACCCTTGCTGGTTATTGGAAATATCGGCGCTGGCCAAGCTATCACACCCGCGCCGCCAAGACTTCGTGGTTTCTTATTCTGGTCGGCGCTGGATGCCTACTCGGCGGCTGGAACTTGTGGCCACTACGCATCGCGCTAGCCGCCGTGATCCTGACCAACCTCGAAGCATTGCTCATTACAACTTTGGCACCGGGCTGGCGGAGCGATGTGCAATCGGTGTTCCAGATCCTGCGCGAGCGCGCTCGGCACACCGTGAAAAAAAAGCACTCACATCGATGATAATTATTTACCTGGGCGATTACGCCGATTGACGCAGTGCCTAGAATGCTCCATGAAACTAGAAATGTCAGCACTTACACTTCAAACTATCGGCACACGAACCTCCAAATGGGGCGAAGGCCCGATCTGGTGGCAGGATCAACTTATCTACGTTGACATCGAAGCACACACACTGATCCGCTTGGATCCTGAAACCGGCACTGAGCAGACCTGGGATGTCGGCGAGCGCATCGGCACCGTCGTGCCGCGCGCCAGCGGCGGCGTGCTCTACGCCGGCGACACCGGTATCGTGGCGCTCGATTTAAGCACAGGCGCCAAGCAAGCCTTAGCCGACCCCGAACCCGAAAAACGCGCGACCAACCGTTTCAACGACGGCAAATGCGACCCCGCCGGCCGCTTCTGGGCAGGTACCCTCAGCCTCGTCAAAAATATCGGCGACGCCAACCTCTACATGCTCGATACCGACGGCACGCTGCAGCTCAAAGTCGACGAAGTAACCAATTCGAACGGCATTTGCTGGAGCGCCGATGCCACCACGATGTATTACATCGACACCATGACCAAACAGATCCGCGCCTACGATTACGACAACGCCAGTGGCGCCATCAGCAACGCCACCATCGCGGTCGATACGGGTGATCACGGTTATGCCAGCTCCCCTGACGGCATGACGATCGACGCCGACGGTAAGCTCTGGGTGGCGTTTTGCCACGGTGGCTGCGTCTCTTGCTTTGATCCAATTACTGGCAAAGAACTTCGCAAAGTGGAACTACCTTGTCTCGAAACCACCGCCTGCGCCTTCGGCGGGCCGAATCTCGATCGCTTGTTCGTCACTACCGGGATTCACAGTAAACTCGAAGAAGCCGACGCCGGTAAAGTCTTCGTGATCGACGGCCTCGGCGTGCGCGGCGTGCCCGCCTTTGCCTACAAGGGCTAAGCTCAATCGCGGGATCAAGCCGCGCGCGACGATTCAATCATCGTCTCTCACCCCACACTCCCCGATCTCACGATCAAGGCCACACTCTCTCAAGATCCTTTATAGCTAGAGCCTAAAAAAGCCACTATACGTTGACTGGGAATCGCCGCCACTCTCACAAAGCGGCCTCAGCGGATGCAAACGACTGCTTTCTGGCATTGACTCACGGCATTCTAACTTCTCACTTCGACTCCTTGTTATGAAAGAAATGTCTCCACTCGAGGAACTCCGCCACTCCTGCTCGCACGTGCTCGCCACTGCAATTCTACGCCTCTACCCTGAGACGCAGCTCGATATCGGCCCCCCGACCGACAGTGGTTTTTACTACGACATCGACCTCGACAAGAAGCTCGATGCAGCTGACCTCGAAGCGATCGAGGCGGAAATGATGCAGGTGATCAAAGAGAACCAGCGCTTCACTCGGATTGAATGCTCGCGTGAAGAGGCCGTCGCTAAGATCAACGAGATCGGCCAAGCGACCTACAAACTCGGCCGCCTCGACGACGTGCCTGAAGGCGAACAGGTCAGCTTCTACCAAAACGGCGAGTTCGTCGACCTTTGTGCCGGCCCACACGTCGGCTACACCAAGAAGATCAAAGCTTTTAAGCTACTCTCCATCGCTGGCGCCTACCACCGTGGCGACGAAAACAATCGGCAGCTGCAACGCATCTACGGCACCGCCTTTCCCAGCAAGCTCGAGCTGACTGAATACCTCGAGCGCCTCGAGCAGGCTAAAGCTCGCGACCACCGCAAACTGGGTAAGGAACTCAAACTGTTCCACATCGACGAAGCCGTCGGTGCGGGTCTCACACTGTGGACACCGAACGGTGCCGTCATCCGCCAAGAATTGCAGAACTTCATCTCCGAAGAACTGCGCATGGCGGACTACGATCAGGTCTTTACCCCACACATCGGCAAGCTCGGCCTGTACCGCACATCCGGCCACTTCCCGTATTACAAGGACTCGCAGTTTCCACCGATCGTCGATCCTGGCACGGTCGAACGGCTCGCGACTGAAGGTTGCTCCTGCAGCGAGCTCTCTAATCAGCTCGATTCGGGCGAGGTCGACGGCTATTTGCTCAAGCCGATGAACTGCCCGATGCACATCAAAATTTTCGACAGCCAGCCTCACTCCTACCGCGACCTGCCGGTGCGCCTTGCCGAGTTTGGCACCGTGTATCGCTGGGAGCAGTCCGGCGAGCTCAACGGACTGACCCGCGTGCGCGGCTTCACTCAAGACGACGCCCACTTGTTCTGCACCGAAGATCAAATCGGCCAAGAAATCAAAGGCTGCCTCGATCTGGTCAAGCTGGTGTTCAACACCCTCGGCATGAGCGACTATCGTGTGCGCATCGGCCTGCGCGATCCCGATGCAACTAAATACGTCGGCGATGCCGCCAAGTGGGATAAGGCCGAAGCGGCGCTGCGCGACGCCGCACAAACACTCGATGTCGACTATATCGAAGAACCAGGCGAAGCCGCATTCTACGGACCGAAGATCGACTTCGTGGTGAAGGACGTGATCGGCCGCGAATGGCAACTTGGCACTGTGCAAGTCGACTACAACCTTCCCGAGCGCTTCGACCTCACCTATATCGGCGCCGACAACGAGAAGCACCGACCCGTCATGCTCCACCGCGCGCCGTTCGGCTCAATGGAACGTTTCTGTGGTGTATTGATCGAGCACTTCGCCGGCAGCTTCCCGACATGGCTCGCGCCCGAGCAAGTCCGCATTTTGCCGATGAACGACGATCTGGTGCCACAGGCAAGAGAGATCGAAAAGCTGCTCAAAGCCGCCAAGATCCGC
>Ga0181562_10004102_pt1 | contig 10553 bp, 9 predicted proteins | sample 011ome_26_FD_139344 | JGI IMG/M metagenome (GOLD analysis project Ga0181562, IMG submission 139344) | Coastal salt marsh microbial communities from the Groves Creek Marsh, Skidaway Island, Georgia - 011511BT metaG (megahit assembly) | ecosystem: Environmental > Aquatic > Marine > Intertidal zone...
GTCTTCACGCGTTGGCGTGGAAAGAAATTCAAAAATCAAAAAAAAAAGTTGGTTGGTTTTGTCCCATAAAAACTAGGGTTGAGCGTTCCACGTATCATGGTGTCTGTCGTGCATCCTCTATATCCCCAACGTGGCTATACGAGTACCCATATTATGTGGTGGTTTTTGTACTATCAGTGGTATCGTCACTCGGACACACACACACACACACACAGTACCGTCGTGTGTGATCAATCTTAGGTCACGTACACGTACACTACGACCATCACGCCCACGTCCACGGCTGACCGACCGACCGCGTTGTTGACGCCCCCCCCGACCGATCGACCGATCGATCGATCGACTTTTTTGGATAAGCGTGTGTCGTCGGTGGATGATGGCGTTGCCGCCGCCGTCGCGCGTCGCGGCAGAACTCGTCGCTGTCGTAACCGACGCGCACGCATATTGTCTCCATCTCTCACACGTTCTTTCACGCACGAACGCCTCCTACGATGATCGCCACGACGACGACGACGACGACGACGACGGTGGGTAAGACCCAGGTTTGCCGACGATCGACCGCGCACGCGCGCGGTGCGGCTGCGGTTGTGCGCGCGGAGCGCACGCAAGTTGGCGCGGTTGTGTTGGCGGCGACGATGATGGTTGCCCCGATCGCCAACGCGGCGCCGGTTGAGTTTGCGCAAGTCGCCAAGGGCGACGCCAAGAGCCTCGCGGCCGCGCAGTTTGAAGAGCTTCAAGCGAAGAAGAACACGCCGGTCCCTGCGAGCAAGACGAAGAAGCTTGCGAGTGGCCCGTCGATCTCTTTGCCGTCATTCTCTGCGCCGTCATTCTCTGCGCCGTCCATCTCTTTGCCCTCGTTCGGTGGCTCCAAGGCTGCCCCGGCGGCGGCGAAGGCTGCGCCCGCGCCGAAGGCGGCCAAGGTGGCTGGCGAAGGTTCCAACTTGGGCTTCATCTTGCTCGTGCTTTTCTCCCCGCTCGCTGTTGTGCAAGCCGTGTCTTTCCAGACCTTGGCGCGCATCGCGACTACCAAGAAGTAAATTGCTTCTTGCTTACGGCGAGAGAGAGTGAAAGAGTTTGCGAGCGCGCAAGCATATAGCACACACGACAAATATTATTACAAATATTACAGTGAAAACAGAAACAAAACGAGTGATATCACCTAGCGTCGTCGATGATCTCGTCGATTGTCCTCCTTACGTACGCATGTCTTCGCTCGAGCTTCGCGTACGATGTTTTGTAACTCTTCGATGGCGGCGTCGGCGCACGCGTCGTCGTCCTCATTATCGCTCGTCGCGCTGCGTGGCGATTTCTTGCTGCATATTTTAGCCTCTGAATCAAAAAATGAACGCACAGTTGCGATAGCAACTTCACTCGGATCGCACTCGCACGCGGGACCGGCTGCGGCAGTACGCGCAGATGCGACGAATTCCGCGTGCTTGCTCGCAAGTTGCGCGCGGAAATTTCGTTCGCTCGTTTTCGCATCCTCCACGACGACGCCATTTTGGCGCGCGTCGTCATCGCTCCAGTGCTTGCGTTTACCCAACGCCTTTGCTTGCGCGTCGTAGTGCTCAGCCAAGACGCTCGTGTACGAACTGATGTCAAAATTCGTCAACGCGTCCATACCTTTCTGTCTAACGCTTTCGACGTCGTACGCCACGGCGGCTTCAATTTCAGTCGGCCAGAGTCCCAAATATCGATACTTTTTCCCAACTAACTGCCCAATACGGGCTTCAAATTTGCCCTTGGCGTGCTTTGTGACCCCGCGGAACTTACTCGATCCTTTCCCGAATCCTTTTGATTGTCGACGCAAAGACAAGATGAGCTCTTCCTTTGAGATGGAGTCCAATTTTTCCAATTCTTGACGGTAGTTCGCCATGTGAAAATTGGTCGTCGCTTGCGTCCCTCGACACTTCAACGCGCACAAGTCATAAGCAATTGCGGCTTGCGCCTCGCGATCAAAGCCTCCGAGGTAGACTTGCTTACCAGATTCCCAAATGTGTGCTTCATACCGACCTGTTCGGCAGTGGTGCGTCACGCCTCTGTATTCGCTCGTCGAGCGTATCGATTTCTTCTCCGCTTGAGCAACCTTTGGACCGGCGGTGCTTTTCGGTGCCTTCTTACGCGCAACCTTTGTCGACGCCGCGTTCTTTTCGTGTTCAAACGACGGCATCGCAAACAAATCGCTAAAATCACCTTGGGAAGCGAGTAACGTGTCTGTGTCAGTGGTGTCAAATAACCACGAATCAAAATTCAATCCCGTGTCGTCGCTCTGGAGGGAACCGCGCGCCGAGAAATCATGGCCGTGTATTAGGTCTTCTCCATCTATTTCACACAGCCGAAACACCTCCTCGTTGATATACTCTTTCAGTTCCGAAGCTAGCACACCACTACCATAGTCTTCAGCGTTGTCAGTCCCCAGCGCGCTTTCGTCTAGGCATGCCTCGACGGCGGCGTCCCACATCCAGCAACCGAAACCACGCGCCGATGGGATGAATAACCACAATTAACTTGACGAATACGTAGGAACTGTGGCGTTCGCCATGCACCCCGCGCGTCAATAGATGGCGCCTGCGTATCGAGGCGCATGCACTTCTACATACCATGCCTCGAGTCGACAAACTTTTGTTAACTGCCGCTGATTTCTTTACGACGCCTCACCGCGTCTCGACGTGTGCAGCAAACTTTTGACGAAACATATTCTCAGCGCCCTCCCTGCGCGATAGCATATGCATACACGGTATTATTACAATTGATGTCTAGTAACGCCCTAACGCATCGTTCGAAGTTCACCATTCCTGTTCTAATTCAATTCGTTTTTCACCTCAACCGTCTTTGTTTGTGTATTCAGCCCATTCGGGAAGGCTCTTAATGTACGCAACAACTTTGTCGTAATTTCCTGCGCGTGGCTTGCGAATCTTGGCCAATTCGAGGCAGGTATTCGCATCTTCCACCGAGAAATCGCAATCATGCTCGTACAAGTACTCAAGTACGTCAACCTGACCTTCTTGTGCGGCAATCAGCATGAGTTGATTGTCTTTGCCGTCGGCGCGTTTGAAGTCGAACCACGCATTTTGAAAATCACACATTCTGACATGCTTCTTCAAAAACTTGACACATTCGAGATTACCGAACGCACACGCGGCGTGTATGACATCACACGACATTTGGCAACCACACTTGAACAAGTGTCGCAAGACTCGAACCCCTGAGGTGTACGGCTCGTCATTTAACGGAGTCGTTTCATCAGTCTCCTTGCGTTCGCAAGCATCCTTTGCCGCGCGCTCATCTATGGTTGCAGCATTTGATAACGCCCAGCTAATCATGCGTATTGGATGTCGGCTTAAGCCTGCGGCGACCTGTATAAACTCTTCATCCCAGTTGACTGAATTTGTGTATCGTTTCTTATCTTGAATCATTTCTATTCGCAGCTTCTCGCATGTCTCAACGGAGCCACTTTTATTTGCCAAGACCATCTTGCGCCATTTTGCCTCACGTTCTACATTGAGCAATCTTCTTTTGCCATCGGGGCCAACGGGAGGAAGCTTGTGTTGTAGAATCTTCTTTGGAGACTTTGACACGCCTTTGTTGAGCTCGGTCAACTCCTTTATTCTTTCTTTGCACGGCAAGCACGTGCCGGGATATTCCGGATCGAACGCGGCATTATCTGGCGGCACATTCGTGCGCTTACATCGACTGCAGAACATAATACCTGGAATGCGAACGCGAATGAATGAACCATCTTTTGCGCGTACGACGTTTGTCGTCTTCCTAAATTTGGTTTTTTGATGCATGGATTCCGTGCCCGGATCCTCAACCACCTCGAGCGGTGCAGCTTCCTGTTTTCGTTTATTCGTCGTCTTTTTCACCACATGCTGCTGCTTTTCCGCGTTCGTGCTCGGCCGTTTGTTGGACGCGCCGGCGGCGCGCTTTGAGGCACTTCCGACTACCGGGCGTTGCCCATTCGACTCCGATGGTGCCTTAGACTGTGCCACTACTGGTTGCTTCGTCGTCCCAATCACGGGTGCAATCGCGCCTGTACTCGTCTTCGTCATCGTTCGATCGCTCGTAGTCGCCGAGCCAGCGATTTCCGCGCGGAGTTTCGCAATCTCATCCTCTCGAGCTTTCAGTTGCATGCGCATCTCCAACGCTTCGTTCTTCGCGCGTTCGGCGGCGATGGTGGCATCGCGCAGAGCAAGTTCGTTACGCAACCGCTCCAATTCGTCCATGTGCGACTTTGATGGCGCCACGCGTGACGACGACGAATGGACGGGCGGGCGCGAGTGAGACTGTGCCGTCCGAGTGTGTCACGTTAAAATCCGTCTTGTTTAGCCACAGAGTCATCTGAACGCGGAATGTGATACCACATCCGAAGGTTGATTGGCGATGTTAAGTTACGAGGACCATATGCGTGTGTTGCCTTGTGTGCGAAGTATAACGCGTTTGTGTCCACCCATGATGTGGTGCTTTACAGATGAGCGCGCGAAGAGACGCGCGACAAATCGAATTATGCGTCGAACCTTCCTATTTCAATTTCTAAATCGAACTAGTGACACGAACGCCCGTTGACTAAACAAAGATTCACCCTACTAATCTTCTCCCATGCGCCTCTCGCTCCTAGCGATTAGATTAGATGATGCCGATTCTGTTGGCGATGTCGAGCGCGTCGTGGTCTTCGGTGAGACGGCAGTACGCCTTCTTGGCACCATCCGGGCGGATGAGCGTGTTCACCTTCAAGCACTCAATGTCGTACATACGCTTGACGGCATCCTTGATTTGCTTCTTGTTCGAGCGCGCGTCGACGATGAAGACCAACGTGTTGTGGGCTTCAACCTTCGCCATGGCGCTCTCCGTCGTGAGCGGGTGCTTCAAGATCTACGCGTGGAAAAAACACGCAACACAAACCAATCGTCAGTACGCGTGATTCGCAAGTCAGAGCGCGCTCTCATGCAATCATTCGAAATCTCCATCTCGCATTCATCCTTCGTCGTTCGTACGCGCAATCGACGGAAATCCAAGCCGAGAGAGCTCGCGACTCTCGCGCGCCGCGAGCGCGCGTCTCAAAGCCCTAACCTCGACCTACGCGATCGATGACATACGCACCTGGAACTGGTCGAGCTTTTGGCGGGACGGCACGGAAACGCGCGGGTACGCCGGCTTGCGTTCATGCTTCAAAGTACGCGGTCTGTGTGCGTGGTAAAAATCGTCGCCCGTCAGTCACCCGTCGTCATCATCGCGCGTGTCATCGCACACTCGCGACGACACGCGATCCCACGCAAATCGTCGCAAAACGCGCGTCAATCACACGTACCTGTGGAACGTCGCGGAGAATCGCTTCTTCAAAAGCTTCCCCTTCGAACCCTTCTTCACAAACTTGGCCGCCTTGGAGGCCTTGTTCACCTTTTCGTCTGCGACACGCACGGAAAACACGCCATCCCATCGTCAGTCGCAAAGCCCTCGCGCGCGTGCGTTGGCGCTGGCGAATCGACCACCACATCGCGCGACGCGCGCGCACCACCGATCGCGCCACCGGTGCGCGCGGCTAAAAACACTCGCGCACGCGCGTTTTACACGTACCCTTCTTCGTCGGCGCCATCGTCGTCGATCGTCGTCGTGCGTCGTAAAAGGCCGTCTGCGCCGCGCGCGCATCCCACGTCGTCGTCGCGTGCGAGACCTCGCGCGCGCGTGCACCACATCATCGATTTATTTTTGATACCCATCACATAGGCGTAGACGTGTGTCGTATGCGTATGACCCATCAACCATGGTGTGCGTGATAAACAACACATGGGTGTTTTTCATGTATAGTAGCGATGAGACCCACGCGCGCGCCCGGCGTCGCGCGAGAATTCATGACGATGAAATGAATTCATCATGCGCGCGCGCGCATTCCCTCGCGCGACGACATGGGTGCGACGAAGCGCTTCGGTGCGAACGCGTCGTCGTCGTCGTCGTCGTCACCAACGTCGTCGTCGTCGTCGTCACCAACGTCGTCGTTTACGCAGTACACGGTCGTGCGAGGGGACACGCTGCGAGGCATCAGTCGCAAGACGCACACGCGCGCCGAGGTGATCTTGCTGTTGAACCCGCACGCGAGCGGGAAGGAGCTCACGCCCGGGCAGGTGCTGGATGTGCCGAAACATGATGCGAAGAATGCGACGAATGAGTCGACGAAGGCGCATGGGAGTTTTAGTGGAGAGCTGTACGGCGAGAGTTATCCTACGTTGGAGCGAAAGAGTAGGGAGCTCGCCGAGGCGATGCGGAAGACGCGAGGCAAACGCGTCGGCGGTGATGCGCGAGGAGAAACGAATGCGAAGGCGAATGGGGCGAGTGATCGGTTTGAGAGCTTGAAACATGTCATAACTACAAATGTTGGTGATGTCGTGTATGAGTTCAAAAAGGTGAGGGCGAATCTGTTGAGCGCCGTGGCAGCCAAGGTGAGCAAGCGCCGGGACGACCTCGTCGCGCGCAAGACAGTCACGTCAGCGTCGAGCAAGAAAGTAGAGGTGAAAAAGAGCGTGGAAAAGGCAAAAGCATCGCCAAAATTGTCTGCGCCGCCCAAAGCTTCGTCCGTTAATGATGACGAGAAAAAGGCTTTGGAAAAGAAGAGCAAGGAGCTCGCCGCTCGCGAACGCGAATTGGTCGCGCGAGAGAAAGTGCTCGCCAAGGCTGAAGCGGACGCTCAAGCCAAGGATCTCAAGATTCGAGCGCAAGAAAAGAAAGAGAAGGAATCCGTATCTAAAACCGCCACCGCTGTGGTGGCGTCAAAGAAGAAGACACCGGCAATGACAAAGAATGTGGAGACGCCCAAGGAGATTGTCTGGACCTTGGCGTTCACTGCTGGTTTAGGCTTGCTTGGGCACGTGTTTAAGACGCTTGGCGAGCGCTATCACTTTGGTAGCGACGACGACGAAAGCGAACACCACGAAGAATGGCATCCAGTCACGGTCTGGAGGTGGATAAAGGAGAAGCTGGTGTTTGAACGCGTCCGAGGCGGTGGAATGCGTCTGACGGTGCGCTCGCAAGGAGTCGAGTCGTCCGTGGGGCGTAAGGTTGGATCGACATCGAATTATATCCACAGTATCAATTTTGCATCTCAAGCCGCGCCTGTTGAGGCTGCGGTGAAGAAGCGCGTGGTAGAAACCAAGGCACAAGTCCAAACGATGGTCGAAGGGCTCAAGATTCGCAGCATCGACGAGTTGACGGCGAGCGTGGCGGAGTTGAATCTTAAACTCGACGAGGACAAATTTCAAACCGACGCCGACCGTGCACAAACGCAAGAAAAGCTTGAAGCAACGAGTAAACGTTTGAAGGAAGCTCGTGGTTTGCTGTCGCTGTGGGTTGATCAATCCGCGCACTCGGCGTATGAAAGCAATCTGAAGCGCAAGGCGCTCACGGCGTTCATCGAATTGCTCAGCGAACGCTATCGTCGGAATAAAATCATGACGAAAGTTTTTGTGCGTTGGCAACAGTCGGAAATGACAGCTGCATTCCACTCATGGTGTGAAAATGCCAGGACCTCAAAGATTGAACGTTTAGAAGAGAAGGAACGTGAAATCAAGGAGGAACTCGCGCGAGAAAAGCAACTTTTGGTGGAGAAGCGTTTGGCGGATGAGCAGCGCCGCGCGGATCAGGCGCGTGAAGCCGAAGAGCAGAAAAAGGCGGAAATCGAAGAGGCAAGAAGACAAAAGGCTGAAGAGGCTAAGAAAATTGCGGACGCCAAGCGGGCGGTTGAAGAAGCTGAGATCGAGGCGGCCAAAAAGGCTGTCACGGCGAGACTTGAAGAGACCAAGAAGAAGATCGCCGCTGGTGCGCCGGCGGAAGAAAAGAAGAAACCAGCGACGACACCCACGTCGACGCCCAAGAAGGGAAAAAAGAATGGAAGAAGGAAGAAGCACTAGAAGCAACTAGAGACAGCACCGTAGCGCGCAGTTTAGGTTTCAGTTCTGTGTAAAAACAATTCACATCGTACGTGTCGTATCTATCATCATGTTATGTTGTCGTCGTCGTCTAAAAGTCCCACCCGTTGTTCGGCCCACCGCCGACCCCTTGAGCCAACTCACTCCGTCGAGCGAGTCGAGGCGAGTCCAAAAGTTCGTTCACCATTGCGAACGCCGCCGCTAAAGGAGAATGTGGTAGATCACTCAACGCACCACCTAGCGTCATAGATGACGGCGACGTGGCCATGACGTGTGCTAACATCGCCGCCTCCGTTCCTGGGCTCATTGCTCCAATTGGTGTGGGCGACGGCATGTCCTCCTCCTCGTTCTCAAAAAGTACTCGACGTCTCGAGCTCGGTAATAAATCTTCTTCATATTCTTCTATGTCACCATTCTCATCACGCATCATGTCGTGTACTCTAGACCTCTTCTTCTGCATGTTTCGTTCTGTCGTCGTCGCCGTCGTCATCTTCAGCGCGTTCTGTTTCTGAAAATATTCCCGATGTTGCGTCTGTTGAACCTGAAACTCCTGGTCGAGCGGGCGCGGCGCCCGATTCTCATCGCGCTCACCGAGCATCGCCGGCGTCTTCACCGCATCTACCGACCCACTGAGAGATGATCGCCCTTTATCATGTCGCACACCACCCTTGTTCGTCGCCTTCACCCGTTGTACCGGCGTTTTTGTCGCTTTAGCTATTTTCGATGCGTTTGAAATCTTTGTCCGCTTGGGCGTCGCGCTCGCGGTCATCGTCGGCGAATGCCCAGTCCCAGTGCGCGCGCTCGTGCTCGTCGCGCCGTGTACGCGAGTGCCATTGACCTTGGTGAAGTTGTTTACGCATCGCGCGCACCCACGAGGGGAATACCGGCACTTTGAACACCCCATGGCGTTCGCGCGCGTCGTGCAGTGACGCCGCGTCGATGGAGCCGATCGACAGATTTACACGGTTTGAATTTGTAACGTATTTAGTGTGATTTAGTACTATTTATCTTTATTAATTTTATCTTGATTGGATTCGGCGTATTTTTGAAAATGTGTCAAGGTTTCCGACGCGCGAAGATTGTCTTTGCTGGAGGCGTCGATGGGTTATGACGTGGTATCGAATGTGAATTGCAACAAATCATAGAGATACGTTAAGCGTTAAGCGGCGGTTTTGACGTTCTCATCAGGGAACTTGTACGAGCCATCTTCGTTGAGTTCGTTGTCAAATTCATCCACGAAGATGGTGCGCGTGGTTTCTTCGCCCGTTTCTTCATCCATGATTTCGATGGTCTTCTTGATTCGGCGCGCTAGCAAAGCTTTCTTGGACAATGGCTTGTCCTTCTTTTGCTTTTTGGATGCGCTGGTGGGGTTTGAAGAAGGTGCGTCGTCTTGGTCGTTGTCGTCTGCCTCGTCTTGGGCTTTGGATTTACGCTTTTTTGCCGACGTCGGCGTGGTCTTCTTGGAGCTCCCTGGTGCTTTCTTCGGTGCCGGCGTCGGTGTGGGTGTCGGCTCGTCTTCGATTTCCATGAAGTCATTGTCCTCTTCTGCCGCAGGTTGTTCGTCTTCTTCTTCGTCCTCGGATTCGACCGCCATGGCGCGTTTGCGTCTCGGCTTGCGCGTGGCGCCGAAATCGTCGTCCGAATCTTCATCCGACGCGTCCTCTTCAGCCTCTAAAATCGCCGCCTCGGCGTTTGCCACCGCTTTCTTTTCTACCACAACAGGCTTTTCCTCCTCCTTTTTCGCCACCACCGGCGCTGGTTTTTCCTCCTTCTTTGGCACCGGCGCCGTCTTCTTCTGCGGCGCCTTGGCAAACATGGACATCAAATTACTTGACTTCTTCGCAGGCACAGCCGTGTCTTTGGTCTTAGTGGAAGTGTCTTTCGTACTATCCGTTTTCGTCGTCGTCGTCGTCGTCGTCGTCGTCGTCGTCGCCGCAGGAGTTGGCTTTTTCACCGCCGGCGCGCTCGCCGGCGCGCTCGCCGGCGCGCCCGACCGACGCCCACCCCCACTTCGTCGCTCAACACTATCCATCTGCACGCGCCCGTACGTATTCGCACGAAACGCATTCATCTCATCACTTGCGGCGTCATAATACTCCATCCTCGCCGCGCGTTCATCATCCAACATCCCTCTCACCGAACCGTCTCGCGTCGCGCCTCGCGTCGTCGTCGCGCGTACCACCTCCCCTCGTCCCGCACACGCCTCCCGCGCGCGCTTCAACGCATCATCACCAACCACAAGCTTCACCTTACGCCCGAAACCACCACCACCACCACGATCACCCCCCCCGCCGCAATCGATATGCAACGCGTACACTCGAGACACCCCGTCATGGCTAGCTGTCACCAGCGCGTCATCCAACGCCTTTACAAACTCCCCATCACTCACGCAGCGCGCGCCGGATCGCCACTGCGCGGTTTTCACGCTCAACCCGCGCCGGGTGACGTCTGACGCGAATGCGCGCACCTCCGCGTCCATCGCCGCCGTCGCGCTGTGTCGAAAACGACGCGCGCTGCGTGGATATTCAAAACCCACCACCAAGAATTGATACATTGGTGGCGTCAGACAGTCGTGGACCCCATGGACGTGGACGTGCATTCGACCGTCGTCGTCGTCGTGACTTTGCGCGTTGCGAA
>Ga0181562_10004104_pt1 | contig 10550 bp, 3 predicted proteins | sample 011ome_26_FD_139344 | JGI IMG/M metagenome (GOLD analysis project Ga0181562, IMG submission 139344) | Coastal salt marsh microbial communities from the Groves Creek Marsh, Skidaway Island, Georgia - 011511BT metaG (megahit assembly) | ecosystem: Environmental > Aquatic > Marine > Intertidal zone...
GCTGGGTCAGTTAGCAAGTTTGGATCGAAAGTCCGACATTTGGATGGTTTATGGCAGACCTGGTAGAGAGACAATTGAAAAACTAGATGGACTCTCCGATTCTCAGGCATATCTTTTTAAATATACAAACTGGAGACTAAACAGCCCAGAGCCAGAGGCAAAGGCCGAGGGTCAAAAGCCGAATGTAGAAGTCGATCCCGGCCCAATGATTGATCCTACATCCAGTTCCGAAAAAACTTTTGAAAGAAACGGTGAGCAGGTTCGCCTTGAAATCGATGTAAATGGACGGGCGGTTTTATACGGTGCGGATAACCGAGCATTAAACATTATAAAAAACGATCTAGACGCCCTAGTCCTAGAAAAGTTTGGTAAGACGGCTAAAGATATCGCCAAGGATCTCAAAGGTGTACCAACCAAACCAAAATTCATGGATCCAATCTCCGAAAAGGAGTGGAGCTCCTTTACAAAGACTGGGAAAGTAAGTAACGAGCGTCTTAAAGATATAGTAAAAAAGTATACGCAGGGAGTTAAAACAACACCCGAAGAAGTTCAAATTTTTACTGATATGCACGAAGATCGAGACAAGCTCCTTGCTCAACTTCAAAAAGACCCAACCTCCCTCGGCTCAGGCATTGACCAAAGCTTTAATCCTTTTGCTTACGGCAGAAAAATGACCGATAAGCTCGACTGGTTCGGTAATAAAACGGTCAAGGAATATACCGAAATGTTGGACGCTGTTCGTGCATCCGCTGCACTCCCTGAAACAATAGGGGGTCGTAGATATAAAGAAGGAGACCGTATATTCATGCAGTCTGAGAATGGAACCTCAGTGGCAGCGATGATGTTATTCCGCCTGAAGGAGCAGGATAAAGCAGACGGTATAAACAACCGAAATATTACAAGCGGTGAACTTAGCCGACTGACACTTTCCGAAATGTCGGTCTATGAATTAGCTACTGGTAGATCTCTCGAAATCCTTGACGACCGTGATATTCGCGGATCCAAGCAACAAAGATATCACCAACTTATTGAGCGAAGAGCTCATGAGATGACCAAGGATATCGCGGAGTATGAAAAACTCATTAAGGATATGGAAGAAGGTTCCGAGCAGAGAGCAGGAGCCGAGCGTAGTGTTACTCGATTAAGGCAGCAGTTAAAAGCATTGTTCTTTGACTACGACGAGCCCGGGTCTTTCCAAGGCGAAGAGACTGGCGGCTTCTTTCCTCAGTTACATGGTGGAAAGCAGTGGAGCCAGAGCTTGACAGAATATTTCTTTTATCAGGAAAAAGCGGAAGCGGTTAAAAAGATTATTGGTATATGGGCAGAAGACATTGCGTCAGAGCAGGGCCCTGGAGTTGGCCGTACTAAAAAAGAAACTCTTTCAAAAGATCCAGCCTGGTCGTCTAGTGTAGAAGCCTGGAATAAATTAGAGCCTGCAAAAAAAGCGGCCCTTCGCAATAACCTATACTCTGTAGTAAGAGAGCTGAAGAAGGATGAAAGTATAACCGAAGAGGATATTCTCAAGGCTAAGGAAGAATTTGAAAAGCTCCAAAAAGAAGCTCAAAAATCTTACGAAGAACAATACGAAGCGAAGACTGCAGAAGAAACTGCTCAGGCGGCAAAAGAGTGGGGCACGAGCGTTACATCTCCCGACGACTATGAATTCTTTGCTCAAGGAGAGAAAGCAACCAGTACTGTAAAAGCAGGTAATGGCCATGGTGCATTTGCTCGTGGCAGTGCGGACGAAGGTGTTGATGTGCTGTCTCTTTTCGCAAAGGGGAGAGCTGATAAATTTGACCCAGAGCGTGTGACTTTCGGTACAGGTTCTGGCTCCGAGCAGGCTAACCCGGACCTAGCAAGAGATTTAGAAAGGCGTCTGGATGAGGCAATTGTAAAGAAGTCCTTTGAAGTGATGCAGGATGAAAAGTATCAGGACATTCCTCTGTTTGAAATAACAAGGGCCGATGGTCAAAAGCTGAAGGTCAAAAGAGTCAAAGGTCTTTGGAAAAAGGCAAACGGTCATGTCATTGATCAGGAAACCGAAAAGATTGCCCGCGAGGATTTCATCAAGAACAAGCCTGAGCTAATTAACGAGATCCGTAATGTCATGGTGGCTCAGGATTCTATGGGAACCGTGGGTGTATCCTCTGGAAACTCTGTTAGCCCTGCACAATTTGTTCGATATCTTCTGGATAATATAGGGAAGAAAAAGGGTAAGGCTGGATTAAAACAAGCACTCTTAGCTTTGCAGTACACTCCGTCTTCGGAGGTAGACAACGGGATGTTAAAACAATTACCGGGCGGACCGGCCGGAGGTATTCTTCCCTATGTATGGAATGACTTCATGCTTGAGGTATACAAGTTATTAAAGATCGAAAAGGATTTTGAGTTTGTACCCGCCCCGGACCCAAAAAAGAGCGGCTGGAAAAATCAATCGGAAGAGATTGAGCGTACAATAACCGAGAACGGAAAAACAAGGCGTATATCTGAACCCAACACTCTCTGGAAAAATGGTTACCCTGATGTAGACGCCATGGTCAAACAGGTTCAACCCGTTATCCAAGCAGTCTATGACGCAGGCCGTGTAATGTTGGCCGTTGGTCGAGGGTTTGATGAAGAAGAGTCTTCCAAAAATTCGTTGAATGCATCTAATGTTTTACAACAAGATCCTACGATTCACACATCTTCCTTTGAGAGCTTTATTAAGAGTGACGCCCCCGAAGGGTCCATGGATAACCAGGAAACAGATTCTGTAGTCAATAAGGATCAAGCCAAGACAGTCCAAGTTGAAGAAGAAGAAACCGCATCCGATGAAGATCTTAAAAAGCTAGGGGATGATGATCTGATCCCTCAATCTTTCTCTACACAAAACGATCCCATATCTCAGAAGCTTGAAGGTACTGAAACGATGCGGAAACTGTTTGAGCTCAAGAAGGGTGGTAAAGAGCTTACTTTAAATAAGGTATTAAAAGAGTTTCGAACCGACGAGCGTCTATGGAACGCTTTCGGTATGCCTATGCCTCCGCAAAAAGACTACTTAGTTTACAAATGGGCTAAAGGCATAAAAGAACACCCGAAATACCCAAAATTTAAAGCGAGGGTTTTAGGCTCGGATACGCAGGCCCTCGGCTCAAGCTATGCACTATCATCAGGCATCCCAACGGATTATATGCAAAGCTCTGTTCTTTTAACTAAGATGGCGAACAAGGTGGGCTTTGATGATGACGGTAGAGACCAGCTTAAAGAGTTTTGGGAGAAGAAAAAAGCTATGTTCAAGTCAGGAGACTTGGTGTCTTCTTTCATCGATCAGTCTAGAGCGGGTACTAAGTTCATCAGCGACGCGCTTAAAGATATGGGTGTAACCGATCAGAAATTACTAGACTCGTTAGATGTTCGGGGTTTGTGGCACCTCTATTACGGAAAAACCGACGAGCAAATTAAAACCGCTAATTTGAGGTATTTTGAACCTATCCGCGACGCTCTTAATGATCACGGTATTACACTCGAGCAGTTCGGCGAGTATTTGATTGCAAGAGTTGCACCCAGTAGAAACAAGCATTTGAAAAGTCTTTATGTAGAGTTGATGAATGACGCAAAAGACGAGGATACGAAAAACGAAATCAAAGAAATGCTTGAAAGACGTGGGGAGTCTTTGAGCGGAGTTTCAACAGAAGTAGCAATCCAAGTTGTTCAGAAGATGGAGGCTGATGAAGCCTTTATGAATTTCTTAAAGGATGAGAGAGAGCCGTTGCAAAAATTTTACGATATGAACCGCGAGTCGATTGATATTCGCGCAACCTCTCAGCTTATTCAAAAGACTGAAGCTCTTGATGAGGTGACAGCTATGGTTCAAGCCAGCTCATCTTTTAACTGGAAAAAAGATGGCGGTTCCAAAATCATGTATATGCGAAACGGTAAAGAGGATAATTACTCTTACGCTCCTATGCAGGGTTTCGAGGGCGCTCAAGAAACTCAAAAGCTTTACGATAACGAAGAAGCTTACGAAGTTTTAGGTAAATCAAGCAGTGCTTCAGGGAGAGCGTGGGACCAGCCTAAAAATAAATTTCTATTTAAAGGAGCTTTCGGTAGGAGAGAAGACACCCTCGGGCCCAACCCAGAAATGGTATTCGCGGTTTCTCAAGATCAATACTTTCAAAGCGGGATACGGGGGGCTAAAAACGAGGTGTCCAATTCGTTCGGTGCGGCTTTTGAACTATTCCGAGCGGTAGCGTACCACAACAGTAAAGAAGTAAGCGGGCTACCTTTGGTCGAGCTTCCTGATCAAATCAAGGATATCATAGAAAAAGATCCCAGCGTTATTGAATCGACTCGCGAAATGTTTGAAGGCAAGGACGCGATTTTTGAAAAAGATTTTAACCCGATCCAGACCAAGAAAGACTACAAGATAAGTACCAAGGCTATAACCGTTGATGGAGAAGAGGTTGAAGGTTTTAAAATGGTAACCCGCGAGATTAACACGGAGTTTCAAAACGACCCCCATGTTTTCGTTTACCGTAAAAATGGTGTCCCTCAATATATAAAGTTTAGAAAAAACCTAGCGGGTAGTAGGGTTGCAAGATCCGTAAAAAATCTACGCTACGAGGCCCTCCCAACTTTTCTTAAAGGTGTGAACAGTGTAACGCGGTTTATGGCGAGTATGTTTACATCCAAAAACCCCGCTTTCATGATCCCCAACTTTATCAGAGATTTGGGGACTATGTTTATACACTTAACCGAAGATGACAAAAAGCAATTTGTAAAAGCAGCCTTTAACCCCAAGCGGTTGGGTGGTTTTATTAAACATATCACATTAGCCGAGCGTAAAAATTTCAAAGGAGATATTATAGAGCTCGACCCAGGCGAGTTAACATCTGAAGAGTATGCCAAGAAACTTATAAAGGATGGTGACTACGCAAAGGTTTATCAATTAGCAAAGGCTTCCGGAGCGAAAGTCGGGTATTTCAGGCACAAATCAATACCAGAATTGATTGATGAGATGAAAGCCGACACGGGTAAGTCCAGAAAAGGGGCACGCAAAAAGTGGAACTCTTTTGTTAACTACCTAGACACGGTTAATACGGCTTTGGAAAACTCTATCCGGATGTCCGCTTTTGCTTCTGCTATTGAAGCTGGGTTTACAACCCATCAGGCGGCAGTCATATCAAGAAATGTAACTGTAGACTTCAACCAAAAAGGGGAGCTCACTCAGACAATGGGTGCTCTATTTGTGTTCTTTGGTGCTTCGATGAATTCGATGCATCGAATGATGTCTACTTTTAAGAAGCGGACTCCACAAGAAAGAAAGAAGCTTATTATAGGGATCGCGGGTGCATCTTTCGCCCTTAATATTTTTAACCGGTTAATGGACGATGATGATGAGGAGCCTTTGCCTGACTACGACACTATCTCCGAATTCAGACGCGACACTATGGCGATTGTCGGCGACCCTCGTGATAAAAATACCGGTTACTTTGGTGTTCCGCTTCCTCTCGGGTACAATATGTTCTGGACCCTCGGGCAAACAGCCGGCGATGTTTTTGCAAAATATGTAATGGGTAGAGGCGGTGCAGGGGCTGTTGATTTCCTAACTAGAAACTTAAACGCGACTCTCAACGGCTTTAACCCAATAGGAGGTTCTACCTTGGCCACCGCTATGATCCCAACCGTCGGGAAACCTATGGCTGAGTTATGGGCAAACCAAAACTTTATGGGTATGCCTATAAGAAATGAAGATCGTCCATATGAAGCAGTAAAACCAGCTCATATGATGGACCCAAAAAGAACACAAGAGCATTGGACTGCTTTATCTGAAGGTCTCAACAGTCTTCTCGGGGGAAGTGATCAAGTTAAAGGGTCAGTAGGTGGTATGCTCGGAAGTCAGCCACTTAAAGGTCTTGAAGGGACCGACTTAAAGTTTGATATCTCAGGGAGTCAGATGGAACACTTACTTCTCGGCTATGCCGGAGGTCCCGGACAAATAATTAATATGATGTTCGGAAGTCTGGTATTCCCAGCTTTTTCTGAAGAGAAAGACTATGGGACTTATGACCCCAATAAAATGCCGATCGCGAACCGGTTCTACCGATCATCGACCCACGGCTCACGAGTTAAGAACTTGTACTACCAAGTTCGGGAAGCGAATAAAATCGCAGAGCGTGCTACAAAAGCCGCAAAAATAGCGGGGCCTAAACAATTTGCAGAAGCTAACCGAAATATGCGGGACCTACTCGCATTGTCCGGAAATATAAAATACACCGACGCATTTAAGAAAAAGATCGCTACTCATAAAGCCAAGGTCGAAAGCTCAAAAAGCTTAACACAGGATCAAAAATTGCAACGCATTGCACAGCTAGAACAGAAAGAACATGCTGCCTTTGTTAAGGTCATCAAAAAAGCGCAGTCGCTCGGAATCTCATAAATGAAGCAAACCAATCTACGTCTTAATCAAAAGCAGGAGGAAAAGCTCGTAAAGTATGCACTCGAAAGAGTAGAGCAACTTAAAGAGGATAACCGCGAGCGTATTGAGCACGATAAGATATCGTGGAAAACATATCATAATGACCGGTCTGATCGGGTAGGGTATGACGGAATATTTAGCCACTCCAATCTGTCAGTTCCTATGACTTCTCTTGTGGTTGATCACTTCATGGCCAGGGCCGAAGATGAGATTACCGGAACTAGTCCATATTTTAAATTCGATGCCCAGGGAGCTGGAGACATCGATATGGCTGAAGCGTATGATAAATATTTTAATTGGAAGATTGAAGACCAGGCAAATACGAGAGAGCGACTCGAAGAATCCTACCTTCACTTATTTATACAGCGTGCATTAATTTTAAAATCTACTTATCGGGAAGATGTCTCGACATGGTACGATTATGAAAGAAGTGCACTGTTTAATAACGAAACTCAGGAATTTGAAGAGATTCCAGGTGAAGGACCTATTATTGAAGGAGAAGCTCAATTCATCCCAGAGATGAATCCTATGACCGGCGACACAGAGCTTCGACTTTCGACCGACCCCTCATTCCAAATGATTCCGGGCGTTCACGAATTCCAACCGCTTCCGCAAGGTGTCCCAACTCAACAGGTGAAGTACAAAGGCCCAAGGTCGGAGGTCATAGATTCTGACCGTTTCTTATGCCCGTCTCATGCGGAGTCTCTGGATGAAGCAGACATCATCGTTGAATTGTACGACAAAGATTTAAGATGGGCTCGTGAAATGTTTCTTGAGCGTGAATGGATGAGTTTTGGGGACTATGTAAATCTTGTAAAGAAGGACGCAAACCCAAGAAGCCCGATCGAAAAGAATGAGGAGAGAACGGAAAACTTAGACTTTGATTCTGACGAGAACCCAAGCGTTCAAGTATTGGAGTGTTGGATGAAGCGTGATGTTCTTGGCACCGGTACTCCGCAAGAATTTTGTGTATTCATAGACCCTGAGACCGAGAAACCGTTATACTATGAATTCGTCGCTAAGCTGACCCCCGACAACCAGGTTCCTTACACCGCCGTATCGATTGGCAAAGACCGAAACCATTGGTGTGGGCGAAGCCTGCCCGAGCGTATCCGATCCTTTCAGGAGTATGTTGACAAACAGTTTAATTCTCAGAGCTATCGCAATGAGCTTGCGGCTAACCCAATCATAGGTGTCAACCCCCAGGCTGTCGAAGATGAGCCGGAAGATGTTGAACTTCACGCAGGTAAGATTTTCGAATTAAAAGATCAGAGTAGTATCGACGAGTTCATTCAATTTGCGGCGATCCCAAATGTAGACATTCGAACTCAGGATCTTATAGATTTTGTATTCGGTATTGTTCAATTATGGCTTGGCGTAAGCAATATGGCACAGGGCGATTATCAGGCATTGGCTCCTGCAAATACAGCAACCGGTGTGGAAGCGACACTACGCGAAGCGAGTAAGATAGGTCGTCGTTGGATGCGTCGCATTGTCCGGGGTTTTGAGCAGCATCTTACGAAGCTTGTCCAGGTATCTATGGCTACCATGGATGAGGAAGAAGTATTTGAGTATATGGAGGGTGATGTCCGTGCCTTTGGCGTCATGACCCCGGATGCTATCCGTGATATCGGTATCAATGTCCGAGTTATTTTGTCGCAGGACCAGGGTCAAAGGGCGATAGAGAAAGCAAACTTGGCATTACAGACTCAGGACAGATATTTCCAATCGCCGCCTGAAATGCGCCCCTTTATTCGTCCTATGCTCAAGCGTATTTTGGATGCTATGGGATTTGAGAAGACCGACGAGCTATTACCTCCCGAAGCACCGGCTGATCCAAAGACCGAGGCGGAGATCGCTAAGATGTTGGGTGATAACGCTGCACAGGGCGGAGGCGAGTCTCCTGAGCCAACCGATGGCGTGAATGCAGCAACCGCTGGTATGGGTAATAGTAATCCAACTGGCATGAATCAATATCAAGGATAATTTATATGAATTATAAACACAGTAAACCCGGTAATTCCAGCAAAGGTAAGACTCGTCGAGACGGGACAGTTGTTATACATAAAAGTTTAAGAGCTAAAGAGATACGAAAAGCGGAAAACCACGAAACCGTTGAGCGTTTCTTTGGTGAATTCTACCCGCAGTTCGGGTCTTCGGTTGGTGTTTCTTATGATAAGGACACCGGAGAGGTCTCAAAAACAGGTCGCACACCTAGCGTTAAAACCTACGAGGCGCCCGCAACTTCTTCAAGCATCGTGTGGAGTGTTGATAGCCTCCACCCCGCAGTCACTATCGCATATGCATTTAACGGCGCGTATCTACCTATAACTCCAGCCGGAACTGAATATACAATTTCTGCAGTTTTTCCAACAGACTGGTCAAATGTTGTAGACCCAGATAATCTATTCACAGCAGCTCCTGCAGTAGGCACCCCCGCAGATATCGCAATTATTGTGGGTAGTATTAGCAACCCCGCACCTGCTACCTTTAGGTTTATAGACAGCCCAACACCTATCACACCCCAGATGTTTGGTGCAGTCTCATGGGTAAGTGCAGATGTTAACCATATGTTTTTCTTACAACCTTTAACACCAGCTCAGGTCACAGATTACAACAGGCTTTTCAGTTTAGGGGTTCATAGCCTTAGAGTTCAGTGAACTATAAGAACGCACAGCAGAAAAAGCTCGACGATATTTCCGTAAGAACTTCGGAAATATTACGACCCGCTAAGCGAAAGAGCGGAAGACAAAAGACCTCGGTCAAAAGTCGAAAGCTGGGCGGCTCTATAAAATCAGTATATTGCGACACGGACTTAAACGGTTTCCCCGATATTTTACTTCGTAGATGGAGAAGTCCGGCATTAAATAAATACTTTGCGTGTAACTCAGCAGCCGGAACAACACCGGGCGGGCCTGGGTTTTCCTGGGAGCCTTCACTCATAGCATCAAATATTGAAGGTTCTTATTCTACTCAAGGAACCGATGGCGATATTGACTACAACGGAAGTCTGCCGGGTTTCCGTTTCACTGATCTTGTGGCCAATGGTATAACTACCACTCCTTCCACCCCCGACTTTTGGCGTTTGGACTACGGCACAGGTAGCTCGTGGAACCTTCGGGGTGCTCCTGTCTTAGGCCAGGATGCTGTGGGTGATCCGCATTATTTACATTTTAACCCCACGAATGTATTGGGTCAGGATTTTTCAAATAATGCCATCTTGGGCTCCGGTGCAAGCAGACCTCGAAATCAGGCACTCCCCGCAGTCGGTACGCTTTTAATGGTCATATCCTCTGATAGCTTAGCGCGTAGTCATAGTATTATCTCTCTTGGCAACCGCTCAGATAAAACAGTTCCCCAGCTTATGGTAGACATAGAAGGCAAGACTTTCCGATGCTCCATGTTTGTGGCAGAACACCACCATACTGGTCTCGCGAATACCTTCTACGCTCCTATTCTTAACGGCGGCGTGCTAAGCCCTATAACCGTAGGAGACCCATTACCTCTCACAATACTCACCGTTTCTTATTCTTATATTGACGGAACCCTTAACTTTTCAGCAAACGGTGGTGTTGAATCATCGTTCGGCCTCGATTTAACACCCGCAGGAGATGATTTCAGCCCCAATGTAATATCTTCGGCTTTTGACGATGACTGGATTGCTGGAAACAAACCGGTCAACCTCTGGATTGATGGGGCTGTGGAACCTATTCCCACCACATTTTCCGATTTAAAAATGCACGAGCTTGCTTTTCTAGATGTCAATGATGTCGAAACCGTTCAGCAATACGAGTGCTACCTGGCACATAAATGGGGTTTAACTGAAAACCTCCCCGATGCACACCCCTGTCCTGCCGCACCCCCTGTCGCAGGAGCCTGGAATACTTTAAACACCGACTGGTCCGCATTAAACGGGCGCACATGGTTACCTTAACTAAATCTATATTATGTCAGATCTATCAAATCAAACACCAGCCGATACTTATAAAGGCTTACTTCAAGTAAACGATTATACCGACGGGGTAGACGCTACCGCGAAATACATCCAAGACGGAGAAGGTACAAACTCAGCGTTAGCTATCAGTACGGATAA
>Ga0181562_10004112_pt1 | contig 10541 bp, 10 predicted proteins | sample 011ome_26_FD_139344 | JGI IMG/M metagenome (GOLD analysis project Ga0181562, IMG submission 139344) | Coastal salt marsh microbial communities from the Groves Creek Marsh, Skidaway Island, Georgia - 011511BT metaG (megahit assembly) | ecosystem: Environmental > Aquatic > Marine > Intertidal...
ATCGAAATAGCCAATCTCATCCAGAACTTCTTTGCGGTAAGCTCCAAAGGCCACAGTATCGACATGGCCCGCAATCCCGCCCGTTCTGAAACGGGCATCACCGACACCGAACGGACTGCTCATGGCCGCCCCAATGCGCTTGGAGATCTCCGAACCGTGCACCTGCGCGACGGTGCCGCCAACGCAGCCAGATTCAGGATGGGCCTTCAAAAGTTCGGCATTCCGAACCAAAAAATCCGGGTTGACTTCTGCGTGTGCGCCGAGGATAATTACCGTCGAACCCAAGGCATTTTCAATTCCCAAATTCAAGGCAAACGGCGTGGTGCGCTGCACGTTATCCAGCCATTTGAATCGCTGATCGCGATCCGCCCAATCTTGCAATATATCCCTCGTTCCGTCATCGCTACCGCCATCTGCTACGATGACCTCCCAATCTTCGCCCGGATCCAACTGCAATTCTAAGCTGCGCAAAGTCGCATCGATGTACGACGCCTCATTGAGGCAGGGGATGACAACCGTGATCATGATTTCGCCAAAGTCTGGGAGTTCAACCGATTGAGTTGATGCAGGTGATGACGAATGTGTGCAGCTCCAAAACCAAAGGCATCGGCAAGTGAAATCCGGCCAGCTAAGGGATGGTTGAAGACCTGAACTCCCCACCAATCCGCATCGTTCATGACCTCTTGCACTGAGGTGAAACCATGGTCTTGCTCAGCTTTCCATTCCACCAAAATCGCCTGCAAAGGCGCCTCCAAATTGCCGGTTGGCGTCAAAGCCTGTCCGGGCGTCGGATCCTTCCACCTTCGGTCAGAATGCAGCGCTTGAATGAGCTGCCAACCGCGGAAATCAGACGCCATATCGGTTTTAGACAACTCCGCTGGATGAGCTTGGCACTTTTTCATTAAATAACGCCAAAATCCTGCTTCCGACATCCGCAAATGCTCCAAAACTTGCAGTCCACCCCACTGCTCAGACGTGCCTTGAAGTGATTCCGCAGGCAACGATTCCAATGATTCTGCGAACGCCTCGCGAGCAGCGCGCCATTCATCCTTATAAAACTCGAACCCTCTCCATTCACAGAGCATTTCGATGTGGGGGATGCCGTCTTCCAGGTATCCCTCTCCGACTTGGGCAAATCCCAAGCGCTCGTAAAAACTCACCAAATATTGCTGCGCAGAAATTCGGATTGCACACCCGGGCCAATGCCGGTTGCACGCGCGAATCGCCCGTTCCATCAACTCCACGCCCAAGCCCGAACCGCGCGCTTCAAGATCAATGGCCACCCGGCCGATACTCGGTTCTGGATACGAGATGCCGGGGGGAACCAAGCGCACTACAGCCCTTGCAGCCTTTCCCATGGCCGCATCCTCCAGCATAGCTCCGAGGTGAATGGATTGGGCGTCCTTATCGTCCATATCGAGATAAACGCAATCCTGTTCAACCACGAAGACCTCGGACCGCAATCGGAAAATTCCAAACGATTCTCGGGCCGTCAACTCCCCAAGTGTTTTCTCAAACCAAATCACGACGCAATTTACAATCTGAACGCCCCCGAAATCACGCGCTCCCTCGTACTTTCGCGCCCATGGCATCCATCAATGTATTTTCGGCTGAAAACTTATCCAAGCGATTTGGTGAGCGCCTGCTTTTTGAAGACTTAACGTTTGGATTGTCGCTGGGTCAGAAGACCGCATTGGTAGCCAAAAACGGAACGGGCAAAACCACTTTGTTCAATGGCATTTGCGGCGTGGAACCATTGGACAGTGGGCGAGTGAGTATGGACGCCGGGGTGCGGTGGAGCTACCTGCAACAATCTCCCGCCTTCGAACCGGAATCATCCATTTTGGATCATTTGTACGGGAGTGATTTACCCGCCGTGCGAGCAATGCGCGTTTATGCGGTAGCAGTCGAAGCCGGAGATGAGCGCGAAATTCAACAGGCGTATGAACGCATGGACCAGCACAGCGCCTGGGATTTCGAAGCACGCGCTCGCGAAATTTTGGGCAAGCTCAATTTGCACGACCTCAGCCGTAAAATGAACACATTGAGTGGAGGTGAACGAAGACGGATTGCCTTGGCCCGCGTGTTGATTGAAGAGCCTGACGTGTTGTTCCTCGATGAACCCACGAATCATTTGGATTTGGACATGATCCAATGGCTCGAACGACATTTGGCCCAGTCGCGCATGACGTTGCTGATGATCACCCACGACCGGTATTTCTTGGAAAATGTGTGTGATACCATTTTGGAATTGGAGGATCAAACCCTCTATAAATACAAGGGGAATTACAGCTATTATTTGGAAAAACGGGATGAGCGCAAGGAAAATGCGTTGGCCAATCGCACCAAAGCACGGAGCTCCTTCAAACGCGAATTGGAATGGATGCGCGCCACCCCTTCCGCACGCACCGGCAAATCCAAATCCCGCATTGAACGCTTCTACGAAATCAAATCAGCCGCGAAAAAACGATTGGAGGAAGACCCCCTTACCCTTCGCTTGAATCCGCATCGGTTGGGAGGTAAAATTGTGGAATTCCACAAAGTCGGACATGGCTTTGGTGAGCGCACACTTTTCGAAGGGGTGTCGCACCATTTTAAACGTGGAGAGCGCATCGGCATCGTCGGCCAAAACGGTTCAGGCAAATCGACATTACTCGAATTACTCACGCAAAAGGCAGCTCCGTTGCGCGGCAAAGTAGTCGTCGGAGAAACCGTGGTTTTTGGGCATTATCATCAATCGGGGGCCGTCTTCCCCGAAGGTCAGCGCATCATCGAAGCCGTTTACGACATCGCAGAATTCATGCCGCTAGAAAAAGGCCAGAAGATCACCGCGGCACAATTGCTCGAACGATTTCTTTTCCCGCGTGCAACCCACCATCAAGTCATTTCCTCTTTGAGCGGGGGCGAGCGCAAACGGCTGCATTTGCTGCAGGTGCTCATGGCCAATCCGAATTTCCTGATTCTCGACGAGCCCACCAACGATTTAGACATATACACCCTCCAGATTCTCGAAGAGTTCCTTCTCGATTTTCCAGGCTGCCTCATCATCGTAAGCCACGATCGGTATTTCATGGATCGATTGGTGGAGCATGTTTGGGTTCTTGGGCAGTCAACGGAAGTCCGCTTCTTCCCCGGCAATTACACCCAATACCGACTAACGGAAGCCGAAGAGGCTGCAGAACGAAAAGCAAAAGCTGAACAAGCGGCTACCTCCGCGTCCGGGTCACTGGACAAAGACAGTCCGACGGCCATCAAAAACGATTACTCCAAACGACTCAGTTTCAAGGAAAAATTCGAATTTGAGCAGCTTGAAGGTCAAATCGCCCAGCTTGAAACCGAAAAATCCGAGTTGACGGATCAACTTTACACCTGCAATGACCCCGAGGAATTGAATCGTTTGGGCAAGGAATTGTCGAAAATCACCGAAGCGCTGGATACGGCAGAAAATCGCTGGCTCGAGCTCTCTGAGCGGGCCGATGGATAGCAACTCGTCTTATTGTTGATCAAAATCGACCACAAACGGACCGTCGCCTTGCAATTTCGATTGGCAAGTCAACACAAAACCTGAAGACACTTCGTCCGGCTCCAAGGCATAGTTCACGTCCATCGCAACCTCCCCTTCGACCATTTTGGCGCGGCACGTGCAACACACACCACCAAGGCAGCTGTACGGCGCGTCCATCCCAGCGTCCAAGGCTGCATCCATGATGGACTTGCCTTCCGGAACCTCGACGATCGTTGTCATTCCATCCAGGACAATCGAAAGCGATTTCGTTCCTGAAGCTGCCGATGCACTTTCGCTCGTAACCTCTTTCGATTCAGCTTTCGCATTGACGGTAGTGAACAATTCGAATTTGACCTGGCTTGAAGGCATTCCAGCAGATTCCAATGCCGCCTTGCATGCCCAAATCATGGATTCTGGACCGCACAAATAGGCCGCATCGAGTTGCGACACATCCACCCACTCGCTTTCCAAAATCGCTCGGCAACGCGCTTCATCCAAACGACCATTGAATAAATCGATGTCCTGGGGCTCGCGGGTCAAGATGTGAAACAGGCGAAAGCGATTCAAATGGCGATCCTTCAATTCCTGGAGCAACTCCCGGAAAATGATGGAAGACGTCTCGCGATTGACGTAAAACAACGTAAATCGGCTTTGTGGCTCTGAATTTAAAACGTGCTTGATTTGACTGAGGATGGGCGTAATGCCCGAACCCGCCGCAAAACCAATGAAATTTCGCACTTGCTCCGGGGCAGCGTCCAAAACAAACTTCCCATTCGGGGGCATCACACGAATGGAATCGCCAACGCGAAGCGACTCATTAGCCCAGGTACTGAATTGTCCGTTTTCGACGGCCTTTACTGCCACACGCCATTCACCATCTTCCGGCGCGCTGCAGAGCGAATAACTTCTTCGCACAGGCTCTCCATCGATATCCGCCTCTAAAGTGAGGTATTGTCCGGCCGAAAACTGAAACGCCTCTTTGCTTGCTTGGGGTACGTCAAACGCAATGGAAACACACCCCTCCGTCTCCCTCCGCACGTCCGAAACGCGCAATGTTTGCAAATCATTCATGCCGCAAAAATACTCGACAAATCACGATGAAAACCAATGCAGCCTACCGTTGTTATCTTTGCAACAAACCCCAGAGCATGTCGAAGGAAATGGACCTAACGGCGCGATTCGATGCTTACATCGAAGCCGACCAAAAAATCGAAGCGAAAGATTGGATGCCGGACGCATACCGCAAAACGTTGGTACGTCAGATCAGTCAGCATGCGCACAGTGAAATCATCGGCATGCTCCCGGAGGGAAATTGGATCACGCGTGCACCCAGCTTGAAACGCAAATCGATTTTACTCGCCAAGGTGCAAGACGAGGCCGGACACGGGCTCTACCTCTACTCTGCAGCAGAAACGTTGGGCGTCAATCGCGATGATTTGTTGGACGCGTTGCACCGAGGAGAGGCCAAATACTCCAGTATTTTTAACTACCCCACCCTCACCTGGGCAGACATGGGCGCGATTGGTTGGCTGGTCGATGGAGCAGCGATCATGAACCAAGTGCCTTTGTGCAAATGCAGCTACGGTCCTTATGCCCGCGCCATGGTTCGGGTGTGCAAGGAAGAAAGCTTTCACCAACGGCAAGGTTTTCAAATCATGCTCAACCTGGCCAACGGCACCGTTGAACAAAAGGAGATGGCACAAGACGCCCTCAACCGCTGGTGGTGGCCGTCGCTCATGATGTTTGGACCGAATGATGATGCTTCGAAGCACAGTGCCCAGTCCATGAAGTGGAAAATCAAGCGTTTTAGCAACGATGAATTGCGTCAGCGATTTGTGGACATGACCGTTCCACAAGCCGAATTGCTCGGCTTGACCATTCCGGATCCAGATTTGAAATGGAATGAGTCCACGGGACACTACGAATTTGGTCCCATCGATTGGTCCGAGTTGGAAGAAGTCATCCGAGGAAACGGGCCCTGCAACAAGGAACGACTTGACACGCGCGTCCGCGCCCACGAGAACGGAGCTTGGGTGCGAGAAGCCGCGGCTGCGCATGCCGCAAAAATGGCAGAACGATCCGTCTCAAAATCCACAGCAGCATGAGCACGTCTAAAACGGACTGGCCGCTTTGGGAAGTCTTTGTTCGAAGCCGTCAAGGCCTGAGCCACAAGCACGTCGGAAGCTTGCATGCTGCTGATGCCGAAATGGCCATCAGTAATGCCCGAGACGTGTACACACGCCGTCAAGAAGGGACGAGCATTTGGGTTGTTCCGGCTGAACACATCACGGCATCCTCCCCAGACGACAAAGACATTCTATTCGATCCGGCCAATGACAAGGTCTACCGGCACCCCACTTTCTATGATTTGCCTGACCAAGTAAAGAACATGTAATGCAAAACGCCTCTGCCACGTGGTTACTGAGATTGGGTGATGACGCTTTGGTGCTTGCACAGCGTTTGAGCGAATGGTGCGGGCACGGACCTGCATTGGAAGAGGACATTGCCCTGTCCAACATCGCCCTGGATCTATTGGGGCAATCACGCGCGTTTTTGACCCTGGCGGGAGAACGCGAAGGCAAAGGACGCGATGAGGATACGTTGGCCTATTTTCGGACCGACCGCGAGTTTTCCAACCTGCTGCTACTCGAACTGCCCAACGGCCATTTCGGCGACACCATCATGCGCCAATGTTTGTTTGACCAATTTGCGCTGCTGCGCTACGAAGCATTGGCCACGCAAAACGTTGATTTGGAAGTGGCTGCTATTGCATCTAAGGCGTTGAAAGAAGTCAAATACCACGCTGCACACTCCGCCCAGTGGGTCATTCGCCTCGGAGACGGAACGGAGGAAAGTCACCAACGGATTCAGCAGAGCTTGGATGATTTGTGGGCCTACACCGGTGAGTTTTTCATGGATGACGAAGTTTCAGCGGCTGGCGCGAAAATGGGCTTGGGCCGTTTGAATGGCGACCTGCAGTCCACTTGGTCTGACCGCATCCAATCCATTATGGAGCAAGCCACTTTGCGCATTCCCGATACCACTTGGATGCACAAAGGTGGACGCCAAGGCAAGCATACCGAACACCTCAGCTACATGTTAGCCGAAATGCAAGTGCTTCAGCGCACTTACCCTGGCGCGCAATGGTAAACGACCGATTGAGCCGCATCCAGAAGGCGCTCGATCGCGTGATGGATCCCGAACTCCCCTTTCTCAGCATAACGGAGTTGGGCATGATCCGAGGCTGCTCGATTGACGATAAAGGAACGGTCGTCATTGCACTTACTCCAACGTATTCGGGTTGCCCCGCCACAGATGCCATACAGGATGACATCAAGGAGGCCCTCGGGCCAGTGGATCCCAATTTTCGAATCAAAATCGTTCACTCGCCAGCTTGGACCACCGATTGGATCAATGAAGCCACCCGGGAGAAAATGCGAAAACATGGCATCGCTCCTCCAGCAGGAGCCAGCGCAGACAAGGCTTTTCTTCTCGGCAAAGAGCGCAACATTGCTTGCCCCCGATGCGGTGGCGTGGAAACAAAATTGATCAGCCCGTTCGGCTCGACGGCATGCAAAGCCCACTTCCAGTGCACGACATGTTTGGAGCCGTTCGATCACTTCAAGTGCATTTGATCCTTTTCCAGGACGAGGCGAAACCTTAGACCATTCAAACGCGTAACCTTCCCCATGGAAACTATTCGCGTCGAATCGGCCATATCATTGGCCCCCAGCCCCGCATGGAATGCTTTACACATCATACTGCATCGCGCATGGGTCGACATTGCTCACGGCGGCGTCGATCCACAATTTCGAAGAGCAGTGAGGAACCTGTATTTCCGGGACATTCGCTATCAAATGGCTGTCATCGACAACTTTGAAAACAGTACGCGAGCATTGAGCCTTCAGACGACCTGGACACTGCTTTGGTCCTTGAGCGGAAAGCGACTGGTTAAATTCACCGAATATCACGCCCAAGCTTTGAACGACGGACACAGCGAATTGCTCCAAGAGATTTACGCTCGCGTTCATGCCATTCGAGCATTCCGTAAGCGCATCATTCGCGGGTTCATTATGCGACAATCCCCTGCTGAAATGGCGAGTTGTTCGAAATCCCTGAGTGAAATCGCAAGCTATCGCCTCCTTCGGCTCCTAGGCCAGGAAGGGCTTAAACCGTTCCCTCCAATTGAGCTCGGCTGAGCTCGCGGTACGGACCAACTTGATTGACCAGCTCTTGGTGCGTCCCCGACTGCACAATGCAACCTGCTTCGAGAACGATGATGCGGTTGGCATCCCGAATTGTTGAGAGCCTATGAGCCACCAACAGTGAAGTGCGCCCGTCCGTGATTTTTTCCGTCGCCCGTTGGATGAGCAATTCACTTTCGGAATCGATGCTCGAAGTGGCTTCATCCAACACCAGAATGGAAGGAGCAATGACATAAGCCCGCATGAATGCGATAAGTTGGCGTTGCCCAACGGAAAGCATGGCCCCCCGTTCACGCACGTTTTGCTCCCAACCTTCCGGTAACTGGGCGATAAAATCCGCCGCGCCGACTGCTTCAGCAGCTGAAATCAGATCCGCTTCACTGTACCGATTGTCGTACAAAGTGACGTTGTTTCGAAGGCTGTCAGAAAAGAGGAACACATCTTGTAAGACGATTCCAATGTGCTGACGCAGTTCTTGGAGTGGGATGGTCTTGATGTCTCGACCATCGATGCGAATCGTTCCTTTTTGATGCTCGTAAAAACGGTTGATTAAGTTGATGATGGTCGATTTCCCAGCACCCGTTGCGCCAACGAATGCCACTGCCTCTCCGGGAAGGATGTGAAAGGAAACAGATTTCAAGACCCATGATTCGCCTTCATATGCAAACCAAACATCCTCAAATTCGATTTCACCCCGTACCTCCCACGGTTCCGAAATTGCTGCATCATCCGCGATGCTTTCATCGCGCTGGAGCAGTTTGAATACCCGATCCGAGTTGACGATGCCCATCTGCAGCACATTGAATCGGTCTGCCAATTGTCGGATAGGGCGATACAACATGAAAACGTACAGGATGAACTGAAGAAGAATACCCAGGGTCATGCGCTCCCCCAACACGTCCTGCATGCCCCACCAAAGCAGCAGGCCCACACTCGTTGCAGAGAGCAATTCAACCAACGGGAAAAACACGCTGAATGCCCACACCGATCGAATGTTGGCATCCCGGTGGCTCGCATTGATGCCTTCAAACGCCTCTGCCTCCCGCTGCTCTCGACCAAAAGCTTGCACGATGTGCATGCCCGTGACATGCTCTTGAACGAATTCGTTCATTCGAGCTACCTGGTTTCGCACATCGACAAAAGCCTTTTTGATGACCTTTTGAAAGATCCGAGTGGCGACCAGCAAAACCGGAATCGGTGTCAATACCATCAAGGTCAATTGCCAATCAACCCAAAGCATCGTTCCGATTACCACAAACAAGGCAAGGAGGTCGCCCACCGCATTCAAGATTCCGTTGGAAAACACATCCGCTATTCCGTCGATGTCGCTCACATGCCTTGTCACCAGGGTACCCACAGGCGTTTTATCGAAATACCGCAACCGAAACCGAGCTACATGGCTGAACAACTTCGACCTCAAGTCCAAACTCACCGATTGAGCAACCCAGTTGGCCAAATACGTGACGCGGTATTGCAACAGCGCTTCAAACACCAACAGCCCCACTACCGCAACAAAAATATAAAGCAGCAGTTGCGCGTCGTTCTGCGGAATGGCATCATCCACTGCCATCCGGATCAACGCCGGCCGTACCCAAACCAATGCCGAAAGTAGCAGCACCAGAGCGCCCGTGAGCAAAAACCGTGTACGGTACGGCTGCACTTGGCTCAGGATTTTCTTCAGCGTTTCACCGTCGAATATCCGCCCAGCAATGTCTTTTTCTTTTTTCATACCGGTCTTGCGGTCATTCCTTCATAAAGGCCTTCGTGACCACCGGATCAAAATCCGGATAAATCACCCGATTCAAATAAAGTCCCTCCCCAGGCGCGGATGCACCCGCCTCCTTTCGCATTCCTGCTTGAATAACCGATTGCATGGCTTCAGGTTCCAAGCGACCTTGGCCAATTTCAAACAAAGTACCTACAATGGCGCGCACCATATTGCGTAGAAATCGATCGGCTCGGATTTCAAATTCCCATTGCTCTCCTTGCACGTTCTTTCGCAATTCAGCAAAGCGAACATCGCAGATGGTGGTTTTCACATCCGAACCTGATTTGCAAAATGCGGCAAAGTCGCCCTTTCGAACTAAATAAGGAACGGCCGCTTGCATCCGCTCAAAATCCGTCTGTCGCATGACCCGAGCTGACCACCCGTCCAAAAATGGATCCTTGTGCGTATGCATCCGATACACGTATCCGCGCTCGATGGCATCAAACCGCGCGTGTGCGTTTGGAGCCACCTCGGTAATACGGTGTATCGCAATGCTGGGCGGCAACATCCCGTTGAGTTTCCAAGCGGCTTCTCGCCAATCTTCAAAACGCTTCGATTTGGGGCTGTCAACCGGCCAATCCGCATGCGCCACATAATAAGCGGCATGCACACCTGTATCCGTTCGACCACACCCCATCACCGGCACAGGGCTCCCCGTAAACAACGCGAGTTTCTCTTCGAGCACCTGCTGAACAGTAACACAATGGGGCTGCCTTTGCCATCCATGGAAAGGAGCCCCATTGTATGATAGTTCGATGAAAACCCTCATGGCTGAAGGCGCGTCAAGCACTTAAGCCCAAGAAGCGATTTTCTCGCTTTTGTATTCGCCTGCAAACAATTTCTCTTTGACAGCGGTAAACGTTTCAATCGTGTAGCGCACATCCTCCAATGTATGAACAGCGGTCGGAATCAAACGCAACATGATGGTGTCTTTCGGAACAACCGGATACACCACAATGGAACAGAAAATCCCGTAATTCTCGCGCAAATCCAAGGTCAAATTCGTGGCTTCGCCCAAGCCTCCTGACAAGAACACAGGCGTTACGCAGGAATTGGTCACGCC
>Ga0181562_10004115_pt1 | contig 10537 bp, 9 predicted proteins | sample 011ome_26_FD_139344 | JGI IMG/M metagenome (GOLD analysis project Ga0181562, IMG submission 139344) | Coastal salt marsh microbial communities from the Groves Creek Marsh, Skidaway Island, Georgia - 011511BT metaG (megahit assembly) | ecosystem: Environmental > Aquatic > Marine > Intertidal zone...
GATTTTATTCCAAAAACGAGAAACATAAAAACCGACTAGACCTAAACCACTTTTCCAAGTTGCATTTACTATCTTTGCGACAATTAACCCAGAATGAAAACAGACTCTTCGTTAATCATCGAGAAGTACAAAACTTCCTCTCCCGTAATTGATCTCCAAAACTCGATATCAAACAGGCAAGGTTACACCCACATAAAAGGAACGGTAGGTTCGTCTCTCTCGTTTATATCTTCCGCAATTTTCTCTGAAATTGAAGAGTTGCAGTTATTTATGTTTCAGGATAAAGAGGAAGCGGTTTATTTTTTTAACACACTCGAGAATATAAATGCGGGCAACAAAAAGAAGAAGTTTTACTTCTACCCTGCTTCTTACAAAAGACCTTATCAAATTGAGTCAACGGACAATGCCAATGTGTTGCTAAGAACGGAGGTGCTAAATGCCATTTCAAAAAACCGAAAAAACAGTGTGGTGGTCTCGTACCCAGAGGCAATGGTAGAAAAAGTGATAACGAAAAAATCACTTCGTAAAAGTACACTAGACATTCATGTGGGAGACAAATATGCAATTGATTTTTTGAATGAACTGTTCATTGAAAGTCATTTTCATAAAGTGGATTACGTGTATGAGCCAGGACAGTTTTCGGTTCGTGGAGGAATTGTGGATGTGTTCTCTTTTTCTTTTGATTACCCATTCAGAATAGAATTTTTTGGTGATGAGGTAGACTCCATCAGGAGTTTTAATATTGCAGATCAACTTTCTATCAACACACACAAGAAGATCACCATTACCCCCAACGTTCAAGCCGAACTTTTGCAGGAATCAAGAACCTCTTTTTTCGAATTTATTTCTCAAAAATCCATCATTTGGCTACATTCTTTTTCTACCTCCAAAAAGAAAATAGAACAAGGATTTGATAAAGCTCTGTACACTTACAACCAACTAGAAAATGAACTTAAAAGACTTCCTCCTAATGAGCTGTATATCAACTCTATTGAGTTCGAAAAGGAACTAAGCGAATTTACAGGAGTTGAATTTGGAAACGAACTTTATTTCAGTGCCGAAACGGTAGTTTTTCACCAATCACCACAGCCATCTTTCAACAAAAAGTTTGATCTGCTCGCTCAAAACCTGAAAGAAAATACGCAGGCTGAATACGAGAACTACTTATTTTCTGACAACCCCAATCAAGTACAACGGTTAGAAGATATTTTTGACGACATTGAAAAAGAAGCTGAATTTACTCCTATTCACACCAGTATTGACAAGGGATTTATAGATAACGACCTTAAAATTGTATGCTATACCGACCATCAAATATTTGAGAGATATCATAAATTCAAAATAAAAGAAGGCTACAAACAATCCAAAGAGGCGGTAAGTCTCAAAGAAATATACGGGCTAAAAAAAGGGGATTTTATTGTTCATATTGATCATGGAATAGGGACGTTTTCTGGATTAGAAAAAATTGATGTCAACGGAAAAGAACAAGAAGCTATAAGGCTACTTTACGATGGTGGGGACGTTTTGTATGTGAGTATTCACTCGCTTCATCGAATTTCAAAGTTTTCGGGCAAAGACAGCAAAAAACCGAAGATAAATAAGCTAGGCACACCTGCTTGGAAGGCGCTAAAAGCGAAAACAAAGAAGCGAGTGAAAGAAGTGGCGTTTGATTTAATTCAGCTCTACGCCAAAAGAAGAATGAAAAAAGGATTTGCTTTCTCTCCAGACACTTATTTGCAGCATGAGCTAGAGGCTTCATTCATGTACGAAGATACTCCAGACCAGCACAAGGCAACTTTAGCTGTAAAAGAAGACATGGAAAAGGATATTCCGATGGATAGGTTGGTATGCGGAGACGTGGGTTTTGGAAAAACAGAAATTGCTATCAGAGCAGCTTTTAAAGCAGTGGCGGATAGCAAACAGGTTGCAATTTTGGTTCCTACCACTATTTTGAGCCTTCAACATTACCGTAGCTTCAATGAACGGCTCAAGGAATTTCCATGCAAAGTAGATTACCTGAATCGATTTAAGTCACCCAAAAAAGTGAAAGACACTCTAGAGAGACTTGAAAAAGGAGAAATTGATATCTTGATAGGAACACACAAAATTGCTGGGAAAAGTGTAAAATTTAAGGACCTAGGCTTGCTGATTGTTGACGAAGAACAAAAGTTTGGTGTAGGGGCAAAAGATAAGCTAAAAACCATGAAAGAGAATGTAGACTCTCTCACATTAACAGCAACCCCAATACCCAGAACTTTGCAGTTTTCGCTGATGGGAGCAAGAGATTTATCCGTGATAAACACTCCCCCACCCAACAGACAACCAATTGATACACAAATTCATACCTTCAATGAAGAGATAATTAGAAACGCAGTCACCTACGAGATGCAGCGTGGAGGGCAGGTATATTTTGTGAACAATAGGGTACAAAATATAAAAGAGGTAGCCGGCATGATCCAGAGACTGGTTCCAGATGCTAAAGTAGCAATTATTCATGGTCAAATGGAGGGTCAGAAAATGGAAGCTACACTCATGGATTTTATCAATGGAATGTACGATGTGTTGGTGGCAACCTCCATCATAGAATCTGGAATTGACGTGCCCAACGCAAACACCATGATCATCAACAATGCAAATAATTTTGGCCTAAGTGACTTACACCAAATGAGAGGAAGAATTGGGCGATCCAACAAAAAGGCATTTTGTTATTTAATTACCCCTCCTCGTCACATGCTGAGCGATGATGCTACAAAAAGACTCAATGCTATTGAACAACATAGTGACTTGGGTAGCGGTTTTAATATTGCCATGAAAGATTTAGATATTAGAGGAGCAGGAGACTTGCTCGGTGCTAGCCAAAGTGGGTATATCAACGATATTGGGTTTGCCACCTATCAAAAAATTCTTAACGAAACCATAGAGGAACTTAAAACCAACGAGTTCAAAGAGTTATTTAAGGACGAAAAGAACGATAAGTTTTTTGAAATAGAAGATTTCCAGTTAGAAACAGACTTGGAGCTGTTAATTCCTGATACGTATGTCAATCAAATTGCCGAAAGACTCAACCTTTACCAAAACTTAGATGAGGTGAAAACAACAGAAGAGCTTGATGCATACAGAAAAAACTTGAAAGATAGGTTTGGGGACGTCCCCGAGGAAACCTCAGAATTACTAAAAACTATTCGGCTGAAATGGTTATCCAAGGACATTGGATTTAATAAAATTATTTTGAAACAAGAAAAAATGATTTGTTATTTTCCTTCCAATCAACAGTCGGCTTATTTTGAGTCGGATGCCTTTACTCGAGTACTCATGTTCATCCAATCAAATCCAAGAAATTGTAAAATGAGTGAAAGGAATAATAAATTGAGGCTTGTTTTTGGTGGAATTCACTCTATTTCTCAAGCGATTGGAGAACTAAGGAAAATATCACAAAACTGAGAAGAGCTGGTTTATGGAAAAAAGGTTTGAAGTAAGAAGTTTAGAAGAATTGAAGCCTGTTGCGGAATTCATCAAAGAGTTATCGGGCGAATACTCCCACTTTTGTTTAGAGGCTCCTATGGGCGCAGGAAAAACAACACTCATAAATGAAGTTTGTAAATCTTTAGGGATTAGTGAACACACTTCAAGCCCCACCTATTCAATTGTAAATGAATACAGAACAACAAACAACCATTCTGTTTTTCATTTTGACTTGTACCGGTTGAACGATGAGATGGAATTGTTAGATATCGGAATAATGGAAATTTTAGACAGTGGGGCAATTTGTTTTTTCGAATGGCCCGATAAAATATTGACGTACTTAGACGAAAAATTTGTAAATTTAACTATCGAGGTAGTAGACACTACTCGAATCATCACCCTAACCTATTGATATGTCTTCAGATGTACTAAAATCCTTAGCAAAAGAAGCACTTATGGTGCCTCAAGAAAAACTGCAGCTAGCAGGAACTAGAAGTAAAAAATTATTCATAGGTATTCCAAAAGAAACAAGTTTTCAAGAAAACAGAGTTTCGCTTGTTCCCGAGGCAGTAGCGCTACTTGTGAGCAACGGGCACAAAGTGTGTGTAGAAACCAATGCTGGAGTCAATGCCAATTTTGTTGATAGAGACTATAGCGAGGTGGGTGCCGAAATTTGTTACGATACGTCAGAGGTGTTTAAGGCAGACATAATCATTAAAGTAGCTCCTCCCAGCAAAGAGGAGATTGATATGATGACCGGAAATCAAACCTTGTTTGCTGCTTTACAGCTTTCTGTCCACCCAAAGAACACGCTTGAGATGCTGATGAAAAAGAAAATCACAGCAATTGCTTGGGATTTTGTAAAAGACGAAGATGACGTATACCCCGTAATTCGATCAATGTCGGAAATTGCCGGGATAAAATCTATTGGAATTGCTTCTCATTACTTGAGTAATCTCAACAACGGAAGAGGAACCATACTCGGAGGAATAGCAGGTGTTTCCCCTACAGAAGTAGTCATAATAGGGGCGGGAACAGTAGGAGAATTTGCCGCAAAATCTGCTATCGGACTGGGAGCAAGCGTCAAGATATTTGACAATAATGTGTACAAGTTACGAAGAATACAAAATGACCTGAATACTTCTATTTGGACCTCTATTATCAATCCAAAAGTATTAGAAAAAGCTTTGATGAGGGCTGATGTGGCAATCGGAGCGTTGAGAACGAGCAACGGCACAACTCCTTGTGTAGTTTCAGAAGAAATGGTTGAATGCATGAAGGAAGGAGCGGTCATTGTGGATGTGAGTATTGATAAAGGAGGTTGCTTCGAAACCTCACAAGTTACTAACCACAAATCTCCCGTGTTTACAAAACATGGGGTTATTCACTACTGTGTGCCAAATATCGCCTCCTCCGTGTCGCGAACAGCTTCTTTTGCTTTGAGCAATATATTTTCTCCGTTGCTTATACAAATAGGGGAAGAAGGCGGAATTGCCAAAATGGTAAGAGAAAATAAAGGCTTTAGACATGGAGTGTATGTATACAAGGGAATGCTAACAAGCAAAACTCTAGGGGAGGCATTTAGCTTGCCTCACAAAAACATCGATCTACTTTTGATGGCAATGTAACTAGGCAATTTCATTAGAAAAAATTACCTTAGTCCCTAAGATGAAAATTGCCATAAATACCCGATTTCTACTTACCAAAAAGCTTGAAGGATTTGGTTGGTTTACTCACGAAGTAGCAAAAAGATTGGTTGAAAACCACCCTGAACACGAATTCTTCTTTTTCTTTGACAGATCCTATGACGATAAGTTTGTATATGGCACTAACGTTACGCCAATAGTGATACATCCTCAGGCGCGACACCCTTTTTTGTACTACCTTTGGTTTGAATTTGGCGTAAAAAAAGCGTTAAAAAAACACCAAATAGATGTTTTTCTTTCACCTGATGGCTATCTAAGTCTTCAGTCTCAAATAAAACAAATTCCTGTAATTCACGATTTGAGTTTTGTACATTATCCCAATGATATTCCTTTCTGGAATAGAAATTACGTCAACTATTTTTTTCCGAAGTTTGCTCAAAAAGCCTCCAAAATCATCACCGTTTCGGAATATTCTAAACAAGATATTGCCGGAAGTTTTGAGATAGAGCAAGACAAAATAATTGTAGCTCACAATGGGGTGGGATCTTCTTTTTCGCCAATTCCTGAAAAAGAAAAGGAAAATATCAGAGGAAAATATACCAATGGAAAGCCTTATTTTTTGTTTGTGAGCGCTTTACACCCTCGAAAAAATGTAACGAAATTATTTCAAGCTTTTGATCAATTTAAAAAAGAAACAAAAAGCGAGGTAAAGCTGCTGATGGTGGGAGAAAAATATTGGTGGAATCAAGAAATTAAACAGGTTTTTGACGTAATGAAATTTCAATCAGAAGTTATTTTTACCGGACATGTTCATTCCCAGGAATTAAACAATATTTATGGGTCAGGACTTGCCCTCACCTACGTTTCTTACTTTGAGGGATTCGGAATACCGTTAGTAGAGGCTATGAAATGTCAGCTTCCGATAATTGCATCCGACAAAACTTCTTTGCCCGAAGTAGGGGGTGATGCGGCAATTTATGTCAATCCATTTTCGGTAGAGGATATTAAAAACGGAATGAAACGCGTGTATAAAGACGAATCATTAAGAGAAGAACTTATAGAACACGGAAAAGAACGAGCAAATCACTTTAGTTGGGATAAAACAGCTGAAATCGTTTGGAAAACGATTGTCGAGGTTCAAGAAAGTTAAATTATTATTTTTTCATTCTCGTGGAGGCAAGAGGTTAAAAGGATTAGCATGTTAGAGTTAAACTACGACAAATTAAAAATAGAAGCGGGCTGTGACGAGGCCGGACGAGGATGCTTGGCGGGACCAGTGGTAGCGGCAGCAGTTATTTTACCCAAAAACTTCAAGAACGAAATTCTCACAGACTCCAAAATTTTATCTGAAAAGAAGCGAGAATTGCTCCGCCCTATCATAGAAAAAGAAGCAATTGCCTGGGGAGTGGGAATCGTTTCGCCCGAAGAAATTGATCAAATTAATATTTTGAACGCTTCGTTTTTGGCAATGCACAGAGCAGTAGACAAGCTAAAAGAGATCCCTAATCTGCTGTTGATTGATGGAAACAGATTCAATAAATACAAGAAAACAGAACACGTGTGTATTGTAAAAGGAGATAGAAAATACTTGCCTATTGCCGCAGCTTCCATTTTAGCCAAAACCTACCGAGACGATATCATGAAAGCTTATCATGTGGAGTTTCCGGTGTATGATTGGAACAAAAACAAAGGTTATCCTACCAAGGCACACCGACAAGCAATAAGAGATTTTGGTTCTACAAACTACCACCGAAAATCATTCCGGTTGTTGCCCGAGCAATTGGAGATTGAGTTTTAACCCCGCTCCAGCGTAAAACTAAAAGTAGTTCCTTGGTTGGGTTCGCTAGCAACAGTAATTTTTTGGTTGTGGGCTTCCACAATGTGTTTTACAATTGCAAGTCCAATTCCTGAACCTCCTTGGTTTCTATCTCTACTTTTTTCTACTCGATAAAACCGTTCAAATAGCCTAGGAAGATGCTCCCGGGCTATTCCCACTCCATTGTCTTCGACCGAAACAAGCACTTTGCCTTTTGCCATTTCTTTGGCAGAAATGACCGTTTTACCTCCTTTTTTTCCGTAGTAAATTGAGTTAGAAAGCAAATTGGTAATGATTTGTTCTAGCTTAATTTTGTCGGCAATTACAAATATTTCTGCCACAGCAGATTTTTCCAACACAATCTTTAATTCCTTACTATCGGCCAAGTCTTCTAGTTCCAAAATGATATTCTTAATCAATTCAAACAAAGAAATTCTCTTAAGATTCAACTTTAAATTTCCCGATTCTATCTTAGTAATAGTGTCCATGTCAGCAATTACTTTAGTAATGCGATCGATTCCTTTGGCAGCCTTTTGAAGAAATTTACGATTGATATTTTCGTCTTCCAATCCTCCTTCTAGCAAGGTAAGAATGTATCCTTCTACACTAAAAACAGGAGTCTTGAGCTCGTGAGCTAGGTTTCCAAAAAACTCCCTGCGATACGCCTCAGTCGATTTTAGTTCCAGTATCTCAGAAGATTTTTTGTTCAGCCATTTTTCAATTTCTAGCTGTGCGTCTTTTCCAAAAATGTCTCCGTTTTTTTCGTACACGATGCCAATAGAACGATAAATATTTATGAATTTTTTTTTGGTATAAATCTGTAAAGAAAAATAGGAAACACCAAACACCAATACGCCAATGATTGCAGAAATAACTGCCACGACAAGTTCGTTTTCGGGGTCATTTATCACCCAATAAACTCCCAAGGAGGAAATAAGAAAGGCAATAAACCCGAGAACAAAAGAAAAGAAGATGCCAGAGGAAAATTTCATGAATTAAAGATATAGATTTTTTGAAGAACGAAATATTAAGTTAAGATTAACTTCACTTATCAACACCTATTAGGGAATAATAATATGGATTCCTTCATTCTGGAGAAGAGAAACTATTAACTTTGGATAAGAGTTAAAAAAACCTAAATGATATGTCAGAAATCAATATTATCATCGAAAACACCGATTCGGTAAGAACCATTACGATAAACAGACCCAAACAATTAAACGCGCTTAATTCGCAAACAATTAGCGAATTATCTGAAGCACTGAAAGAAGCAGAAAAGGACACCGCGGTAAAAGTAATTATCCTAACAGGATCAGGAGAAAAGGCTTTTGTGGCTGGAGCAGACATCAAAGAATTTGCCTCTTTTTCGGTAGAAGAAGGAAAAAAATTGAGCAAAGAAGGACACGACAAATTATTTGATTTGGCACAAAACTTATCGACTCCAATCATTGCAGCAATCAATGGTTTTGCGCTAGGTGGAGGACTAGAATTAGCTATGTCGGCTCACCTCAGAGTAGCTTCGGAGAATGCCAAAATGGGATTGCCAGAAGTATCGTTGGGAGTAATTCCTGGATATGGAGGAACACAGAGATTGGCACAATTAGTAGGTAGAGGAAAAGCCCTAGAAATGATTGCTACAGCAGAAATGATATCGGCAGAAGATGCCCAAAAATGGGGATTGGTAAATCACATAACATCTCCCGAAGGATTGATGAAAAAGTGCCGCGAATTGGCGAGCAAAATAGCCAAGAATTCTTCTTCGGCAATATCGCTCGCTATCAAATCCGTAAACGCCAACTATGTAGATGGTGTGGATGGATTTGCAACCGAAATAGAAGAGTTTGGAAATTGTTTTGGAACAGACGATTTCAAAGAGGGAACATCGGCTTTTATCGAGAGAAGAAAACCAAACTTTAAGTAACAAAAAAAACTCAACTTGAGCGTAATCAAAAAATTAGCAGGGCAAACCGCTATTTACGGAGTAAGTAGTATGTTTGCTCGTATCCTAAATTTTTTGCTCACTCCGCTCTATGTTACCAGTTTTAGCACGGCTCAATACGGAGAGGTATCTGAGTTGTATGCCAATGTTGCGTTCTTTATGGTGTTACTCGGTTTTGGTATGGAAACAGCTTTTTTTAGGTTTTCCAAAATCGAAGAAAAGCAATCGAGTGTATACAGCACTGCGCTCACATTTATTGCCGTATCCAGCGGATTTTTTATCTTGATTGGGTTTTTGTTTACTCAGTCCATTGCCGATCTTATCGGGTACGCCTCTCGTCCAGATTTTATCATTTACCTCGCCCTTATTCTGGGGTTAGATGCGTTTGCCACAATTCCCATGGCCAAACTGCGAAACGAAAGTAGGGCCAAAAAGTTTGCGCAAATAAACTTGATAAACATCGGGACCAACATCTTTTTCAATCTTTTCTTTATTGCTTTCGCCAAAACTAGTTTTGATCACGGAAACCGAACAACCCTAGTGGAGCTAATCTATGATCCTGCCATAGGAATTGGCTATATTTTTATTTCCAACCTTATAGCAACTTGCGTCAAACTAGTGCTTTTGTATCCCGAGTTTATCAAAGTAACATGGCACATCAACCGAAAGCTGCTCGCCAATATGCTGGTATATTCACTACCATTGATGCTTGGAAGTTTTGCAGGGATTATCAACGAAACCTTCGATCGTATCATACTCAGACGAGTGATAGAACCTGTAGATGGAGTAGAAGTGGCCAAGCAGCAAGTGGGAATTTATTCCGGTGTGTACAAATTGTCTATTCTTATTTCGTTGTTTATCCAGGCGTTTAGATACGCAGCAGAACCATTTTTCTTTGCCCGAGCCAAGGAAGCTAACGCCAATCAAACCTACCGCACCGTCATGAATTACTTTGTGCTGGCAGTCTCCATAATGTTCTTGTTTATCTTAATGTACCTAGAGGTGTTCAAGTGGTTGTTGCCAAAAAAAGAATACTGGGAAGGACTGCACGTGGTACCTATCCTTTTGGTAGCCAATATTTTTCTGGGAATTTATTACAACCAATCTATCTGGTATAAGCTTTCGGGCCAGACCAAATTTGGTGCGTACATTGCCATGGGAGGAGCGGTGCTTACCATCATTCTCAATTTACTATTTATTCCACTGCTAGGTTATGTGGCATCCGCCTGGACTACTTTTGCGGTGTATGGTGGAATGATGATTACTTCTTACCTTTTGGGACAAAAACATTATCCCATTCCGTACAACATAAAGAAAGCTAGTTTTTTCTTGTTGTTTGCGGTGGTTTTGTATTTTGTGAGTGTCTTGTTCAAATGGATATTCCCCGATTCTATTTTATTAATCTTAGGAGTTAATTCAGTGCTTTTTACTTTTTACTTATGGTTTATCTACAACTTAGAGGGAATGAACTTAAAACAAATGCTGAAAAAGCCTTAGGCATTCGATTCAGTGTCAAATCCTTTGTACACCCACATCACCATCAGGAGCATCAGGAGGCTGTAAATACTGTCCTCAAATGGAATGGTGATAATTCTGAAACCGATAATTTCATCGGGATTGTAATTGACCACCGGTGATTGAATGAGAGAGCCAGTAAGAATCCCATTGACCAAC
>Ga0181562_10004129_pt1 | contig 10506 bp, 9 predicted proteins | sample 011ome_26_FD_139344 | JGI IMG/M metagenome (GOLD analysis project Ga0181562, IMG submission 139344) | Coastal salt marsh microbial communities from the Groves Creek Marsh, Skidaway Island, Georgia - 011511BT metaG (megahit assembly) | ecosystem: Environmental > Aquatic > Marine > Intertidal zone...
CCGTGGACTGGCGCCACATCTTTAGTTATTTTTCATTACTCTTGGCAATAAAAAGCCCATAAATAAAATATAGAATGCATTAATATGCTCTTCTCCAAAGGCTATATGAGTAAAGCCAAATGTTGCATATCCAATACATAATAAGATACCCATTACCGAATAATGGTAGACATCCTTGTCTTTTAATTTTCGATAAAACACAACCATCGGTGTAAAAAGCAATATTAGTAATGATAGTAGTCCGATAATACCGGCAGAAACTAAATGAGTAAGATATTCATTATGTAGATGGGTTTTATTTCTAATGGTTCTTTTGTTTTCGGATGCGTATTCCGATGTTACCTTATTTGCATTTCCATACCCATAACCAATCCATGGTGATTGTGCTGCTGCCTCCAGCCCGGATTCCCACATTTGCATTCTCAATCCAATAGAATCATTCGCATTATGACCAGAGCTCCAGTTTTGAATTTCACTAACCGCTAACTTAACTCTGCCATCTACTCTATCATTAGTACTGATAAACCCAAGTAAGCCTACAAGTAATAGTACTAAAGATAACTTTGCTTTATTATTTCCCTGTAAAAACGGCTTGTAAATTAAGCCAGAAAAAACTATAAATAAAATAAGGAATGACACCCACGAGCCACGAGTTCCTGTTAAAAATATTGCATAGCCACCTGCTAATACTGCAATAAAAGTAATAACGCGTTCTTTTGGTGTTTCGCTAAATATTTGAACAATTGATAGAAATATCATAGCAACAACAATGTCACTAAATATATTGGCATTAATCATACTCATTGAGTTGCCTAGTAAAGGACCAACAACGGCGATAGTGATAATAATAATCAAGCCTAACTTAATACTTAGTAATAGTTTTTTGAGTGGTGTATTTATTTGTAAAAGTGTAAGTGCAATAAAAGGTGCTAATAGAAAATGTAATTTTCTACCAAGATGATGAAATTCAGCATTTACCCCATCTGCTATCAATATAGATAGTAACATTACACTGAAATAGCCAACCATCAGCCAAGAGAATAATTTTAATTCAGGCATTTGAAATGGATTCTTCTTTTCAGAAATTGCAATATAAACCCCTAATACTACAAGGATTAATAAAATCAAATTACCAAATAATTTAACTGAATTTATAACAACAGGGAAAAGTAAAAATAAGACAATAACAAAGTTTGAATATTTTTTTTCTGGATGAGCTGTAGTCATAAATTTGGACTTGTTGTGGCGATATAGTAAAGATTTATTTTATAATAGAGTCTTTAGTTTTTAAGTGGTAATTGAGTTGGTATTAAATTAATAATATCAGCCATTCTAGCGGGAGGATCAGGTACACGGCCTTTGGCCGTTATCTCGTAAAGAAAATCCTAAGCAATATTTACTTTAGCGGGCGATAACACTATGCTACAGGAGACTATTCTACGCCTTAATGGGCTGGATAACCTCGCAGGTCCAATTATCGTTTACAATGCAGATTGCCGTTTTTTTAGCCGCAGATTGGTGTTAATAAATTAACGTTACAAATTTAACGCCATCAATCTCAATTAGTGGCAGAGTTTATAAAAACGAAACAATAACAATTAACAATGCAGCAACTCGCATAGCCAAAACCAAACTGAATTTTAAGTTATTCTGTTCAATACCCCTCTTGAGGAGTAAAATTAACGCCTAAATTTATTGGTGTTTTTTTTTGAACATTTTTATGATGCTATTGATAAGTCACTGTAAAGCACATAAATACGTAAAAGATCACTTTAGAAACTAACTATGAAAAATTCAACACTAACCACCCTCTGGCACCACCTCTCAAAACGTCGCCAAAAGCAATTTTGGTTGTTATTGATTTTAATGATCATTGCATCTCTATCAGAGATAATCAGTGTGGGCGCAGTGCTACCATTTCTAGGGATATTAACTGCACCAGAGCAGGTTTACCAGCACCCATTTATGCAGCCTGTCATCCAAATTCTAGAGTTAACCGAGCCTAGTCAACTAATATTACCATTAACTACTTTCTTTATAGTCGCAGTACTACTAGCAGGTTCAATTCGTCTCACGCTACTCTACGTTATGACCAGGCTCTCATTCGCAACAGGTGCAGACCTAAGTATCAGTATTTATCGCCGCACCCTTTATCAAGAGTACTCAGTTCATGTATCACGCAATAGCAGTGAGGTAATTAATAGTATTATCACTAAAACAAACACAGTAATTAATGGAATTCTTACTCCGGCGCTAACATTTATCAGCTCAATAATTCTACTTATTGGTATTATGGGCGCATTGTTTGCAATCAACATTAGTGTGGCGCTATCCGCATTCATCGGTTTTGGCTTATTGTATTGGCTGGTTGTTCGATATACTAAAAATCAGCTTGAAGATAATAGTCAAATTATTGCTGATCAATCCACTCAGATGATCAAATCACTCCAAGAAGGTTTGGGAGGGGTTCGTGACTTGCTTATTGATGGCACGCAACAGTTTTATTGTCAGCTTTATCGCAGTGCAGATCTACCGCTACGCCGTGCATCAGGAAATAACTTGTTTATCAGTGGAAGCCCTAGATATATAATGGAGGCAATCGGTATGACACTTATTGCTGGGCTTGCTTATGTCATGACCCAACAAGAGGGTGGCATGGTGACAGCAATTCCCATACTAGGCGTACTTGCACTGGGCGCCCAAAGATTACTTCCAGCGTTGCAGCAGGCTTATGGCGCATACAGTACAATACAAGGATCAAACTCATCATTTATAGATGTACTAAATTTACTCGATCAGCCACTCCCAGAATATGCCGACCAACCACCAGCAAAACCAATCCCTTTTGAAAAAGAGATTAAATTAACAAACCTCAGTTTTCGTTACACAGAAGATTCGCCCTGGGTGTTGAAAAACATTAATTTCGCTCTAGAAAAAGGAGCACGCATTGGCTTTATAGGGGCAACTGGAAGCGGCAAAAGTACACTGCTTGACATTATCATGGGACTACTTCCACCAACCAATGGCAAATTAATTATTGATCAACAGCCAGTTAATAGCCAAAATCGAAGATCGTGGCAGGCTCATATTGCCCATGTGCCACAAAATATCTACCTATCCGATAGCACTATCGAAGAAAATATCGCATTTGGGATTGCCAAAGAACAGATTGATCACCAACAAGTAAAAAAAGCAGCACAACAGGCACAAATTGCAGGGCTGATTGAGCAGTGGAAAGAAGGTTATCAAACTTTCGTAGGAGAACGAGGTGTCCGTCTATCTGGCGGTCAACGCCAACGAATTGGCATCGCCAGAGCGCTCTACAAAAAAGCCAATGTTTTAATATTTGACGAAGCAACTAGTGCTCTAGATAATGAAACAGAACGAGAAGTGATGGATGCAATTGAAGCGCTAGGTAAAGAGATAACAGTTCTTATTATCGCACACAGATTAACAACGCTCAAGGGTTGTGATAAGATAATTAAACTAGGCCAAAATAATATAATCAAAATTATAAACTATGAGGACATTACAAATTAGGGAGTTAAAAAAGCAACAATTATGTTAAAAAATTCATCAATATTAATAACCGGCGGTACAGGTTCGTTTGGTCATACTTTTATACCAATGACTTTAGAAAAATACAATCCTAAAAAGATTGTGGTATTTTCTAGAGATGAGATGAAACAATGGGAAATGGCTAAATTATTTAAAGACGATCCTCGTGTCCGTTTTATGATTGGAGATGTGCGCGATAAAGACAGACTATACCGTGTATTAGATGGTATTGATTATGTTGTTCACGCTGCAGCTACCAAAATTGTCCCTACTGCAGAATACGACCCATTTGAGTGTGTAAAAACTAATGTACTAGGCGCCATGAACCTTATTGATGCCTGTATTGATAAAGGTGTTAAGCGTATCGTAGCCCTGTCTACTGATAAGGCAAGCAGTCCTGCAAATTTATATGGAGCAACTAAACTTACATCTGACAGGTTATTTGTATCTGGAAATTCTTATACTGGAAGCCATAATACAAGCTTTTCAGTTGTAAGATATGGTAACGTGATGGGCTCTCGAGGTTCTGTGATTCCATTTTTTATGTCAATTGCCAAAGATGGTATTTTGCCAATCACGGATAATCGTATGACTCGGTTTATGATTTCACTAGAAGAGGGTGCCGAGCTAGTTTGGCATGCTTTTGACGATATGAAAGGCGGAGAAATTTATGTAAAGAAAATACCGTCCATGAGGGTTACAGATGTTGCTTTGGCGGTCGATAAAAACGCCAAGCAAGAGGAGGTTGGCATTAGGCCAGGTGAGAAATTACACGAACAAATGATTGGAACCGAGGACGCGCCTTATACTTATGAATATCCAGGGCACTTTAAGATTTTACCCTCTATTAATGAATGGAGTCATGATCCAGAAAGAATAGGTGCTGGTATTAAAGTTAAACCGGACTTCATGTATTGTTCTGACAGTAATAAAGAATGGATGCAGATTTCTGAGTTGCAAGATTGGATTGAAGAAAATCGCGATAAAATTGGAAATATATAAAAGTGATTTCTTATGGTAGACAAAGTATAAATCAAGAAGATATAGATGCTGTTATCGGTGTTCTGAAATCAGATTTTTTAACACAAGGCCCCAAGGTTGTAGAGTTTGAAGAAAGCCTTTCTAATTATTGCGGTGTTAAATATGTAAAAGCAGTTTGTAATGGTACGGCGGCCCTACATTTGGCGTATTTAGCTATTGGTTTAAAGAAGGGTGATATTGTATGGACAACACCTAATACCTTTGTAGCAACGGCAAATGCCGCTTTGTATTGTGGTGCAGAGGTTGATTTTGTTGATATAGATAGTAAGACTTACAATATGTCTATTAAAGCCTTGAAATTAAAACTCATTCAAGCTAAAAAAGACAATAAATTGCCAAAACTAGTTGTTCCAGTTCATTTTGCAGGACAAAGCTGCGAGATGAAGGATATTTGGAAATTATCTAAGGAATATGACTTTAAAGTGATCGAAGATGCTTGCCACGCTTTAGGCGGTGAATATTTAGACAAAAAAGTAGGTTGTTGTGAATATTCTGATATGGTAGTTTTCAGTTTTCATCCAGTCAAGATGATAACCACTGGCGAAGGTGGTGCAATTGCTACAAATAATAAGCAGCTAGATGAAAAAGTGACTATTTTAAGAAGTCATGGGATTACTAAAGATGTATCTAAGTTTAAGAAAAAAAGTGACGGTGATTGGTATTATGAACAACAAGTATTAGGCTTTAATTATCGATTAACTGATATTCAGGCAGCCTTAGGCATTAGTCAGTTAAAGCGACTAGATAGTTTTGTCTCAAAACGCAGGGAAATTGCTAAGCGATATTTTGATGAGTTAAATAATAGTGTATTGCCTTACCAACACATAGATACAAACTCATCATGGCATTTGTTTGTGATAAAAACTAAAGATAGAAAAGAGGTTTTCAGGAAATTAAAAAAACAAGGTATTATGACGCAAGTGCATTATATTCCTATTAATAAGCAACTTTTTTATAATCATAAAAAAATAGAGAATAGTGATAATTTTTACCAATATTGTTTAAGTTTACCAATTTATGTTGATTTAACAAAAAACAATCAAACAAAAGTTATTGAAAATGTATTGAGGTATATTTAATGAATAAAGTGAAAGAGTGGTATGAAAATTCTTATAAAAATGCAGGATTTAAAGCGCAAAGGCGTTATCCTAATGAAGAATTGTTACGCTTTTTAGGAGTTAATTTTTTTGATAAAGATGTAAAGGATAGAAATAATATCAAGGTGTTAGAGGTAGGTTGCGGCAGTTGTGCGAATCTTTGGATGATTGCTAAAGAAGGATTTGATGCATATGGATTAGACTTGTCTAATGAAGCTATCCTTTTAGGAGAACAAATGCTTAATAAGTGGAAAGTTCAAGCTAATTTAAAACAAGGAAGTTTTTTAAACTTACCATATAGTGAAAATTCTTTTGATGTGGTGATAGATGTTATTTCTATGTATTGTGTTAATCACGAAGAAGTATTAAAAGGTCTTTCTGAGGTTCATAGAGTTTTAAAAGATGATGGATTGTTTTTTTCTTATGAAGCTAGTCAAAATTGTAGTGTGTTTAATAATTATTTACCAGCAAAAAAAATAGATAAGAATACATTAAATGGTATCTATAGAAGAAAAAGTCCTTTTTTTGGTAATGATTACCCATTTCATTTCTGGGATAAAAATGATTATAAGAACACATTAATTAATGTTGGATTTAATGTTGAATATTTAGAAACAATACGAAAAAGTTATTTTGAAAATAAAGAATCGTTTGAATATTTAACAGCTTATGCAAAAAAATGTAAAACTAAAACTAAAAATGAAAATAGTTAAAAAAAAAGAAGATGAAGATTTATTTATTAAATCTTGGTTAGATTATCAAAATAAAAATATTGTTGGCATTGGGCATTCTCTTGATATTATTGAATATTATTTAATAACTAATAGAAAAAATATAGTTTCAGATGAAAGTTTTGTTATATTAGGAGAGGCTAATGATAAGATATGTTTGGCTATTTGCTTTCTACCTATCTATACAGATAATATAATAAATTACTGTAATGCTATTGCCCCAATAGCAAATAAAGAAAAATATTTAAAAATTTGCTTTGAATATATTGATAAAGTTTCAAAAGAATTCAACTTAGACAAGATAGAATTTTCAATTGATGTTAGTTATTCACAACATGGGCAATGGAAATATAATTATTTGCGTGATTATGGTTATATTGACTGCACAGTTAATAATTACATTTTTAATTTATCAGAAAAGGCTGAATTTTTATTTCAAAAATTCAACACTTCATCAAGGAATATTGTAAGAAAAGCTATGAAAGAAGGCAATTGTGAAGTGATTGTTTATGATGAAAATAATATTACTAACAAAATTTTTGACAATTATAAGAGTTATCATAGGATTTGTGCAGGAAAACAGACAAGAAATAATGAAAGTTTTGATTATATGCTAAGCTTAATTCGTAATAAAAGGTCAATATTGTTAGAGTTAAATTATGAAAAACAACCAATTGGGTATTTGATAGTATTTCTGTTTTTTCCTTATGCTTCTTTGTCAAGTATTGCAAATCTACCAGAATATGAAAGAGAAGTTCCAATTTATAGATTGCTTTATTGGAAAGCAATTGAATATTGTGAAAATTATAAATTAATGATTTATGGATATCCAGCAGGAAGCAGCCTAATTGATGGGTTTAATAGTTATATGGATAAAAAACAATTGAATATAGCTAAATATAAGCGTTATATGGGAGGAATCATGGTTCCTCATTTTAAAGGTATTAAATACTTTAATAAAAATTTAGCGAAAAAAGAAGTGCAATATTTTTTTGAAAAAATAAAAAATGGATTGTAATATTATGACTGACGAGCAGTTTTGTTTTTTTACAAAAAATGGTTACTTAATTATTGATGATGTTTTTTCTATTAATAAATTAAATAAGATTGAATTTTATTTAAAAAATATGATTAGTTTGCAAATTAAAAAAGCAAAAAAAGAATATCCAAATAAAGAAAACATATTGAAAGAAACTATTGGTTATGAGTTGTGTAAAGGTATTAATGCCTTAGAGACTATTAATCATAAGTATATTTTAGAATTTTATTCTTCTTTGGATGTTAGTAATTGTCCTTATACATCACAATTGATTGGGCAACAAAATATTTTAGATTATATCAATGAACTATTGAAACTTGATGTTACTAACCCTTTGTTTGTAACTTCTGGAAGTATTTTATTTGCCGCACCTAATGATAATTTATATACTGCTAACAAATGGCATACTGATGTTTTTTACACTTTCAAAGATGGGCAATATATTCATTTTTGGGCTCCATTAATTGAAAATACATCAAAAGAATTGGGTGCGATCCATGTTTTGCCAGGTAGCCATAAAAAACCATTTCAAGGGCAAATAAGAGATACATCAAGAAAAGATAGTAGCATTCATAAATATGTAATTTCTGATAATGTATTAGAAGAATATGAGGATAAAGTAATAGAATTAAAATTGGGACAAGGTTTGTTTTTTGATCAGCATCTAATTCACAGGGGAGGCTTTAACTCAACTAATAGGAGTCGTTTTGGTGTAATTGGTTTTTATCATTCAATGAGCAATCCAAGTTTTAGCCCTTATCCACTTAACCATCCAAAACAAATTAGTGCGGATGAATATTTTGATGAAATAATGTCATAAAAAATGAAATTAGCCCTTGGAACAGTTCAATTTGGTCTAGATTATGGTATTAGAAACAATGATGGGCAAGTTAAAATCAATGAAGTTAAGAAAATTTTAAACTTTGCCAAAAATAATAATATTAACACTTTGGATACAGCTTCAAATTATGGGAATAGTGAAGATATTTTAGGTGAGATTGGTGTTAATGGTTATCATGTTATTACTAAAACAGTTTCGCTTAAAAACGGTGTTAATGAAGTCTTAAACAACTTCCACCACTCTTTAAAAAACATTAAAAAAACTAAAGTAAAGGGTTTGCTTGTTCACAATATTGAAGAGGTAAAGGATAGTCAATTTAGCGCTTTATTTACGCAACTAAATGAATTAAAACAACAAGGGTTAGTTGAAAAAATTGGCTTCTCAACTTACACACCAAAACAAGTTGATTTTCTATTAAATAATTTTGATTTTGATTTGATTCAATTACCACTTAATATTTTTGATAATCGTTTAATTGAAGGTGGACAATTAAAGGAATTAAAAAATAAAAAGATTGAAATCCATGCTAGAAGTGTTTTTTTACAAGGACTGCTATTAGATTTTAATAATTTACCTGATTATTTTCTAACTTGGAAGGATGAGTTTAATGTTTACCAAGATATTGTAAAAGAAAGTGGTTTATCGGAATTAGAATACGCACTTAATTTTGTATTAAGTGTTCACGAGATAGACAAGGTTTTGGTGGGTGTCGATAGCAAGCAACAACTAGAGGAAATTGTTCGGTCAGTGAAAAAACATGGTAATCCAGATGCATACCCTATTAATGATATGAATTTATTGAATCCAAGCATGTGGAAGATATAAAAGGAGTGTCATGATATTAGCACTATTACAAGCAAGGTCCTCTTCGTCAAGATTACCAGGAAAGGTTTTAAAACCTATATTAGGAAAACCAATGCTACTGCATCAAATTGAAAGATTAAGTAATTCCCAGATGATTGATAAGTTGGTGGTAGCGACTTCAAATAACATTTCTGATGACGCCATTGAAAAGATGTGTACAGATAACAATATTGAAATATTTAGGGGTAATTTAGAGAATGTCTTAGATAGATTCTATCAGTGCGCAAAACTGTATAATCCAGATTATGTTGTTCGTTTAACTGGTGATTGCCCTTTGTCCGATTGGCAAATTATTGACAATATGATCCAGTATTATTTAGATGAGGGGCTTGACTACATGAAAACTTCCCCAAAATTTCCTGATGGCCTAGATGCAGAAATAATGACAATGTCTGCATTATCAGAGGCAAAGAAAAAGGCGGTATTACCTTCAGAAATAGAGCATGTAACACAATACATAAATAAAAAAAATATCAAATTCAAAATTGAATATTTTGATTTTGATAAAGATTTATCACATCTTCGTTGGACGGTTGATGAGCCTGAAGATTTTGTCTTAGTAGAGAAAATATATCAAGCTCTATATGAGATAAATCCATTATTCTTAACGAATGATATTTTAGATTTGTTAAAGCGACAACCAGAATTAACCAGAATTAACGATAGCTTTATAAGAAATGAAGGCTTGGAAAAATCTATACAAGAGGATAAGGTGTTTTTAAAAAATGTATAAAAAATCAGAACAATTATTAGATAGGGCGCTAGAGTCAATCCCGCTTGCTTCACAAACATTCAGTAAAAGTTTTACTCAATACCCTAGGGGCGCATCCCCATTCTTTATTGAAAAAGGTAAGGGTAGTAAGGTTTGGGATGTAGATGGCAATGAATATATTGATTTTGTGAATTCATTAGCAGCTGTTACGCTTGGATATTGTGATAAAGATGTTGATAAGGCAGTGCAAGATCAAATGAAAAATGGTGTAACTTTTTCATTGCCACATATCTTGGAAATGGAGGTTGCTGAAAAACTTATTGAAATTATTCCTTGTGCTGAGAAAGTTAGGTTTGCTAAGAATGGCACTGATGCTACTAGCGCAGCCATTCGTATTGCAAGAGCTTATACAGGTAAAGAGCATATTGCGGTCTGTGGCTATCATGGTTGGCAAGATTGGTATATTGGCTCAACTACAAGAGACTTGGGTGTGCCAAAGGCAGTAAAAGAATTAACACATAAATTTGAGTACAATAATATTGAATCACTTGAAAAGATATTCCAAGAGCAAGAATTGGCCTGTGTAATTATGGAGCCAATGAATATTGAACACCCAAAAGATA
>Ga0181562_10004133_pt1 | contig 10498 bp, 10 predicted proteins | sample 011ome_26_FD_139344 | JGI IMG/M metagenome (GOLD analysis project Ga0181562, IMG submission 139344) | Coastal salt marsh microbial communities from the Groves Creek Marsh, Skidaway Island, Georgia - 011511BT metaG (megahit assembly) | ecosystem: Environmental > Aquatic > Marine > Intertidal...
AATTGATTACAAAAATGTGGCAAAGTGAATATGGAGGCTTCAAAAATGCTTCTCAAAACTATTCTCAATTGGCTTTAGCTTCCAACCTTGTTCTGGAAGAATTGTTGTACCAAAGCTGTCAGAATATTTACTTATGTAGCAACGAATTATTCGAGTTGCACGAAAAATTAAGTCATGCTAAAAATTAACGACAAGGTTACGCTATTGGACGAGACAGGTATTTTTACCATTGTTGATAAAAAAGAAAACGGTGATTTTGTGATCGAGGACGAACACGGTTTTGATCAGGTGAGAAAGGAAGAAGAATTGGTATACTTTCAAGCTTCGGCTTTCGATAACGTAGAAATTGAAACTTTTGAAAACAGGAATGTGAAGCAAAATCCTTTTGCCAAAAAACGCAACAAAGTTCCACACATTCCGGTCATCGATTTGCACATCGAGAACTTGCTAGATGCACATGGTCATATGGCTAACCATGAAATTGTTTTGTTTCAGCTAGATAATTGTAAAAAACAATTAGACAAACACATTGAAAAAGGCACCTTGCAGCTAGTAATTGTTCATGGAGTAGGGAAGGGAAGGCTGAGAGAAGAGGTAAGATATTTACTGAATAGCTATCCCAATATTGAGTATATGGATGAGCATTGGTCGGTTAAAGGAATTGGGGCGACCAAGGTATTTATTAAATATTAATAACTTAATATTGTGTTAAAATAATTCTGTGTATTTTTGTTCTATTATTCACAAAAAAATTGAATTATGAAAAAATTAATTACTTTATCAGCAGCACTTTTTGCTGCGACTAGTTTGTTTTCACAAACTATTATTCAAACAAACTTTGCAAATTGGACTGCAGGTAGTCCAGATGGATGGAACGGATCAAGAACTACTGCTACTGTTGCCCAGTTTCCATCAGTTCCCTCGAGTGCTCTTAGAGGAGGTTACTTGGCAACTATTGTCAACAAATCTTCTTCTCACAAAAGATTCACCAATGTAGGAACAGCTGTTGCAGCTGGTAACTACGAAGTAAAAGTTTGGTATTATGCGGATTCAACCTTAGACTTAAGAATCAACTTTTATGATGGAACTTACGGAACGTACAACAATTACAAGGTGTTGACGGCTGCCTCTGTTCCTACAGCCAATATCTATTCAGATACCTTAACGGTTTCCTCTGCGGCAACGGCAGGAGAATTTATTCTTTCGTTGAGAAATACAAACGCTACAGGATTAGGAATTGATTCTATCGCAATTACAAAACTTGGAGGATCAACAACTCCGCCTGCAACGTATGTGGCAAAATCAATTTACGACATTCAATTTACGACTTCTACTTCTGGAGATTCTCCTTTGGAAGACTCTTTGGTTGAAACTACAGGAATCGTAACAGGAACTCACGGAAGTGGATATTTTATCCAAGATGGAACGACTGCATGGAACGGTATATATGTGTACGACAACACAAATACACCGAATAGAGGAGATTCCATTGTTATTAGAGGAAAGGTAGCTGAATATTTCAACCTCACTCAAATAAAAAACATCGATACCTTAATCACGGTTTCTGCGGGTAATGCATTGCCAACTCCAGTAGCTCTTACTACTTCTTCAATTGCAGATGAGCAATACGAAGGAATGCTTGCAAAAGTATCTGCGGTAATTTGTGTAGACTCAAACGCAGGTTATGGAGAGTGGGATGTTGCAAATACTGCAATGGATACGCTTCCAGTAGATGACCTACTTTTTGGATATACTCCTGTTCAATATCAAGGATATGACGTAACAGGATTAGTATATTACTCTTTTGGAGAATTCAAACTAGAGCCAAGAGACTCTATGGATATTGTTCAAAACATCACTATTTCTCTAGACGAGAAACACGAAAACTTAGATTTGTCTGTTTTCCCGAATCCAGTTTCGTCAATTTTCACGCTGGAAGGAGTGAACCTAGGTACGGCAGAAATTATTAATGCTGAAGGAAAACTAATCAGAACAATTTCCCTAAATTACATCAACACAATTGATGTGTCTGATCTGACAAATGGTGTGTACATCATCAAAGTATCTTCAGACAAGAAAGTGGGATACACTAGATTTGTAAAACAATAACAAACTTCCTTACTCAATTTTCAAAAAGTGCTTGTGAATATCACAAGCACTTTTTTTATGCGAAAGAAAAAGTATCTATTAACTTTGAGTCATGAAAGTATTTAAGTTTGGAGGAGCCTCTGTAAAAGATGCCGACTCTGTTCGAAATTTGGCCCGTATAATCGAATCTCATAAAACTGAGAAACTCATTGTGGTAGTTTCTGCAATGGGAAAAATGACAAATGCTTTTGAATGGCTCATTCATTCTTTTTGTTATCAATCGTCTGCCACAAAAGAATCACTTGACCATATCGTTGATTTTCATAACACCATTTTGTGGGACCTCTTTCCAGATAAAAAAGAGAAAGTGTATGTAGCAATAAATGAACTTTTTCACCAATTGCAAGAAGTTCTTGAAAAACGTAGGTATACAGATTACGATCAAACCTACGATAGCATTATTGGATTTGGCGAATTACTTTCGACTACCATTGTGAGCCACTTTCTTTTAAAAGAGTCTATTTCAAATTGCTGGTTGGATGCAAGGTCTTTAATCAAAACGAATTCTGATTTTAGGCAAGCTACGGTAAATTGGGCTGAGACCGAAAAAAACATACAAGCTAATTTGAATCATTCAATTATTGTTTCTCAAGGTTTTATCGGAAGCGATAAGAACGGAAACATGACAAGCTTAGGAAGAGAAGGCTCTGATTTTACAGCAGCTATCTTTGGATATTGCGCAAAAGCCGAGAGTGTCACAATTTGGAAAGATGTTGAGGGAGTGCTCAATGCAGATCCAAAACATTTTCCAGAAGCGAGTAAAATTGATAAAATGAGTTATCGAGAAGCAATTGAATTGAGCTATTATGGGGCTACGGTAATTCACCCAAAAACAATTAAACCACTGGAAAACAAACTGATTCCCTTGCATGTAAAATCATTTATACATCCAGAAAGAGAAGGGACAGTGGTACAAAAATCAATGGAGTTTGATGCCTTGCTGCCTTCCTACATATTTATTGAAAATCAAATCTTGGTTTCTATTTCTCCAAAAGACTTTTCTTTTATTGCAGAGGACAATCTAAGTTTTATCTTTGCAAAGCTAGCAGAAGCAAAAATAAAAGTAAACCTTATTCAAAACTCTGCACTTAGTTTTTCGGTATGTTTTGAAAACTCAACAAATAAGGTAGAACACCTTTTTTCCTTACTAAAAGGAACGTTTGATGTTCGCTATAATGACGAAGCAACCTTGTTAACAATAAGGCATTACAACGAAAAAGTTTTGACCAAAATGACGGCCAACAAAACAATCCTTCTTGAGCAAAAATCACGGAACTCAGCTCGGTTCGTATTAAGGTAATTATGAATTATATATCTATAGAAAACGTTTCAAAGTCATACGGTATCAAAGTCTTATTTGAAGAAGTTACATTTGGCATTGACAAAGGAGACAAAATTGCTTTAGTGGCCAAAAATGGAACCGGAAAATCTACTTTGCTCAAAATAATTAAGGGAATAGAAACTCCTGATACTGGTCAAGTCATCATGAGAAATGAGACGACAATTGGTTTTTTGGACCAAGCCGATTCTTTCGAAAAATATGAAACCATTAAAGAGTATATATTTGATTCTCCTAAATTTCAAATAGTTCAAGAGTATGAAGAGCTGGCACGAACTGCCCCTGAATCCAACAAATTTCAGGAGGCGATGGAGGAAATGAATCGGATAGGAGGTTGGGACGCAGAGCAGCAGGCTCAAAAAATCTTATCAGTTCTGGGGCATCAAGATTTCGAAAGAAGTGTCAAAAAAATGTCGGGAGGTGAACACAAAAGGCTCGCTCTTGCCAAAGTATTGCTGAATGAGCCAGATGTGCTTATTCTGGATGAACCCACAAACCACCTTGATTTAGATATGATTGAGTGGCTCGAAGAATATTTATCTCAAAAAAACTTAACCTTGTTTATGGTAACTCACGACAGGTATTTTTTAGAGAGTATTTGTTCAGATATCATTGAACTTGATGGAGGTGCGTGTTACAAATACAAAGGAAATTATTCCTATTACTTGGAAAAAAGAGCCGAAAGATTTGCCAACGATCAAGTAACTATTGACAAGGCAAAAAATCTGATGAAGAAAGAGCTAGAATGGCTCAGAAGACAACCAAAAGCAAGAGGAACCAAACAAAAAGCAAGAATAGATGCCTTTGATGCAGTAAAAGAAGCGGCCACCAAAAAAATTGACAACTCCACTCTGGAGTTAAAAGTACTCACGACAAGATTGGGAACAAAAATTTTGGAATTCCATAATGTGTCGAAGAGTTTTGGCGATAATAAGATGCTCGAAAAATTTAGTTACAATTTCAAAAGAAACGAAAAAATAGGAATTGTAGGAAAAAATGGAGTTGGGAAAACAACTTTCATTAATATGATTATGAATGAGTTGTCGCCCGACTCTGGAAAAATTGTGATTGGAGAAACTGTGAAGTTTGGTTATTACAACCAGAAAGGAATGTCCTTTAAGCCCGGAAAAAAAGTAATTGAAGTAGTAAAAGATATTGCAGAATCTATTCCACTGGAGAAAGGAAAATCGATTACTGCTCTTCAATTATTAGAAAAATTCTTTTTTCCAAAAAACATGCATTATCAGCATGTTGAACTCTTAAGTGGTGGCGAAAAAAAACGACTTTATTTACTCACAATTCTTCTGGAAAACCCAAATTTTCTTATCCTTGATGAGCCAACCAATGATTTGGACATTTATACCATTCAAGCGCTCGAAAATTTCTTAGACTTGTTTCAAGGTTGCCTAATAGTTATTTCGCACGACAGATACTTTATTGACAAAGTTTGCGATCATATTTTTTATTTCAAAGGAGAAGGACAAATAAAGGACATATTGGGTAATTACACCAAATATAGAGAACTCCTATTGGCCGATAATGAACAACAAAGAATAGACAAAAGAGAGGAAAAAGGTGAAAAATCAGAAAAGTATGACCTATCAGAAAGCAAAGCAATTGAGAATAAAAAGAACAAAATAAAACCCACAATAAGCAACAATAAACGAAAGGAGTTTATGCGCCTCGAGGATCAAATTGCCAAATTAGAAGAAAAGAAAAAGGAAATAACTGAAAAGATGTATGATCCAACATTGAGTCCCGAATCGCTGCAAGAATTGGCAGATGAACTAAAGACTACTGGAAAAGTATTGGAAGAAAAAACGATGGCTTGGATGGAGATTGCTGAGCTCATGGAAGGTGAGTAATTAATCCCAATTTATAAGATACCGAATTTCAAGTGCTACTTCCTTTTTGTAAAAAGAATCGTTGGGACCAAAAAGATTGAGCAATCCAGAAACTCCAATGGAAAGTCCCATTACATCGTAACCAACTCCATACTGAAAATAGGCGTTTTTAAAGTCTGTCGCTACTGCCGCAGTTCCATTAAGTCCGACAGGAAAAAACAACAAAGCTGCCCCTTTGCCAGCTGTAGCTCCAGCACTCAACACGAGAGGAGAGGCACCATCTCTCGGAGTAAATAGATTAAACTCCTCCTTGTAGTGAGCAAAATTAAAGTCTAATTTTACAAAAGGAACCGCTACATACTCCCAAGTCATATACCAAGGAAAATAAGAGTCATCCACATCACTTCGTTCTATCACCGTAAGGCCAAAACCAACAGAATGAATAGTGAGTGTATCGTCAGAGGCAGTTGGAATATGAAGTCTATTGGAATAACTTACGATAGGAGTGAAGTCCAGCATTTTTATTTGCTGTAGAACACTTTGTGCTTCTCCCCAATAAGAAAAAAACAAAAAAATAATGGATAAAGTTACTTGTTTCATATTGTTAATTTTTTTTTCATCTAAAATTGAGGAAACATCCGTTTTCCAGTATTTTAACAACCGTAGTATGAAGATAATCTCTAACCTCGATATACAGCCTAAAATAATTACTACCCAAAACAATAGGGTGCTGGTATGAATGACAGCAAGCATAGCTAAAAAACAAAAAAGAAAAACACTTCATAATTTAGCTAAATAGGTTTGAGTGGCAATTGGTTTATTGAATTTTACAAGGGAGATAAGATAGGCCAAAAATTCAAGAGCAAGAATCAACAGAATCCATACATAATTGGTTAGAAAAAACTGTTGAACCAGATAAAAAACAGCTCCAATTGAAATCAACCAAAAAAATAGAACAACTGCTCGCTAGATACTCCTAACTTTCTGGCTATTATACCATCAAAAATATCAGTAAGAATCCTAATAAATATAAGTATTGTGCTAATCAACCCCGAAGAAACGGGATTGATTAGCGCAATTAGACCTATTAATATACCTAAAAATAATCTTGAATAAATTAAACTTGTGGGTAGATTACGTAAGTTCATAAAGCAATAATTTATGTGTCTTCTATTTCAGCTACAATATTTATTTACTGTTTCCTTTGGCGTTAAAACCAAATGAAACACCCACTCTAAAACTCTTTTTTTGCATCACCGTAAATAAATTCACAGGGATATTCAAGTCTCCACTTTTGAAGCTGAACCCAACACCGAATAAAAAGCCAGCATTAAGTACCACGCTCCCTCGACTATCTAATCGAGACACAATGGGATTTGTATTTGGTCCTTCTTGATCCCATTCTGTTCTCAACTTCCATTCATCATTTTGATCGAAAAAACCTTTTGCCACACGAGAAACTCCAAACGTAGGACCGAATGCAAACTCCAATCCACTTTTGTTATCTCTCAGTCCGTGAAGAACTGTTAGAGAAGGTAAAAACAAACCTTGCTCAAGTCCGGTAATTGTAGGAATAAACTCAAACAATCCCTGAACACGTCCTTGATTTAAGTATTGAGTTTCAAATTGATATCCAAACTGAAACAAAGTAGCAGAAGCATCATACCCACCTTTTCCTGTTGGCTTTTTTAAGATATCTCCATTATCGCCAAGTACGTGCACAACGCCCATTCTTACGCCAGAATGATTCAGTCGTTTTACATCTGGATTATTTGGCACTCCCTCTCTACTATTGATCTGAGTAAGATAATCAACCAATTGTTTTTCTCTCTCAAGTCCGTACATTTCTTGTAGAGTTAAAAGCACCATGTTTTTCAATTCGGCCGGAATATCTTTGTATTCACGCGAAATAGAATTTGTTATTTTGGAGGTAGCTACATCAAATTCTCTAAAAGAAACGATAACGTTTCCTCTAATTCTTTCTACATATCCGCTAAGCATTTTATTGGATTTCAATAATTTACCAACTTCTTCAAGACATTGGATGCTGTAACATTCATAACTCCATTTTTGTCCATTGTCTCGTGATTCCTCTGCAAGAACATAATTTATATCTTGGTCATAAGTAATTGTGTACACATTGAGCTTGTTCATCAAATGTCGAGTTAAGTTTCCGGCTTCCGATGAAGTAATCATCTGTTGCCCTTTTGCTTGAATATCCAATACCGTACAGGTGGGCTTTATTTGGTCTTGGCCAAATAAGGCTGCAGAAGAGAATAATACAAGACCGATTATTGTTTTTTTAATTGTTTTCATAACTTTAGTTTTTATGTTTTTGATGATTCAAAATTCAAATAATTCGTTTCGATAAAAAAAGAAAAAAACAACATTAAATGACGTTAATTATACTTAATTTTACAAATAAATTATTGTAATACAATACATTAAATGTAAATAATCTGACATATAAAATTACATTGAAGTACAGAAAACGACATACCAAAAGAAGGTCTACCAACAAAAACAAGCTAATTAGGATAAGCTGGGCATGGGCAATCCTATGTTTATTCTATGTTTCCAATGAGTACGAACCTTTTCAAAGAGTTTGGGAGGCGATATTTTCAGAACAGTACAAAAACTTTACAGAATTTGGCATAAAACTACCCACGCAATTCTCTTTGCATGGTATCGATGTTTCGCATCACCAAGGAAAAATAAATTGGGAAATGGCAAGCCAGATGAAAGATAATAATATAGGTCTAACTTTTGTGTTTATTAAAGCGACAGAAGGAGGAACTTATGTAGACAAAAGGTTTCAAGAAAACTGGGTAGCATCCAAAAAGAATCATTTTGTGCGAGGCGCTTATCATTATTTTAACCCAAATCAAAAAGGTGAATTGCAAGCAAATCATTTTATCAAGCAAGTTCAACTTGAAAAAGGGGATTTGCCTCCAGTTATAGATGTGGAAGAATTGGGTGATGTTTCGGCTACCAGGTTAATGACTGGTTTATTAAAATGTGTTCAACGAATAGAAAACCACTATGGAGTGAAGCCTATTATTTACACTTTTCATGATTTTTACAAGAACAATTTCGATACCACTTTCACTAATTATCCCCTTTGGATTGCGCATTACTATAAATCAGAGCCAAGCAATAAAACATGGAGATTTTGGCAGCATAATGACAAAGGGCGGGTTTCTGGTATTCTTTACCCCGTGGATTTTAATGTGTTTAGAGAAGACTCGATTCAGTTTGAACAATTATTATTGAAAGAGTAGCACCTTCACTTTCTGAGTTGATTTTTTTATCTTCGCGCTATGATTTTAACAGATACCCATACACACTTATATGCTCAGGAATTTAACGAAGACAGAACAGCGGTTATCCAAGAATGTATTGTCAACGAAATAACCCGATTTTTCCTTCCAAATATTGATAAATCCTCTGTGAGCGGTATGCTTGCGCTAACCAATGAATTCCCAGAAAACTGCTTTCCCATGATTGGAATTCATCCGTGCTCGGTGAATGAAAACTGGCAGCAAGAACTGGAGGAATACAAAGAACTATTGAGCACTCACAAAATGTACGCGATTGGCGAAATTGGAATTGATTTGTATTGGGATAAATCAACTTCTGATATTCAGAAGCAAGCTTTTGAAGCACAAATTCTTTTAGCCAAAAAGGAAAAATTACCAATTGTAATTCATGCACGTGAGGCTTTTGATGAAATATTTGAAATCTTAGACAAACACAATGACGATCAACTTAGAGGAATTTTTCATTGTTTTACGGGAAACTCAAGCCAAGCAAAAAAAATCTTGAACTATGGAGGGTTCAAGATTGGAATAGGGGGAGTGGTAACATTCAAAAACTCAGGTCTCGACAAAGTAGTAAAAAACCTTTCGTTAAATGACTTGGTATTAGAAACAGACTCGCCATATTTGGCTCCACACCCTCATCGAGGAAAGAGAAATAACTCTACTTATCTAACTCTTATTGCTAAAAAAGTAGCCGATATATTTGAGGTAGAAATAGAAAAAGTAGCAGAAATAACTACGAAGAATAGCAAAACTGTTTTTGGAATTTGAAAGTGGTAAGATTCTTGTAAGGTTTCAAATAAATCTCTGTCTTAGAGATGAATTTTATTTTTAAAACGATTTTCGTAAATTTGACTAAACACCCATATTTATCATGAAAAAAATAGTACTTATCCTTTCAATTACAAGTTTAATCGCATATGTAACAACGAGTGCAGTTTCAGTTTCTACTGTTCCCTCTACCGAAAACAGAGAAAAAGATTCTCCCGAACTTAAGTGGTATACTGATTTTACACAAGCCAATGAATTATCTCAAAAAACAGGAAAACCGATTTTTGGTTTCTTCACAGGAAGCGACTGGTGCGGTTGGTGTAAAAGACTGCAAGCAAATGTTTTTGCAAAAGATGATTTTAAGAAATGGGCCGATGAGTCGGTGATTTTATTGGAGTTGGATTTCCCGAGAAGAACTCAACTTCCTCCCAAAACTATGCAGCAAAACAGAGAATTGGCACAATTATTTAAGGTAAAAGGATATCCGACAGTTTGGATTTTTAACTCATCCAAGGATCCTAAAACAAACCAAATGAGCATCAATGCATTAGGTTCACTTGGTTATCCGAGAGCCGATGCAGGAAAAGAAGCAGAGAAGTTTATTGCAGATGCTAATCGAATTTTAGCAAATAAAAAATAATCTTTTTCTTTCCAATGTAAACGAGACAGACTAGTGCTCACAACCTAGAATCAACTCACGCTGAATGACAAACCAACAGAAATTGATAGAAATTGCCCAAGTTTTTTTAAAACTTGGGCTTTTTGCTTTCGGTGGGCCCGCAGCTCATATAGCAATGATGGAAGAGGAAATAGTGAGAAAAAGAAAATGGATGGACCATGCTCATTTTTTAGATTTAATGGGAGCAACTAATCTAATTCCTGGACCCAATTCTACTGAAATGACTATGCATTGCGGTTATGTGAGAGGAGGTGTTGCGGGACTTGTCGTAGCTGGATTTTGTTTCATATTTCCTGCAGTTGTTCTTACTTTGCTACTCGCTTATTTCTACGTGCAATACGGTCAAATTCCCGAAGTTGAGCCTTTTATAAATGGAATAAAACCTGCAGTGTTGGCG
>Ga0181562_10004139_pt1 | contig 10492 bp, 10 predicted proteins | sample 011ome_26_FD_139344 | JGI IMG/M metagenome (GOLD analysis project Ga0181562, IMG submission 139344) | Coastal salt marsh microbial communities from the Groves Creek Marsh, Skidaway Island, Georgia - 011511BT metaG (megahit assembly) | ecosystem: Environmental > Aquatic > Marine > Intertidal...
ACAAAAAAAATTATTAAAAATAAAGGCAGTGCAATTTTTCTACATCTCACAAAAAATTATAAAAAAACTGAAGGTTGTATAGCAATAAAAAAAAACGATATGCTAGTGCTACTTAAAGTTATTAACAAAAAAACTAAAATCAAAATTTATTAACTTCTTTGACCAAAAATATTGGAACCAATTCTAACATATGTGGCTCCATAATTGATTGCATCTAGATAATCTTGAGACATGCCCATACTTAATTCTTTAAAATTGAAAAATTTATTCAATTCATTCATTTTTTTAAAATATTCTATAGCTAATTTATTTTGGGGAGGGATACACATCAGTCCTATTATGTTTAGTTTTAATTCTTCTACACAACTTCTTAAAAAAATTTCTAAATCATTTACTAAAATCCCACTTTTTTGGGGCTCATTTCCTATATTAACCTGTATAAAAATTTTTAGATTTCTTTTTACCTTTTCTTGCTCTTGTGCAATTTTTTTAGCTAACTTAATATTATCTAAAGAATGTACATAATCAAACAAAGGAACTGCATATTTGACTTTATTTGTTTGTAACTTGCCGATCATATGAAGTTTTAAATTTTCATGTGTTTTTTTTATATTTGTCCATTTATCTATAGCCTCTTGCACCTTATTTTCTCCAAAATGAATATGTCCACTTTTAATTAATGGTTCAACTTCTGAAATGGGAAATGTTTTGCTAACTGCAATAATCTTGAGGTTGTTTAAACCACTAAAATTTATCTTTATCTGTTCTTTTACTAAAGCTAAATTGTTAATACTTTTATGCAATTAATTAATTTTAAAGTTTATTGTTTTGTTAATGAATTTAATTTAACAGAATTATCTCAATTAAGTAAAAATATAAATATAATTTACAGAAATTATAAAGATCCCTCTAATTTTAAAACTATTTCAAAGCTTAAAGAATATTGTAAAAAAAATGGGCATAAACTATATATTTCTAACAATTTTAAACTTTCAATTAAATTTAATTTAAACGGTGTTTATATTCCCTCATTCAATAAAAAAATTAATTTTGTTCAAAATTACAGTTTACCTAAAAATTTTAATATTATCGGTTCAGCACACAATAGAGCTGAAATACACTTAAAAATTAGACAAAGATGTAATAAAATTTTTCTATCACCAGCTTTTAAAGTAAAAAAATCCAAAAATTTTTTAGGTATAACAAAGTTTAATTTTATGACATTAAATCATAAAGTTAACTTTATTGCTCTTGGAGGTATTAATGAAAAAAATTACAAGATGATAAATCTTTTAAATTCAAATGGTTTTGCCACTATTGGTTGGGCAAAAAAAAACGGCCTAAGAAAAACTTAGGCCGTTTTAAATTTAAAATTAACTTTTAATTAGAATGCGAAAGTTAACTGTAGCTCTGTCATTTCTTCGTCAGCAGCTGCACCATTTTTGTTGTCTTTAGAGATGTTTTGAAGACCAATTGTCATTCCACCTGAAGTGTAGACAGCTCCAATTTCAGTACTTTCTTCGTCAAATGATTTCGCATCATATTCAACGTCTGAAACACCATAACCAATACTTAGGTTTTCGTTTACCATGAAAGATATACCATAAGCATCTCTTTCGATATCAGTATTAGCAGATTGACCATCAACTTTTGTTTGTTGAGCACCAACTGATATTGCACCCATAGTGTAACTTAAACCATAAGTTTATACATCATCTTGAACAGTTGCAGTTGATTGAACATCAGCAATACCTGCTACGATTGTTAAACCTTCAGCTAAGCTAGTTGATTTGATTGCTGCAGAAGTTGTACTTCCATCAGCAGCCACGTCAACAGCAGCACTAACAGTGAAACCTCCCGCATCAATTGCGTAACCTATTCTGTCACCAGTATGAGGGTTTGCAACACCATCTTCGTGTCCACCGTGTGTTCCAATATCATCCCATGGTTGTTCACCACCATTTGGTACGATATCTTGAACGCTGTCAATACCAGCTACGCCACCGTGATCTGCGATTGATAATTGACCCATATCACCCATATCAACAATTACGTTACTTGAAGTTAATGATCCATCAGCTAGAGCTTGGTAATAACTTACGTTAAAACCATTATCTAATTCACCTGAACCAGAAAAAGTTAGAGTTCCATTATTTAAAAATGAATCTGTTTCTGTTTCAACATTTGATGATGATGTTACTTGGTTTGACTGGATTTCTATTCTAGCCGTACCACCTACTGTAAGTTCACCTGCTTGCGCATTAACTGTTGCAGCTAATGTTCCCGCTAGAGCAGTCAAACCGATTTTTCTTAAGTTTGTCATATTTACTCCTATTGTTATTGTTGTAATTACAAACAGGACTTTTTTATCAAATTAATTTTTTTTCAGTACTAATTATCGATTTAAAGTCTGATTTAATCTCAAGTGTTGCATAAATATCACATATATTGTATTGAAATAATATCAATTATGTAATTCAAAAAAAATCTAGTAAACCTCTTATAAATCATATTAAATTTTTATGCGATTAATAAAAACATTATTAATATTACCACTCATCGTTTCACTAATTTCATGTGGACCTTTAAAATATAAAAAAACTGATGCTAGAAAAATTTCTCCTAATCCAGAAGAAAGAATAAAAAAAAATTTGGAAGATGGAAGAGGATTTAGACTTTTTGGCGGTGAAAATAGTGGTGGCACGAATTATGAATTTGCTAGTTCAAATGAGCTTTGGAGAGCAACTTTAGATACAATAGATTTTATGCCATTGACAACCGCAAATTACAGTGGTGGCATAATTGTAACTGACTGGTATTCGGGCAATCAAAACCCAAATGAAAATTTAAAAATTACAGTAAGATTTTTAACAAATGAAATAAGGTCAGATGCTTTAGATTTAAAAATTTTTTATAAAAATTGTGACTCCTCAAATCGTTGTACTGTTGATGAAAGAAAAGGAGTATTGGTTGACGAATTAAAAAAAGAAATACTTAAAAAAGCGACTCTCTACAAACAAGAAATTAAAGAAAAAAAAGATAACTAAATAAATTAATCATTTTTTAAAATTGTGGAAAGATACAATTTCAAATCTGTAGAAAAATTTTGGCAAGGTTATTGGGAGAAAAATAAATCTTTCAAAGTTGAAGTAGATCATAATAAAAAAAAATTTTACTGTCTTGAGATGTTTCCATATCCATCTGGAAAAATTCATATGGGTCATGTTCGAAATTATACAATTGGGGATATATTAGCAAGATACAAAGGTTTAAAAGGCTTTAATGTTTTACATCCAATGGGCTGGGATTCTTTTGGTATGCCGGCTGAAAATGCTGCAAGACAAAATAATTTAGACCCAAAAACATGGACTGAAAAAAATATAGAAACTATGAAAAATCAGCTAAAGAAATTGGGGCTGTCAATAGATTGGGATAGAGAGATTTCTACTTGTTCACCCGATTATTATAAACATCAACAAGAATTTTTTCTTGAATTATATGACAAAGGACTAGTTTATAGGAAGGAGAGTTTTGTCAATTGGGATCCAGTTGATCAAACAGTTCTTGCTAATGAGCAAGTTGTTGATGGTAAGGGATGGAGGTCAGGTGCAGTAGTTGAAAGAAAAAAACTTAACCAATGGTTTTTTAAAATCACAAAATTTTCAAATGAATTGCTAGATAAATTAGATCATCTTGAAAAATGGCCAAACAAAGTAAAAATAATGCAAAAAAATTGGATTGGAAAATCATTTGGTTGTGAAGTTAAATTTAAAATAGAAGGTTCAAAAAATGTAAATGAAATTAAATGCTATACCACCCGTCCAGATACATTGTTTGGAATGTCCTTTATTGCACTATCTGCAGACCACCCTGTTTCAAAATTGTATGAAAATAATGAAGATTATATAAAATTTAAAAAAGAATGTTCAAAAACTGGAACAACAGAAGAGTCTTTGGCTAATGCTGAAAAAATTGGATTTAGAACAAATCTTATAGCAATAAATCCTTTAGATCCCTCCAAAAAAGTTCCGGTATATTTTGCGAATTTTGTTTTAATGGAATATGGTTTAGGGGCTATTTTTGGCTGCCCAGCCCACGATCAAAGAGATTTTGATTTTGCAAAAAAATATCAATTGCAAATTAAAACAGTGATAACCCCTAAAATAGAAAATCAAAATTTTGAAGTTGCTGACAAGGCTTACACTGACAGTGGATTTATAATAAATTCATCATTTTTAGATGGTCTAAAATGTCCAGAAGAGTCAATTTCTAAAACAATAAATTATTTAGAAGAAAATAATTTAGGAGAGAGAAAAACTAATTATAGATTAAAAGATTGGGGTATATCTAGACAAAGATATTGGGGCTGTCCCATTCCAATTGCTTATGATGAAAATAATACTCCAATAAAAATTCCACAAGATATGTTGCCTGTTGAATTACCTAAAATTGATAAATTTAAGACTTCAGGTAATCCTTTGGATGAAAATGAGGATTGGAAAAATATAACTATAAATGGGAAGAAATTAAAAAGAGAAACTGACACTCTTGATACATTTGTTGACTCCTCCTGGTATTTTCTACGTTTTTGTTCTCCAAAAATATCAGATTATGGTTACGATACAGATAGCATAAAATATTGGATGCCAGTAGATCAATATATTGGTGGGGTTGAGCATGCTATATTGCACTTGCTATATTCTAGATTTTTCATGAATGCTTTAACTTATAAAAATACAGATTTTAATATAACCGAACCATTTGAGGGATTATTCACTCAAGGAATGGTATGTCATGAAACTTACAAAGATGAAGATAATAACTGGGTTAGCCCTGATGAAATAACAACAATTAATGGGGAAAAATTTTTAGCTAAGAATAAAAAACAAAAAATTACTGTTGGACCTTCAGAGTCAATGTCAAAATCAAAAAAAAATACAATTGATCCTGAAAAAATTATTGAAAATTTTGGTGCAGATGCCGTTAGATTGTTTATTATTTCTGATAGTCCTCCAGAAAAAGATGTACAATGGTCTGATGAGGGAATTGAGGCTTCATATAAATTTATTCAGAAACTATGGAACTTACATAATAAGATTGTAAATGAAATTCTTGTCAATAGACATGATGATCTAGATAACCATCTAGAAAAAATTACTAATGAATTCATTAATGAAGTAGAGAAGAATTTAGAAAATTTTCGTTACAACAAAATTGTTGCTAATATGCATGAAATGTATGGTCAATATACTAAATTAAATTTAAAAAATTATTCTGCCTCAAATTTAAAAAACAATTATTCAAAAATTTTGACGGTAATGATGCCAGTAATTCCTCACTTTGCAAATGAAGGCATTAAATCTTTAAATGTAAATTCAGATATTCAATGGCCTAAGATTGATAATAAAAGTTTAGTTAAAAACAGCACTAAGTACGTAATTCAGATCAATGGTAAAACTAGAAAAGTAATTGAGGATAGTAACGATTTGTCTAAAAATGATTTGGTTAATTTAATTAAAAAAGATTCAAAATTATCCAGATACGTTAATGAAAACAGCAAAATTATTAAAATAATATTTATACCTAATAAACTAATCAATATCATTGTATAATATATGTCATTAATGAAAAAAATTTGGATACTCTGTTTGATATTGCTTTTAATACAAAATTGCAGTTTCAAACCAATATACTCAAAAAATCAAAAAGTAAATTTCTATATTGAAAGTATTAATTTTAGCGATCCAAGCAATAATATTGCAGATTATATAAAATCTAACTTAAACAATTACATAAATAAAAAAGATGGAAATAAATATATAATTAACACAAATATTCAATACAATAAAAGAGCTTTAAGTAAAAATATAGCTGGTGAAATAGAAAAATACGATCTATCTCTAAACGTATCATTTGAAATTAAATCAAAAACCTTAGACAAAAAATTAGATTTTCAAGAAAACTTTATAATGGATAACCTTGGTGATGAACTTGAAGAAAGAAGATATGAGGAAAATGTTAAAAGAAATATGGCTCTTTCAATCACTTCTCAATTATTAATATTCTTATCAAGAAATGATAATTAAGTCTTACGAATTAGAAACTTTTAAAATACAAAATATAGACTATTTCTTATTTTACGGCCCAAATACAGGTTTAATTGAAGAAATAATCAATAAAGTTTTTAAACCTATCTTTACTAAAAATATAATAAACTACGATGAAGGAGAGCTGCTAGATAATATCCATTCTTTTAAAGAAATGATTTTTAATAAATCTTTTTTTGATGATAAAAAATTTATTATTATTAATAGAGCCTCAAATAAAATTTTAAATATTATTCAAGAGTTAATAGATTCTAAAATAACAGACTTAAAAATAATTATCAAAGCTGGCACACTTGAAAAAAAATCTAAACTTAGAGATTATTTTGAAAAACATAAATCTACAGTAATTACCGCATTTTATGAGGATAACTATAGATCATTACAATCAATGGTTCAGAAAATTTTTAAAGAAAAAAAAATTAATATTTCCAACGAGATTATTAATTTAATTATTGAAAGGTCAAAAGGAAATAGAATAAATATTACAAACGAAATACAAAAAATTTTATCTTACACTAAAAGTAACAATAAAATTAACTTGGAGGATGTGCTAAAACTTACAAATCTTGTTGAAAACTATAGTATTTCTGAACTTGTAGACCAAAATCTTGTAAAAAATAAAAAGAGAACAATTAACATATTAAATGAAAATAATCTAAATTCAGATGAGAATATTTTAATTATAAGAACTTTTTTGAACAAACTAAAAAGATTAAAAAAAATAAAAATTGATTTAAATAAAAATAAAAATATTGACCAAGTCCTTTCTTCATCAAGACCACTAATATTTTGGAAAGATAAAGATATTATAAAACAACAACTGAATAAGTATTCTCTTTCTGATATTAAGCTTTTAATTAACAAAGTAAATAATTTAGAGTTAATAATTAAAAAAAATAATCAAATATCTGATCAAATTTTAAATAATTTTATTCTAGAAAATTTAATATCGACTAATAATGCAATTTAATAATTTCAATTATTTTATTTAGTTGATCAATTTCTTTATGAAAAAAAGTTATTGATCCTTTGTTTCTTCTATCATTTTTTATTTGAACATTTATTCCGATTTTTTCAGATATATTTTTTTCTAAATCGGCAATATTTGCATCCTTAAATTTAGTATTTTTATTTTTATTTTTTTTAAAAATTTTAACAAAACTTTCGACCTGTCTTACAGAAAGTTTTTTTTCTATTATTTTATTTGCAATAAATTCTGCATTATCTAAGCCTACTAATATTTTTGCATGACCAGAAGTTATTAATCTATTTTCAATCATTTCTATTATTTTTTTGGGTAAAGATAAAAGTCTTAAAGAATTTGTTATATAGCTTCTGCTCTTACCAATAAATTTTGAAACTTTTTCATGATCATAATCAAATTCATCAATTAATCTTTTATAACCTTGTGCCTCCTCTAGAGGATTTAAATCATGTCTTTGAACATTCTCAACAATTGCAAATTCGAGTGATTTTAGATCGTCGACTTCTGTAATTACAACCGGAACTTCATTAAGTCCTGCTTTTTGAGCAGCGAGCCATCTTCTTTCTCCTGCAATTATTTCAAATTTCTGTTTATTCCCTTGTGATGTTCTTGCTATTATTGGCTGTATTACTCCCCTTTCTTTAATAGAATTTGTTAAATCTTCTAAACTATTTTTATCGAATATTTTTCTTGGCTGATATTTATTGGGTACTAAATCATTTATGGGTATTTGATTTTTTTGAAATGCAATTTTTGTTTCACCTATCAAAGAAGACAAGCCTCTTCCTAATCCTTTTTTAATTTTATCCATTAAGCAGCACTTTCTTTTTTTAATTCTTGATTGATAAATTCATCAGTAAAACTAAAATAAGATTTACTACCAGGACAAGATTTATCATAAATTAAAACTGGCATGCCATGTGAAGGTGCTTCAGACAATCTCACATTTCTAGGTATTACAGTTGTATAAACTTTTTCACTAAAATAATCTCTAGCTTCTTTTTCAACTTGTGAGGAGAGTTTATTTCTTTTGTCATACATGGTTAAAAGTATACCTCTGATTTTTAAATCAGGATTTAATTTAATTTTTATTCTCTCAATTGTTTTCATGAGTTGAGTTAACCCTTCAAGAGCAAAAAACTCTGTCTGAAGAGGAACCAATAGAGAGTTAGAGCTAACTAAAGCCATCACTGTTAATAAGCTCAGTGACGGAGGGCAGTCAATAAGGACATAGTCGTAAGATCCTTTAAAAGTGTTTAAATACGTGCCTAATTTAGCCTTTAAAATAAAGGCCCTATTGCTATCGTCAGCTGTTTCTACTTCTAATCCTGATAAGTCTACATTTGAAGTAATGATATCTAAATTATCAAATTTGGTTTTTTTAATTGCCTTAGCAATTTCCTCAGATCCATTTAATACTCCATAGATACTATCACTTGTGTTGTCAGTATTAGATAGTCCTAGACCTGTGGTTGCATTTCCTTGTGGATCTAAATCAATTACCAAAATTTTTTTTTTTACTTGCGTGAGTCCGGCCGCAAGGTTGATTGCTGTTGTAGTTTTTCCTACTCCACCCTTTTGGTTTATGACAGAAATAATTTCCATTTAATTTTATTATAATTGTTTTAATTTTTTTTTTTTATTTTTTTAATATTTACTAAAAAAGAATCATTGTTTGTTAAACTTTTTTTTTCTGAGTATTCTAATACCCATTTTTTTTTTGAATTTTCAAAAATTTTTTTTCCACTCTTCCCCATAAAAAAAATTAAATTTTTATATTTAGAAAAGTTTTCATATACTAAATCTAAAACAATTGGCATTGGTTTGAATGCTCGAGACATAATCGTTCCTGTTTCTAAATTTTTTATCTCATAGATATTTTTTTGAAAAACTTTTGTGTTTAAATTTAATTGCTCTGAAACTTCTCTTAAAAAACGACTTTTATGATAGCTTTTTTCGTAAAGATGAACACTCATTCTATTTTTCATGTTTTTTAGTATAATTGCAACTACAATCCCTGGCATGCCTGAACCTGAACCCAAATCTGTTGTTGTATTGCTATTTAAATCAATAAAATCAATTATTTGTGCTGAATCAATAATATGACGGTCAATTATAGACTTTTTCGATGCTGTATTTTGACTTATAATATTTATTTTTTTATTTTTCTCAATAATTAAGGAAATATAGTTTTCAAAATCTAAAAATGTTTCACGTGAAACATTTAGATGATTAAGTCTAGAGTAAGAATTAAAAATTTCTTGATCCATTAAGCTATATGCTTAATAGACTTTCTTTTAACATGTGACAACAAAATATATACAGCTGCTGGCGTTATTCCATCGATTCTAAGAGCTTGACCCATAGTTTTTGGCCTTATTTCTTTAAATTTAGCTTTAACCTCATTAGATAAACCTGAAAGCCCATCATAATTAATTTTATCAGGAATAATTAAGTTCTCATCCCTCTTAAATGCTAAAATATCTGCTTTTTGCTTCTTTAAATACCCCCTGTAATGAGCATTAATTTCTACTTGTTCATCAATTTCTTTACTAAAATAGGGTATTTCAGGCCATATTTCTCTAATTTTACTCATATTTACATCTTTTTGAGTTAGCACCTCATTTGAAGATCTCAATATTCCATCTTTAGCTATTTTAATTCCAAATTTTTCTGCCTTAGATGGCGAAATACTAGATTTATTCATTTTTGAATTAATTTTTTCAATTTTTTCAATTTTATCTAAATATAAAGCTTTTCTTTCCTCTCCAATTAAACCAATTTCTATTCCCTTAGCTGTTAATCTTTGATCTGCATTATCTGCTCTCAAACTTAATCGATATTCTGCTCTTGATGTAAACATACGGTATGGCTCTGCAACTCCCTTTGTAACTAAATCATCAATCATAACACCAATATAAGCATCGGATCTATCAAGGATAAAAGGCTCAGAATTTTTTACAGATAAAGCTGCATTTATACCAGCTATAAGGCCTTGCGCAGCTGCTTCTTCGTATCCTGTCGTTCCGTTAATCTGCCCAGCAAGATAAAGATTGCTGATCTTCTTAGTTTCAAGGGTCAAGAATAGTTCTCGTGGATCTATATAGTCATACTCTATAGCATATCCTGGTCTTATAATAGTAACATTCTCTAAACCATTGATATTATTACATAATTCTTCTTGAACTTCAGCTGGGAGCGATGTCGAGATCCCATTTGGGTAAATTGTGTGATCATTAAGTCCTTCTGGTTCTAAAAAAATCTGATGACGAACTTTGTCTGCAAATTTTACTATTTTATCTTCTATAGAAGGACAATATCTTGGACCTACTCCTTTTATGTTACCTGAGTACATTGCACTTTTAGATAAATTTTTTTCTATAATTTTATGAACCTTCTC
>Ga0181562_10004140_pt1 | contig 10492 bp, 9 predicted proteins | sample 011ome_26_FD_139344 | JGI IMG/M metagenome (GOLD analysis project Ga0181562, IMG submission 139344) | Coastal salt marsh microbial communities from the Groves Creek Marsh, Skidaway Island, Georgia - 011511BT metaG (megahit assembly) | ecosystem: Environmental > Aquatic > Marine > Intertidal zone...
GATGGGATTTTCATCCAGATGCAAGTACCTATATAACCCTTTCTAGTGGTACTGCATCAAATTTTAACTTTTCAAGTTTGCTAGAGTCGCATTTTTCGTCTTTTTATGTATTGGTTGACTTGTTGGGCAGTCAAGTTTGGTTAGTAATTACATTAAATATCCTGCTTTATTCTGCCACTAATGTTGCTTTAATGAGTTTTTTTAGAAAACACATAGGGTCTTATAAAAAACAGGTTGGGATATTGTTTTTCTTAATAGTATTTAACCCATATAGAACGCATCTGTCAGTGCATGTTTTAAAAGACACTTTAATCATATTTGGCATGGTTTATTTCTTTACATCTAGTAGAATTTATTCTTGGCTATTTTTATTATTGTCATATTCAGTCAGTATTCGAACAATCATATATCTAGTTTCGGTATTCAATAAAAGAAACTTAATTTTTATTACAATTCCTATAATATTTTTTCTTTTGATGCAGTCTGAAGGGTTTTTACACTCTATCTTGAGTACAGAGAATCAGGTTGACATGACTTTTAGAGAGTTTGATAAAGTGCCTAATTTTTTTGAGTTTGGAATTTTTGGTGCTATTGCCAGGGCCATCATATGGCCATTTTTATATTTGACCGGTATTTTTGTTCTACTAAGTCCAACTATTATGTATCTACCGATAGCGATTAGCTCTTTCTTTTTGCAGTTTTGGCATATGAAGCAATATGGCGGGATGGCATTATACTTTCAAGTTTATCTGGCAATGGCTATTTTGGCCTTTATGGTTTCCGGATTTACCAGTTTCATACGATATTCGCTGCCTTTAGTTACGATTCTGCCAATTTTAGTTATTAAAAATAACACCACTCATTATGAAAAATAAAAATATATCAATTGTTGGATCTGTTGGTCTTCCCGCAAAATACGGGGGCTGGGAAACTCTTGTGGATAATTTAACCCATCACCTAAAGGATGAACTTCAGTTAACTGTTTTTTGTAGTGGGGTTAAATATAAAGAACAATTGCCAGAATATAATGGTGCAAAACTTGAATATGTGAATCTCAATGCAAATGGTATTCAGAGCATCCCATATGACATTATTTCAATTTATAAATCCTTGAAATTTGCTGACACTATTTTAATCCTAGGCGTGTCTGGATGTATTTTCCTTCCATTTGTAAAGTTGTTTGGAAAGAGCAAAATTATTGTCAATATAGATGGCCTTGAGTGGAAAAGAGGTAAGTGGGGTAGGTTTGCTAAATGGTTTTTAAAATTCTCGGAAAGTGCAGGCGTGAAGTTTGCAGACATAGTAGTGACTGACAATAAAGCCATTCAAGATTACGTTGTTAGCGAATATCAAACTTCGAGTCAATTAATTGCCTATGGTGGCGATCATGCTAGCAAAATATCTATTGAGAGTATTGATCAAAATCAGTATCAATTTTTGGGTCAAAAATATGCGTTTAAGGTATGTCGTATTGAGCCAGAGAATAATTTAGATATTATCTTAGAAGCTTTTAGTGTTCAAGAGGCAATGCCAATCGTAGTGGTAGGGAATTGGTCTAATAGTAATTATGGCTTGTCATTAAGAAAAAAATATCAAGAGTTTCAACACATGTACTTGCTAGATCCTATTTATGACCAAACTAAAATTGACGCCTTGAGAGGAAATTGCCATGTTTATGTACATGGGCATAGTGCTGGTGGCACTAACCCTTCTTTGGTTGAGGCAATGTTTCTGGGGCTGCCTATTATTGCGTTTGATGTTAGTTATAACCGAGAGACTACGCATAATGCATCTTTGTATTTTAAAGACGTGAATCAATTGTCGAATTTGATTAAAGACATTGATGCTGTTGATTTAGCCAATCTATCCAAGAGCATGAAGCAGATTGCTGATAAGGAATATACTTGGTCTACTATTGCAAAAAAATATGCAAACCTATTCTAGTTAATAGATTTTCTGGGTTAAGATTATGGATGTGAGTAATAAAAATATCGCAATAACTGGTGCCTCTGGATTTATTGGTTCCAGACTGCTGTCGTTGTTTTCCAATGATGAGGTAAGACTATTGGTTCGTTCACCTCGAGACGATCTTGATTATCAGCAGATTGGGTGTGATTTAGAATCTGCAGACATGCCTTCTGATTGCTTTTCTGGCATTGATACCGTGTTTCATCTGGCAGGGTTTGCACATGATGTGCACAATCAGGGTGTGCAAGAATCCTATCATAAAGTCAATGTAGTTGCCACAGTACAACTGGCCAAATTGGCGGCAAAAAGCGGGGTTAAAAGGTTTGTTTTTGTGAGTAGTGTCAAGGCAGGTGGCGCGCCGATGCACGGAGAGTGTGCGGATGAATCTAATCAGCACTGCCCCGATGGCATCTATGGAGAAACCAAAAGAAGTGCAGAAAAAGAATTATTAAAAATAAGTCTAGATACTGGCATGGCTGTATCTATCATTCGCCCTGCACTGGTTTATGGTCCTCAGGTAAAGGGTAATTTAAAGTTAATGATGTCTGGCATTGACAAGGGTTTTTTCCCGCCATTGCCTAAAGTCAAAAACAAAAGATCTATGATTCATGTGGATGACCTGGTTCGAGCAATTTTATTTATTGCTGAAGATGATCGAGCGAAGGGAGAAATATTCATTGCAACAGATGGTAGATCGTATTCATCTCGTGAAATTTATACTTTTATGTGCAGCGCCTTAGAAAAGAAAGTTCCCAGTTGGTACATGCCAAAATTTTTATTCAACATTGCAAGTTTGATAAGTCCTCGTATTAACTATAAAATTAACAAATTATTGGGTGATGAGTGCTATTCTTCTGCTAAATTGGAGGCGCTTGGATTTCAAGCCAAAAAATCTTTAAGGGATATAAATGAAACGGATTTTTGATTTACTAGTTGGTATTGTGCTTTTAGTACTGCTGATCGTTCCAATGTTGTTAATTGCTTCGGCTGTTTATTGGTCATCCAAAGGCTCAGCGTTGTACTGGTCTGATAGGGTTGGGAAAAATAATAAAATATTTAAAATGCCAAAATTTAGATCCATGTTGGTTGATACACCAAATGTGGCAACTCATTTATTGAATAATCCAGATTCTTATTTGTCACCTATTGGTGGTTTTTTACGAAAATCTAGTTTGGATGAATTGCCTCAACTGTTTTCGGTGCTTAAGGGGGATATGAGCTTTGTAGGGCCACGGCCTGCACTTTACAATCAAGAAGATTTAATCGTCTTACGAACAGAAAAAGGCATAAATAAGTTGTTGCCAGGCATTACGGGCTGGGCACAGGTTAATGGCAGGGATGAATTATCAATTCCTGACAAGGTCTCTCTAGATGTAGAATATTTAACTCGACAATCATTTTGGTTTGATATTGAAATATTATGGAAAACCTTTATAAGAGTTCTTGGCAGAACGGGAGTTTCTCACTAATGACGCCTATCAATTTTTCAAAAGAAAGTTTGAGTGTTTTTTTTAAATTAATTCGATTCCGACAGCATGTTAAGAATCTCTTTATCTTTATGCCCTTGTTTTTTTCAGGAGAGTTGGGCAATGTGGAGTTACTTTTAAATGCCAGCATTGCATTTTTTAGTTTTTCGCTTTTGGCAAGTGCCGTTTATATATTAAATGACTATAAAGATGTAGATGAAGACCGAGAGCACCCAAGAAAAAAGAACCGTCCCATAGCATCAGGAAGAATAGAAAAAAATAGCGCCATATTGCTAATGATTGTTCTTTTTCTTTCTGGTGTTGCTTTGTCATTTTTACTTACTTTGCAATCTTTAGGGCTCTTGTTTGCCTATGCTGCTTTAAACCTAGCTTACAGTTTTTATTTGAAACACATAGCAATCTTGGATATAACTTCTATCGCCATTGGTTTTGTGCTTCGAGTGTTTTTAGGAGGGATTTCAACTGGTATTCAGCTTTCAATTTGGATGGTGATTATGACATTTTTGATTGCTTTTTTTGTGGCTCTTGCGAAAAGGCGTGATGATGTCTTGTTGTATTTAGACACAGGAAAAAAGATGCGCAAAGTAATCGATGGGTACAACATTAATTTTATTGATGGGGCAATGATCACCACATCTTCAGTTGTTATTGTTACCTATATTCTTTATACGGTATCAGCCGAAGTGATGCAAAGATTTCATAGTGAGTATGTTTACTTTACCGCACTGTTTGTCATATTGGGCATTATTCGTTATTTGCAAATAACTTTTGTTGAGACTGATAGTGGCTCTCCAACAGACATAGTGACAAAAGATCCTTTCCTTAGGTCGGTGATACTTTTGTGGCTACTTTCCTTTGTGTTTATAATTTATCTGTGACAATAGCAAAGTATTTTTTCTTCTCTATTATTGCAATGGCCTTAAATATTGGCTCTCAGTATTTGAGTCTCGTTATTTATGGTGGATTCGCTAGCCTTTATGTGGCAATCTTGATTGGCACATTAATTGGGTTTGTTGCTAAGTATTTTTTGGATAAAAAATATGTGTTTAATTTTGTGGCTAGAGCTAGGGTAGAAGAGGCTAAGGTCTTTTCTATGTATGGCATAACCGGTATTTTGACCACAGTTATTTTTTGGGGAGTGGAAATAGGATTTGATATGGCATTTGACTCTAAATATGCCAAATACATCGGGGCTTTTGTAGGACTTTCCATTGGCTATATTCTTAAGTATTTTTTGGACAAAAGGTATGTATTTAAGGGATGCAATTCATGAGATATAGCGGCTGGGGTAGATATCCTAGAGTGCAAAGTAACGTCTTTGACTTTAATTCTTGTACGGGCTTAAAAGGTATTTTAAAGAAGCAAGAAAGCTTGATAGCTTATGGTAACGGAAGAAGTTATGGAGACAGCGCTCTAGCAAATAACATTGTTGATACTAAAAAATATGATTATTTTTTAGATTTTGATGAGTCAAATGGATTGTTGCGAGTACAGGCTGGCGTGATGCTAGCAAGCATACTTGATGTTTTTATACCGAGAGGGTGGTTCTTAAAAATAACCCCAGGGACAAAATTAATTACAGTGGGTGGCGCTATTGCTAGCGATGTGCATGGGAAAAATCATCACTCGGAAGGCTGCTTTAGCGAATCTGTAAAATCATTTAGAATCATGTTGCCTGATGGTGAAATCATTAAATGTAGCAAAGAGGAAAACTCCGAGATTTTCCAAGCCACTTGTGGTGGAATGGGTCTTACAGGGGTGATTTTGGACGTGGAAATTGTTCTCATCAAGATAAAGTCAAAAAATATAAATCAGACATTAGTTAAAGCCAAAAATCTTAGCGAAGCGTTTCGTATGTTTGAAAAATACGCTGAAAAAGACTATTTGGTGGCTTGGATTGACTGTCTGTCTAAAGGAGAAAGTATTGGCAGATGTTTATTATCTGTGGGCGAGTTTAGCAATACAGGCGACCTAGATTATCAAGCAAAAAATAAAATAACCATACCTTTTAACTTTCCATCGTTTGCTTTAAATAGAATAGTGGTTAAGGTGTTTAATTTTTTATATTACAGACAGATAAGAGGAAAACTGGCAAGCAAAGTTGTTGGTGTGGATAGCTTTTTTTATCCTTTAGATGCTATTTCTAATTGGAATAAATTGTATGGAGAAAAAGGGTTTGTCCAGTATCAATTTGTTTTGCCAAAAGAGAACAGCTTTCAAGGTTTGCAAAAAATACTTGAATTGATATCAAGCTCTGGCAGGGTTCCAACTTTGGCCGTCCTGAAACTTTGTGGTATTGCCAATGAGAATTATTTGTCTTTCCCAATAGAGGGTTATAGCTTAGCAATAGATTTTAAAATTGATGACAAGCTGTTTGATTTTTTGAAAGTGCTTGATGCAGTAGTGCTGGAAAGCGGAGGGCGTATTTACTTAGCAAAAGATGCTAGAATGAGCAAAGAAATGTTCGAAAGCGGGTATTCAAAAGTTGATAAATTTAGAGCTTTGCGTAAAAAATATCATCTCGATAAAAAAATTAATTCATTGCAATCTCAGAGAATAGGAGTATAAATTGGACTATGTCTTGATTGTTGGGGCTAAGAGCGATATAGCAACATCAGTAGCTGAAATATATGCTAAAAATGGGTACAACTTATATCTTGCTGCTCGTAAATCCAGTGATTTAACACTGTTTGCCAATGATCTTAGCATTAGAACCTCAACAGAGGTGGTATGTGTTGATATAGATGTATTGGATTATGATTCTCATGATGGTTTTTATAAAAGTCTCAACGGCACACTTGCAGGTGTTATTTTTGTTGCGGGGTATCTTGGAGATCAAAACAAAGCACAAAGCGATTTCAGTGAAGCGAGAAAAATTATTGAAACTAATTATGTTGGTGCTATTAGTTTATTAGGAATTATCGCTGAAGATTTTGAAAGACAACAAAGTGGATTTATTGTTGGCATTGGCTCTGTTGCTGGAGATAGGGGTAGAGCAAGTAATTACATCTATGGCTCCTCTAAAGCAGCATTTTCGACCTTTTTATCCGGGCTTAGAAATAGGCTGCATAATTCCGGAGTCCATGTACTGAGTGTGAAGCCTGGTTTTGTTGATACGAAGATGACACAAGGAATGGACTTACCTAGTCGATTAACATCAAGCCCTCAAGAGATTGCAAAAGATATTTATAAAGCGCAACAAAATAAAAAAAATACACTGTATACAAAGAGCGTATGGGGTTGGATTATGTTTGTGATTCGATTGATTCCAGAGCGTATTTTTAAAAAGATGAGCTTATAATTCTTTTGATGTTAGAACGACCACTAATACTGTTTACAGTGTCATATGTTTTTGGCTTAGTGACAGCCATAACATGGCTTGCCTTTGGCGAAGCATGGCAGATTTTTGGAGACGCAGTGCACTACGTGTCTCTTTATGAAGGTGAAATTGCACCAGCACCATGGGGTTATAGAATTATGACCCCGTATCTTGCCAGCCTTCTTCCTTGGGACATGGTTACTAATTTTTCTGTCGTTTCCATTAATAGTATGGCTTTGATAACAGGGGTCTTGGCGCTTTACGGGAGAAAAGTCGGCTGCTCATTTTCCTGTCTTTTAATAATGATATTTTTTTGGATGACTTCATATGCTTTTGCCTACTATAGCACAGCAATTGTACGTGCTGATCCCCCGATGCTGTTGATGCTAGCGACACTTTTTTTATTGTCTCAGTATAGGGTACACTCAATAGTATTACTACTATTGATTTCGATTGGGACATTGTTCCATGAAATGGTGCTTGTGCTAATTCCTGCATTATGGCTAGACAAAGTGTTTTCAGGAAAAATAACTGGAGGAGCAAATTATCAGTATCAAGAGCTTTTTCTCATCTCTGTATTTTCTTTATTGTTTTTAGTGGTTAGTAGATTTTTTTTAATCGACATTTCTACTGCAGTGGAGTTGAAAGGCTTTAATCCATCGATTTTAGAATACACCGGCGGTTTATTAAAGCACGCTCTTCGTATGTATGCAGCCTATGGCCCAGTGCTTTTATTTTGCCTGTTTTTTGTTTTTTCACAAAGAATTCGTTCAATTGTAGGTCCCTTTGTTGGGTTGTTGTTTATTGTATCAGCGGCAACTTTTTATGCGACCGACACCTTAAGAGTGATGGCTTTGCTCTACATTTTTGTGTTTTTTTATGGCTCAAAGTGGATATCAATTCATTTAAAAAATAAGGAGTATAATTTCGTCATTGCTTTTATTGTTCTTCAGTTTGTTTACTCATTGGTTGTTTATGCGCATTTAAGAAGCTTTGAAACATCAATGTTTTTAAATGCAATCGCAGCCATTGCATCTCTTGCCTCGTTGATATTGTGCATCTCAATCTTTAATAAAAAGTTACGTATATAATTTTAGATAAGATATGCTGTTTTGCTCAGACTAAGCCAGTCCAATAAAAATCTTTTTAAATTTGAAACTTATCCATGTTTGAAAGTATTGTGAAAATTCCCAGAATTGCTAAACAGCTGATTATGTTGTTTATTGACTCTATATTGCTTGTGCTGGTATTACTAGCATCATTTTCAATTCGACTGGGTTATTGGCACTTTCCAGAAAATGATTTGCTTTGGGTGATATTTGGTGCGCCTATCATTGCTATCCCTATCTTTATTCGGTTTGGCTTGTATCGTGCCATCATTCGCTATATTGGTTTTAAAGCCTTATGGGCTGTGGTTCAGTCAGTCTCTTTATACGCATTAATTTGGGGTGTTATTGGCTTTATGGCCGCAATAGAGGGTATACCACGTTCAGTCATATTAATTAACTGGATGCTATCGTTATTAACTATTGGCGGGCTTAGAATGGTGGCGCGTGCAATACTTGCCAGTAAGATTGATGATGAAAATAAAAAACGAGCACTGATATATGGCGCAGGAGATGCGGGCATTCAACTGGTTAGTGCATTACATCATTCTGCCGAATATAAACCAGTCGGATTTATCGACGATTCAAAAGCATTGCAAGGTAATCATATCAAAGGGTTGAGTGTTTATTCTGTAGACAAGATTAAAACCATTATTAATAAATTTAAAGTAGACGAGGTGTTGATTGCCATACCAAATACTTCTCGCACTAGGCGGCTTGCCATTATTAACCAATTGGAGCCTTATCCAGTATTGGTGCGCATGTTGCCTGGTGTTGCCGAGTTGGCTGGCGGTAAGGTAAGCATTGGTGATTTGCGTCAAGTAAGCATTAAAGACCTGCTTGGACGCGATGTGGTAGAGCCTAATACCGAATTATTAAGTAGAAACATCACTAGCAAGGCTGTCGTGGTGACTGGTGCGGGCGGCTCAATTGGCTCGGAACTGTGTAGACAAATTGTACTTTTAAAACCAAAAGCACTGATTTTGTATGAGATGAGTGAATTGGCACTATATACCATTGAAAAAGAGCTTGCTAATATTGACGCACATTCAGTTGCTATTTATCCAGTGCTGGGCAGTGTTAATAATTCGACTCGACTTAATAGCATGTTTGCGCAATTTTCTGTAGACACGATTTATCATGCGGCCGCTTATAAGCATGTACCCATGGTTGAGTTTAATAATACAGAAGGCGTTAATAACAACATCTTTGGCACACTCAGTTGTGCGCAGGCAGCTATTGATTCTAGTGTTGAAACTTTCGTACTCATATCGACTGATAAAGCGGTACATCCGACCAATACCATGGGCGCGACCAAACGTTCTGCTGAATTGGTATTGCAAGCGTTGTCTGCCAAGCAAGGCACAACCAAATTCAGCATGGTGCGTTTTGGTAACGTACTGGGTTCTAGCGGCTCCGTGATTCCTTTGTTTAAACAGCAGATTAAAGTAGGCGGCCCAGTAACAGTAACAGACAAAAACATGATTCGTTATTTTATGACCATTCCTGAAGCGGTGGAGTTGGTCATACAGGCTGGCGCCATGGGCACGGGTGGTGATGTGTTTGTACTAGACATGGGCAAGCCCGTACGCATTGATGATTTAGCCAAAAAAATGATCCATCTAAGTGGATTAGAGGTTAAGGATGAATCGCATCCTGAGGGTGATATTGAAATTAAATACACAGGGTTAAGACCTGGTGAAAAACTTTATGAAGAACTGCTGATTGGTGACAACGTGAGTGAAACAGACAATCCGTTGATCATGCGTGCAGAGGAAGAAATGCTAGCTTGGGATGAATTAAAGCCAGTGCTAGACAACTTGGATGGGGCGGTTAAAAACTGCAACCAAGAGGCACTCCGTGAGTTGCTTATTCAAATAGTGCCTAGTTTTAAGCCTCAGTGTGAGATTACAGACATCTTATACAAAAAATCTTAAACTATTCGACTGTAACCGAGTAAATTAGATTGGTGTAGTTTTTGGTGAGAAACCACACTATTCAAATCTATTCCACTGTGACAGATTTGGCCAAGTTTCTAGGCTGATCAACATCAGTGCCTTTAATGAGTGCCACATGGTAACTGAGTAGTTGTAATGGAATGGTAAAGATGATGGGTGCGGTAATCCTGCCCAAGTCAGCTGTAGTTGGCACAATGGTTAAGCCTTCCATTGGCGTGACTTGTGCATTTTCATCTTCAAAAACAATCATTTCCGAGCCACGAGATTTAACTTCTTGCAAATTAGATTTAAGCTTGTCCAATAGCTCGTCATTAGGTGCAACTGCAATTACTGGCGTGTCTTTATCGACTAGTGCAATTGGGCCATGTTTCAGTTCACCTGCTGGATAGGCCTCGGCATGAATATAACTAATTTCTTTAAGCTTAAGCGCACCTTCCATGGCAATAGCATGCATCGTGCCTCTGCCCAAAAAAATAGCATTAAATTTATTCTCAAAACTTTTGGCTAATTCTTTAATTTGCTCTTCTTGTTTAAGGGTTTCTGCAATGAGCCCTGGTAGTCGATTTAATCCATTAACAATTTTGCCTTCTTGCTCTGGTGAGACTTGTTTGCGACATCTGCCGATTGCAACCGATAGTAGTGCTAATGAAACCA
>Ga0181562_10004142_pt1 | contig 10489 bp, 8 predicted proteins | sample 011ome_26_FD_139344 | JGI IMG/M metagenome (GOLD analysis project Ga0181562, IMG submission 139344) | Coastal salt marsh microbial communities from the Groves Creek Marsh, Skidaway Island, Georgia - 011511BT metaG (megahit assembly) | ecosystem: Environmental > Aquatic > Marine > Intertidal zone...
CACCACAGCCGGCGCCTGGCTGGACAATGCGTACACGGACGGCTTCATCGTTTTGCATAACGGCGAGATAGTGCATGAGCAATATCTGAACGGGCAGCGTCCCGCTACCGAGCACATCATGTTCTCGGTAACCAAGACACTCACCGGCACCATGATCCTCATGCTCGCAGAGGAAGGCCTGATCGATCTGAGCAAACCTGTCCGGCAGTACATTCCGGAACTCGCTCAATCTGCCTATGGAGACGCGTCGGTGCAACAGGTCATGGATATGACCAACTCCATCACCTACGACGAAACCTATGAGGATCCCGAGAGCGACATTGGTCGTTATTTCGTTGCTCTCGCGCCTGGCGGTCCCGGCATGTACGCCCATCTCAGAACGTTAACGAAGGAGTTACCAAGCTACGCCCACGGAGAAGCCTTCCAGTACGTGACACCCGATACCGAGGTACTGGGATGGCTGATCAGACGTATCACGGGAAGCTCGTTGTCTGACAATCTGCAGCAACGCATCTGGACGCCCATGGGAGCAGAATTTCCCGCCAACTACATCTTGGACCCATTAGGGATCGAATTAGCTGGCGCAGGTCTCTCTATGACGCTGCGTGACGCTGCCCGATTTGGCCAGATGATCTTGATGGACGGTCGCGCAGCGGATGCACAAGTCATCTCGCCTGCCATTGCCCAGCGAATCAAAACCACCCGCAATGCAGAGGCGTTCTCCCGATATTACGACGATCCCTGGTATACCGAAGTAGCGGAGGCCTACCACGACCAATGGTGGAGCTATGCGGGTGTCAACGCGGTGGTGGCTCTGGGGATTCACGGCCAGTTCATCTATGTGAACTCAGAGCACAACGTGGTGATCGCGAAGCAATCCTCTGACCCCTTTGCGGAAGCAGAGAGAGTGGACGTGGAAACCCCTGTCGTCCTGCACGCTATTGCCGACTTTTTAGGAACAGGGCGAGAGTGACTTGCAAAGCCCCGACTACTTAAGCAGTAACGAGCCGCAACAGCCAAGGGTGTCCCGCCAGACTCTACATAAAAAGCCAGAATAAAAAGCCAGAGATGACTCGATAATAAGCTGAGCTTGAGGCTTGTATCGGGAGTCCGTTCAACGGGCAAAAAAAAACAGAGGTCGCCCTCTGTTTTTTTTAATTCGAGTCTCTCAGGCGTCCAGACCGGGATTCCATCTGGCCCCTCGGGTGGTATCCCCTCACCCTTGGTGGGTAGCGAACTGCGTTTGTGCCGGCCCTTCGCCACGCTTTTCTACCTGAGCACTCTTCCTACGGCTTCCCCCTCGCTCCCGTCTGCAGTTGGTCACTCGTCGGTCGCCGTCGGCATTGGTAATATTACCAAAAGACAAAAAGGCGTCAATACCTTTTTTCAAAAAAAATAAAAAACCTTTGAAAAAGTTCAGCCAAGCCCGTCGAGCCCCGCCACTGCGTCAAGAGAAACACACTCAATCGGATCAAGCGGCATCCAAAAAATGGCGTCACAAGACATGACCAGCTAACGCTACTGACCCGGTTGCCGGTATAGTCACAGCCGGGCCGGGCCTGATGGCTCGCTCGCCCCTAATTGGCACAACATGAGCACCGTAACAGTGCACAAAACCCTGTTATTCATTGTTTTGTGCTCACACTTCGTAGACATAACTAACCTATGACATTGCGCTGTCGAAACATTCGCTGAATTGGCACATGGATTGCCTATTTTCCGGATAAATGTACGTAAAAAAAATGAGGAGCCTCAATTGAAAAACCGTCGTTTGCTACCCCTGCTCGCAAGCCCCTTGATCGCCGCCAGCTCTGGGGTGGGATGGGCCCAGCAAGCACCCGTGTTCGAAGAGGTCCTTGTCACCGCTGAGAAGCGCTCCGAAAGCCTGCAGAATCTTTCACAGGCGGTCACCGCGCTCAGCGCTGAAGACGTTGAAAACCGTCAATTAAGCTCTTTCGTTGATCTGAGCGCCATCGCGCCCGGCGTAAATGTTGCCAAGAATGAGGGCTTTAAAACCGTCATTACGATCCGGGGGATTGGCAACGAGGCCAATCAAAACGCGATTGCCAACCCCTCAGTTTCCTACCACCTAGACGGCGTTTACGTCGCCTCACCCTTCGCTCTGCAGACCGATTTTTTGGACCTTGAGCGCATTGAGGTACTGAGGGGCCCCCAGGGCACGCTGTTCGGCCAGAACTCGACAGGTGGCGGCATCAACGTCATCACAAAAGCGCCGACCTTTGACGATTTTTATGGCACCGCTGATCTCACCGCCGGCGAATACAGCCTGATTAAAGCGCGTGCTGCAATGAACATCCCGTTCTCCGACACCGTGGCGGCCAGAGTGTCCGTGATGAGCCATAAGCATGATGGGTTCACCGACAATGTGGGTAATGGGCAGGATCTTGACGACGCCGATAGCATCTCTGCCCGCGCTAAATTGCTGATACAACCCAGCGACACCTTTTCCGCCACTTTCACGGCTCAACTGTTCGATGAAGAGGTGAACGGACAGGCACAAAAAGGCATTTACGATCCGACCCCCGGGGCGCGAAAACTCGCTCAGGATTCGCTTTCGAGCTACGAGCTCGAATCCCAGCTATACAGCATGACCCTGGAGTGGGATCTCGGTGGGGTGACCCTCAAATCATTGACCAGTTATCAGAACGACGACATCGCTATCCAGCGCGACAATGACCGTCATGATTACCGCACCCTGCCCCCTTTCTTTTTGCTGCAAAGCTACTTTGACCCCGAGACCAACGAGCAAAAAACGACCACGCAGGAGTTCAACCTGATCTCGAACGAGCCCGCTTTTGGTCGACTCGACTGGGTGGCGGGTGTCTTCTATCTCGACACAGAAGTCGACATCAGCATTCTAGAGCGACTCGACTTTGGATTTGACGGTGTATTCGACGACTTTACTCTCGATGACATCTACGCTTATGGCGGTGACGTTGGCTTCATCTCTGACTCGAAGCCAGAGCGCGAATCGATATCGGTCTACGGTCAGGGCACCTGGTCCTTCACTGACAACGTGCGAATGATTGCCGGACTGCGATACACAGAAGACGAGGTATACAGCGCTGTCACAAACTTCTACGGCCGCGAGGGCACTGAAATTCTCGAGATCGAGAGTGAGAAAGTCACTGGGCGACTGGCTCTGGAGGTCGATCTGGGTGACTCCACCATGGCCTACGCTTCCTATACCCGCGGCTTTAAGCCGGGCGGATCGAACCTCACGTTTGGCCGAGAAGACGTCGTATCACCCATCGTAGTGCTGCCCGTTTTCGAAGAGGAAACGATTGACGCTTATGAAGTGGGCCTGAAAACCGATCTGGCCGATGGCCGGGTTCGACTCAATGGTGCGGCCTTCTTTTACACCTATGACAACCTGCAATATCAAGCAACTGATCCAGAAGTCTTTCAGGGTGGTGTGGGCAATATTCCGGAGTCGGAAATCATGGGTGCCGAACTTGAGCTGGGTGCTTTCGTGACGGACTCGCTGATTTTCGATGCCCGTCTCGCCTGGTTAGATACCGAGATCACTGCGAGCCACCTAGCATTGGACAACGTTGAATCGGAAGCCGCGACTAACGCATTGCTGGCTCAAGGTATCAGTCTCTTTAGCCCCGAGGTCGAGATCGCACGCGCAGGCGAAATCGCAGACGTGAAGGGCAACGAATTGGCAAAGACGCCGGGCTTCACCGCGAACCTTGCCTTAACCTATAGCACTGCCATGGGCAGCTGGGGCGATTTTGACGGCACGTTGAGCTATACCCACCGCGGGGATTTTAGGCATCGCATCTTCAACAACCCCACCACTGACGAAGTCGATAGCTACGACACGATTGATCTTGTGCTGCGTTTCTCCCCCAGCAACGCCAATTGGCGCATCGAACTGATAGGCAAAAACCTGACGGATGAAGATGGCATCAATGCCCGCTTTACCGACGTGTTTGGTGTGGGCGCAACGGGTGACCAGTTCATCCCACCACGTCAGCTGATGGCTCGAGTCGGCATCGATTTCTAAATGCAGTGCTCCCGGGCTCGCAGAGCCCGGGACGCTCTCTTGGGCCGCAGCGTACAACCACGCCCTTTGGCCAAGCGGTACCCGAGCGGCAGCCACGTAAGGGCCGCACGCCGGAGACCAGGTAGGTGGTGATCCCTTCAAGCCAGCCTTAGGTAACCCCATCCGCATAGCACCACAGCAATCGCCTTTGCCTACAGGTACACTCAGCCGTGGCCTCGGGTTTAGGGCCTGACTTAAAAAAGTTTTCAAACAGGGGCATATCGTGGAGCGGCTTTTTAAACTCTCTCAGTTCAATACTACCGTTGGCGTTGAACTGAGCGCGGGCCTGACTACCTTTATGGCCATGGCCTACATCGCCTTTGTGAACCCGCAAATGATGGCCTCGGCGGGCATGGACCAAGGCGCTGCCTTCGTTGCCACCTGCATCGCCGCTGCACTGGCCTGCTTCTTTATGGGGCTCTACGCCAACTGGCCCGTAGGTCTCGCCCCGGGCATGGGGCTAAATGCGTTCTTCACCTACACCATAGTCGGGGATATGGGCTATCCGTGGCAGACCGCATTGGGTGCCGTGTTCATCGCCGGCATCCTGTTTGTGGTACTGACCATCACCCGACTCAGGGAGTGGATGCTCATCAGCATCCCCTGGAATTTGCGCATCGCCATGGGCGCGGGCATCGGTCTTTTCGTGGGGATGATCGGGTTGCGAAACGGCGGACTGATCGTCGATCACCCAGCCACCCTGCTCTCGCTTGGTAACTTCCAGACCACCGAAACTCTGCTCGCCGCACTGGGCTTTCTGATCATCACCGGGCTGGCCACGCGGCGATTCCCGGGCGCGATCCTGCTCGGCATTCTGGCAGTCACCGTCATCGGCTTGGGACTAGGCACAGTGCAATATCAGGGTGTGGTATCGGCGCCGCCCTCCATCACGCCCGTGCTGGGCCAATTGGATATTGCTGCCGCATTGGACGTTGCCATGATCAGCGCGATTGCTTCCATCTTATTTGTGAATCTGTTCGATACCGCCGGCACACTGGTGGGTGTGGCGACGCAAGCAGGGCTCACCAAATCGGACGGTAGCATTGAGAATCTCGACCGCGCACTCAAAGCAGACAGTACGAGCAGCGTAGCCGGCGCATTGGTAGGCTGCGCGCCGGTCACCTCCTATGTAGAGAGCGCCGCAGGCGTCGCCGCGGGGGGGAAAACCGGTCTCACCGCCTGCGCCGTGGGCATCCTATTTTTAGCGATGATCTTTTTCGCCCCCTTAGCCAGCATGATCCCGCCATTCGCCACCGCAGGCGCTCTGCTTTATGTGGCGCTACTCATGATGTCGGGCATGCAACATCTCGGCTGGTCTGACCCCACCGAGCTGCTGCCAGCGCTACTCATCATCATCATGGTGCCGCTGTCTTTCTCGATCGCGAACGGTATCGCCGCGGGATTTTTAAGTTACGTGCTGCTCAAGGTAATTGCGGGAAAGGCGTCCGATGTGAGTGCCGCGGCCTGGGTGATGGCGCTGATTTTTACGGCTCGATTTGCCTTTGTGTGACGCCGCGCCCAGCGCGTGGCCACAAGCTATACCAGCGCAGACAGTCTTTGTAAGACGCCGGCTAAAACCGACAACGAACTGCCACTAGGATGCGATACGGTCCTTGATGATCTCGTAGAGAGCGGGCCTGTGCTCACGGATTTCCTCTACCGAGAGGCCCTCCAACGAGTGCGGGTACATCAGCCAGGCGTCGGTCTCTTCGAGGAAGTACTCGGGCACACGATCTACCTCACGGCGACTGGGCTTGTAGTACGGCACAGCAACACGAATATCGGACGGCGTGTTGAGCCGCGCGAGAGAAGTCAGTCGTTCAATCACCGCATCGACCGTGCGGCCGGTATCAAACACATCATCCACAATTAAAAGTTTGTCTTCCGCCGTAACGTTCTTGATCAGGTAATTGAGGCCATGAACCCGAATACCGCCCAATCGCTGATCAATGCCAGCGTCGTAGGACGACGTACGAATCGCGATGTGATCAGTCTCGATACCGCAGTAGGCGAGAAACTCCTGCACAGCAATACCTATGGGCACCCCACCCCGCCAGATGGCGATAATCATCGTCGGTCTAAAGCCACTTGAGAAAACGCGCTCAGCCAAGTGAAACGAATCCACCAACAGTTGGTCGGCCGAGAGATACTGCTTGTCGCTCATTGTGTCGAGATTCTCACCGCAGAGGGGGTATAGTCGCTCTATCAGCCACGCTGCAGGCAACAGTCAGACGGTAACGTGAAAAAGCAATTTATTGAAGAGGAGCAGCTACTCGAGGAGTCCTTCAAGCTGGCGGTCACTATCTTTGACAGCGGCTTTCGGCCCGATTTTATCGTGGGCATCTGGCGAGGCGGATCGACTGTGGGGATCTACGTTCAAGAGTGCCTCCAGTATTTGGGCGTTAAAACCGACCATATCTCTATTAGAACCTCATACCGCGGCCAACCGAGTTACGGCGAGATGGTTGATAACCCCGAGCGCATCCGAGTGCACGGGCTGCAATATCTTTTTGAAAACCTCAATCGTGATAACCGACTGCTCATCGTCGATGATGTCTTCAGCTCGGGCTACAACGTCGAGGCGGTGATCACTCGACTCAAAGCAAAATGCCGGCGAAACATGCCCGAGGAAGTGCGCGTCGCGGTCCCCTACTACAAACCCAGTAAAAATCTGAGTGGCCGCAAACCCGAATACTTTTTGCACACTACTGAGGATTGGTTGGTGCTGCCCTATGAGTTGCAAGGTCTGACAGAAGATGAAATTGGCCAACATAAACCCGCGGTGGCATCCATTTTGAAAGACGTGCGTAAAGATACCTAGTGGCTGGAGTTGTTGAGCCAAGCGTCAATCGATTGCAATAACACAAGGAGCTGAAACATGGCTGATTGCGGATGCGGACGGAGCCCCACAGGGCAGTGCATTGGCTGGCACAAACTCTCTGAAGAGGAATACCAGCAAAAGCTGAAAGAGCATCAAGAAAAAGAGGCCGAGAAGAGCGGCGACGGTGACAAGTAACGCGAAAGCAATCTCAGTGCATTACTGGAGGAATTCTCAGGGCAACCACCTGATCTTCCCGTCCGATGCCAGAGGGTCCTGAAATACGTCGTGCCGCCGACAAAATAGAGGCGGTATTGAAAGACAAGGCTGTTGAACGGATCCAGTTCGGGCTGCCGCCACTGAAGAAGTTTACAAAGGCGCTGACTGGCGCCAATGTGTTGCAGTTGGAGACGCGTGGCAAAGCGCTGCTGACCCATTTCGACTCGGGCCACACCATCTACTCTCACAATCAGCTCTACGGTGTCTGGCGTGTCGTAAAGCGCGACAAGCTGCCTGCAACTAACCGGCAGCTCAGACTCGCCATTCATACCGAACAGCATAGCGCCCTCCTCTACAGCGCATCCGACATCAGCGTGTGGAAGACAGAGGAGATCGAGGAGCATCCGTTCTTACAACGCATTGGTCCCGATATCCTCAATCCCAACCTCACGTGGAGAGAAGTCGCTGAACGACTTCAAAGCAAGGCGTTTTCCGGCAGAGCCCTGAACTCCGTCTATCTGGATCAGGCGTTCCTCGCTGGACTGGGCAACTACCTGAGAAGCGAGATTTTATTTGTCGCGGGGATTCATCCTGCAAAAAGAGCGCGAGAGTTGAGTAAAGGCGAGCTCGGCAAGCTGGCGCGCGCCACGCTGAATATCAGCCAACGTAGCTATGCCTCGCAAGGCGTCACAATCCCGGACCGGCAATACAAAGCGCTAAAGAAAAAAGGCGTTAGGTATGGCAAGGCCCGTTTTTTTGTATTCAGCCGAGCGAATCAGCCTTGTCGGATCTGCAAAACAAAAATTCAGCGTACGACAGCCAACTCACGGCGAATCTACACCTGCGCGGTGTGCCAGCCTGGCGACGCCGCCGGAGACACTTAACTGCAGGATGGGTTGAGCCCCAGCCTGACTGGGGCTGTTTAGAAGATCTCGAGAGCCTCAACTCACGATGACGACATCACGTCACTTTCGATGAACACGGCCAACGCAGAGACGTGAAGTCAACGCTAGTTGAGGCTCGACACCTTAGTCTTCGTTAGACACCACCACCGAGTTGGCCATGTAGCTTCGGACTAAGCTAACCGCATCGCCTACTTCCGCGTTGTATGCGGCAAACTCAGGCGTCTTGTAGAAGTTCTCGAGAAAGTTGAGCGCTTCTACCGGAGTATCAAATGCAGTCCATATTTGGTGTGTTGCCCAGCCCTGGTTGCCGAGTAACAGCGTCTGCAAACCATAAGCCTTCGCACTCCACGGGTACTCACTCAATGCTTCTGACATTTTTTGCCACGCAGGAACAAAAGTCGCCGGGTCGGCAACATTAATTGTCCAATTGACTTGGGTCAGGGAATTTCGAGAGTCTCCAGAGACAATGCTATGTGTGGTGAGTGTCTGAGATTGGTTCTCGACCCCCACACTGGCTCCAGCGGCGAGAAACTCGGCGAACGCAGGTGACGACGCGAATGTCTGACCGGCTTCGAGATATCTCTCGGCACTCTTAAAATAGAACGAGACCATGTGCGTGGATTCATCCCAACCATTATGGCTCAGCGCCATTAAGCTCACTTCAAACTCTTTATCAGCAATATCCGGTGCCGCGAGCATTTTTTCGAAAGCCGCCACGCACGCAGTAGGCTGCGGGCAAGTAAAGTAAAAGTTCGATTGGAATTTTGAATAGTTCGGCTCTGAATGGTCGTCTGCATATGCGTGGTTTAGCATCATTAGCATGGCAACAACCGCTGTGAAGATTTTCATACTTCCCCCTTTATTAATGTTTTCACCTTTGCAACGGCACCGGATGTGGCGCTCGAGGCAACCCTACACAAGCTCGCCCCACCACCTGTGAGACGTTTTTGACAGCGGTCGTAACGAATTTGCAACGAGCGGGGTGGCACTTGTCCGCGCTCCTGCCCCGCCGTGCGACAGGATGGAGAAAAAGTCATCTCAAGCTATCAAAGGCTCCATTGGGAAGGCCTGATATGCTTGGCCGCCCGTGGGTAGCGTCTGGCAGTGAATATGAAAGCTGAACTTCAAGAAGTAATGAACATGTTGCGCAAGCTTCAAGGCGCCATCGATTTTGGCAATGCACCCATGGCTGAGCGAGAAGAGCTTGCCGGTGATGTCACCGATATTATGGATACGCTATTTGAGGTGATGAAAAAACTTCCCGACGAGTAGCGCCCAGAGCTACGCACCCCAACCCGACTCTAAAACCAAACTTTGGGTACCGAGCTGAGCCGCGACGGTGCAGACATGACCATGACCCGCCGCTGACATCTTTAGCCAACCCTCTGGCGGCGCGTTGGGGCTATAGGTGGTTACGCAAGCCGTTGATGCTACTTAATCACTGGTTACCAACACTAAGATGATTTAATGCGCCATCGAGAAAGGGCAGGTATCGCTTCCATTTCTCTGAGCTTCCCCGATACACCTTCTTCCTAACTTGCATATTGGATGCAGTAGCAACGCGTCTGTTGTTTTCTTGAGGTGACAGGCAAGCGTCATCCCAATCAAGCCCCAAATGGCCAATTAGCTTGAGGGTTTCTTCTTCCTGACGTTCAGTTAATGCCTCGTAGTCCAGATCGTAGATCCGGTTGGGCAGTGCCTGATGCCAATATTTCATGAGGTCCTCGTATAGCTCGTGATAATGCAGGACATCATCAAGGTTGTAGCAGTACCCCTGAGAGTCACTTACAAAATATTGCGTATAATTTGCCCAGCACACCGCCGCAGGATCTCGGTTGACGTGGATGATCTTTGCCTCAGGTAATGCTGTAGCCATCAGCCCCAGAAAACGAAAATTCTGTGGCATCTTATCTGTAACGATGGCCTTGCCCCCTGAGCGTTGCTTTAGGGCATTGAGATACTGTTCTCTGAAGGTCGTGAGTGCCTCTCCATCTACTGGGGTTTGGCCAACCGCCAATGAACGTCCAAATTGGGATACGAAAGGCAGTTCCCCTGCACCCGTGACCAGTGGATGCGATGAAATGATTTGCTCAACTAATGTTGTACCGGAACGAGGCATACCCACTATGAAAATAGGGGCGTGTTCAGGAGAAACTATCTCTGGCTCGAAAGGGTGCGCTGTTATGCGTGGATAACTCGCTTTGAGCCTCTCAAATAACTGCTTGTCTTGTGCTTTTTCATAACCCAACTTTTTTTTGCGCAGAGCATTACCTTCTGCATAAAACTGAAAAGCAGTAGCACAGTCTTGCAGATCCTCAGAGGCTTTCGCTAAGGCAAAGCAAATGTGGCAACGATCTTTCTCAGAAATAGCAGGGTCACGGTAAAGTGCCTGCATCTGGAAGAATTGCTCATCCTCGGATGAATATTTCTTTGTGACCGCCAGATTACGATGGGCCTCGGCAAAGTCAGGCTTCA
>Ga0181562_10004155_pt1 | contig 10474 bp, 7 predicted proteins | sample 011ome_26_FD_139344 | JGI IMG/M metagenome (GOLD analysis project Ga0181562, IMG submission 139344) | Coastal salt marsh microbial communities from the Groves Creek Marsh, Skidaway Island, Georgia - 011511BT metaG (megahit assembly) | ecosystem: Environmental > Aquatic > Marine > Intertidal zone...
AATTCGCCCCCACACCAATGAACGCCCAAGCCCTGCGCATCCTCTTTATTCGTACCGCCGAGGGCAAAGCCCGACTTATCCCCCACCTGGCCGATTACAACCGCGCGAAATCCCAGTCGGCCCCAGTGGTGGCACTACTTGCCTATGACACCGACTTTCATGAGCACCTACCCGAGCTCTTGCCACATAACCCTCTGGCGAAGAACAATTTCCTGGATCCTGCACAACACGCACTGGCAGCATGAGAAATGGGGATCCTGCAGGCCGGCTACTTCATCCTCGCTGCCCGGGCTGTGGGATTGGACGCTGGCCCCATGTCCGGGCTCGATGCAGCAGGCCTTGATGCTGAATTCTTTGAAGGGACTGCCTTCAAATCCCTCTATGCGGTCAATCTGGGGCATGTGGCTGACGGCGGGAACTTTCCCCGAAACCCACGCTTGTCCCTTGACACCGCTGTTTTATGGGTCTAGCCCGAGAAATACCCCTACACAGCCAAGCGCTGGTAACCTGACGACGTGTCCAGTGAAATTCAGCCAGGGGAGATTGAGGCCGCACGGCATGCGGATCAATTGGCTGACTCCGCGGCTGGCGGCTCAAATATCAGTGACACAGGAACATGGCGGCGCATTGCCTTAGAGGCCCATGAAAAGCAAGGGTGGGCTACCACCGATCGCCATCGGGACCGCCCACACCAGCGCCGTGATCCACTTCGGGTCTACGCCAGCAGGGCTGTGATCTGGGACAGTATTGCGGTTGTTGCAGCCGCCACCATTGGTTTCGTACTCCGCTGGACAATTCCCTACAACCTGAATATCTCTGACGGTACATACGTTGTGTTCGCACTGGTCGTTGTCTTTTCATGGGTGATCGCACTCGTTGTGCGCGGCGCCTATGACACCCGGGTGCTTGGTGTTGGTTCAGAGGAATTCAAACGAATTGTCACCGCATCCGCCGGACTCTTCGCACTCGTTGCGATTGTGGCATTCGCATTCAAATTAGATCTTTCACGCGGTTTTGTGTTGATTACATTTGTTGCAGGTCTAACGCTGTTACTCATAGCTCGATGGTTATTGCGGGCATGGTTGCGACACGAACGTCGATACGGAAACTACTTGCACCGCACCATGGTTGTGGGTAATGGTGCTCGACAAGAAGAAATCTCTGACATGCTCGATCGCGACCCTGTCGCGGGATTTGTTGTTGTTGACGTCTTGGAAGAACCCGTTGAAGGCTGCGATGAAGCAGAATTGAAAATGTGGCTCGATGAAGTCATGGCACGCATTGAGATCAACGACGTGGACACGGTTGCAGTCACCGGATCACATGCATTGAGCCAGAATGTGATCAAGAAACTTTCGTGGCGCCTCGAGGGCCCGCGCATTGATCTTCTCGTTGCACCAACACTCGGTGACTTTGCCGGTCCGCGCGTCACAATGCGTATGCAAGCAGACCTACCACTCATTCACCTAGATGAACCGCATCTGACCGGTTCCAAACGGGCAATCAAACGCGCTATCGACATAGTTTTTGGCGCAATTCTCTTTGTCGTGTTCCTGCCCTTCATGTTAATTGCCGCCGCAGGGATCTTTGCCTCAAGCCGTGGCCCAGTGTTCTATAAGCAACAACGAATTGGCCGCGGTGGCGAAGTCATCACGGTGACCAAGTTCCGAACCATGCATGTCGGGGCCGATCAGGTTCGAGCTGAAGTCATTGGGATGCCCGATGAGCGAATAGGCGAGCGTTACAAACACGACCCACGCATTACCAGTTTCGGTCGGGTCCTGCGGCGCTGGTCTATCGATGAAATGCCCCAAATTGTCAACGTCATCAGCGGCAGCATGTCCCTCGTGGGTCCACGACCGGTTCTGCTCGATGAAATCCCCCTGTTCGGGGATGAAGACCACCGCCGTCACCTGACCAAACCTGGCCTAACAGGCCTCTGGCAAGTCTCAGGGCGCAAGGCCGTGGACTGGGATGAGCGTATGCGCCTGGATCTGGACTATGTCGAGCATTGGTCAGCGGCCCTCGACCTAGTGATTGTGGCAAAAACCGTCAAAGTGGTCCTCACGGGCAAGGGCGCGTACTAACCACCGGCGGCACTTATACTCGCTAAGTGCCTGCAACAACCAATTCCCGACTCAAAGTTGGGATTTTGGGCGCATTGGTCCTGATAGTTGGCGGGTTCATTTTCTGGCTGCAAGCCGGACTTATTGCCTCATTTACAACTCTGGCGTGGGGTGGGTGGGGGCTGCAATCGCACCTCTCGTCCGCGGCCGATGGGCTGCTCGCGGGTGAATACACCGAGGGTGAGTTTGAGTTTCAGCAGGCCGATGACTCCACCGTGTGGATGCTCAAGTCAGTGGATACATCACAAGTTCGGCTCATGGGACTTGTTCCAGGAGTGGGGACCGCTGTCGACAACTGGCAAAACTCGGTCGATGCAGCGGCAAATATCTCCATGGCAACAGGGCAATTAATTGGACTTTATGGGGATCTATCGGGTCAAAATGGCGGCGATCGAATTTTCACTGATGGTCGAGTGGATCTGGCGCGACTCGATGTGTTGCCAGCGGAGGTTAACGGTGCCAAATACGCCATCGACATGGCGAAATCCGATTTGGAAAACATCATCACGGGGACTTTTGCCACCGGTCCCTTGGAACGTGTGGTCAACAAGGCTCTGAGCGAGCTCGATCCGGTGCAGCAAGCAGTGGGAACATTGGCAGATATCGCGCCAGTTCTTTCCGATGCACTGGGCGCCAATGGTGCCAAGCGCTATTTAATTGCGATTGGTAATCAAGCAGAGATGCGTGCAAGTGGTGGAGCACCACTATCACTGATCATGATTGAGTTTGACGATGGTCGCATCAACATCCCCATCAAGGGACAAACTAGTACTCAACTATTTCCTCCGGTTAATGCCAAAGTCAACTGGTTTGGGCCGGCACTGAATCCATTCTTCGCACAGAACCCCCGCAACAATCCATTCGTTGTGACGAACACCCACCCGAACTTCCTGTACTCCGCGCAGGAAATGGCTCAAGCGTGGAGTGGAGCCTGGGATGGTCCTTCGTACCCCGAAGTCGATGGAGTTGTCGCTATTGACCTCACCGCCATTGCAGCAGTTCTTGATGCAACAGGTCCGGTGGAATCAGATGTCTACGGCAGTGTCACGGGGGAACAAATCGGCCAGATTCTTTTGGTTGATGCCTATGCAGACTTTGGTGTTGATCAGTGGCAATTACGCCAGGATGCAAATCAGAAATTACTTGATGAACTCTTGACCCGAGTCCTATCAGGCAGCGATCTTGTTCCTGCGGCGCAGGCAATTGCTGGTACGGCCCCCGGCCGACATTTCCAACTCTGGATGCGTGATCCCATCCTGGAAAATCTTGCTTTTGAATCAGGGGCCTCGGGTTTTGTTGCCGACCCGGATTCAGGCGACTGGTCAGCGATGTACACGCAAAACGGCAATCAAAGCAAGGTCGATGTATTCCAACAGCGCAATGTTCTGGTCACAGTCAATCTGGAACAGGATGGCTCTGCGCGCGTCACCCAGCAGTTAACTCTGACAAATGCCACACCCGCTGACCGCCCCGAGGGACCACCTGAGCGCGAGGGCTATGAAACCATGTGGCTCAAAAATGCTTATGTTCTTTATGTCCCCGACGCCGCACGGGACTACAGAGCAAACTATCCCGTCGGTTTCACCGTGCGTCCATTTCGAGGGCACCAGCAACTCGGAGACGGTTGGGTTGATGACGGCTTCGGTCATCGCATGATTCGTCTTGTGGGTTGGACCCCGCCGGGTGGACAGAGTGCGGTTTCCATTTCCTATGAACTCCCTGCGGGTACGTTCAGCACAAACAGCGAGAACAGGTTGAGTTATCGCATTCAAGCTGAGCCGCAGTCCCTGTTCGTTCCCCCCACAATCACCGTCCAGGTGACCGCGCCCGAGGGTTGGACACCCACGAAGCAACCGGGCGTTCAAATTAATGATTCCACCGCGACTTTGTCAGCCGTTCAGTCGGCAACGGTGAATGCAGAGATACTCTTCACACGATGATGAATCAGGTCAAGCGCCAAGAAATTGTGGGCGTGGTCTCAGCACTTATTGCGATAGCGCTGCTCTTTGTTTATCCACCGGTTGGGTTTATTGCTGTCGCGCTGCTCGTGTGCACGATAGCTCCATGGGGCAGAACTCTCTCTGAGCGAGCGATTGTCTCGGTGCTCGTTGGCCTCACCGTGATAGCCGTTGTTTTTCCTCGCAATGGATCAACTCCCATTAATGCTGACACTGCGCGGTTCTATCTGGTGGGTTTATTGATTCTCGTTCTGGTGATGCGGGCGATTCCCCGCCTGCGGGTCACTCCTTGGATCCCACGAGTTCGATTACTTGATTTCTTCATGCTTGGTTTTTTCCTGGCCTCAACATTTTGGTTGTTGAGTTCCTACATCGGTACGACTGATTACGAAACCCTCAGTGGCATGTTCTTCACAGGCTGGGACAACCAAGGGCATTTCATCACCTTCTCCAACACTTATGCGGTGGGGAGCACCACCTGGCCCACTATTGACGGCAGCGAAGCGTTCAACCAGTGGTATCCCTCCCTGCACACAACCGCTTGGTCAATTGGGCAATACGCATTCGGTGGTGCGGGACTAAGCCGGATTGGGCTGCTCTTTCCATATATAACCTGGCAGGCAATTTCATTTGCCGCCTGCATAGCTGCACTGTCTTGGATGGCAGGTGATGTTGCTCAACGGGTGACTGGAAAGAAGTTTGCGGGAGCGCTCGGATTCATCTTGGCGGCACTATTTGTGACTCTCGGAAGTCCACCACTGATGTTCAACGCTGGCTTTTCCAACTTCATCATGGGTGTCACGGTTGTTGCACTGGCAAGTTATATCTCGACCACATCAGCGCATACCTCGAAGTACATCGGCTGGTTTGTCATTCCATGTGCCGCGATTGTTTCCATCAACCTCTGGACTCCACTTGTCCTCGGTCTCATTCCTGCGGGATTAGTAGTCCTTCACGCCCTTTGGTTGTCGAGAAAATCCATTGCACTTGCGTGGCTGGCAGTGAGTGGGTTGATTGCGGGCTGGCTGGCCTATACCCAGGCGCAGGCAATTATTCGACCCGGCGGCAGCGCAGGTGAGCTCAATAGTGAAATCGGTGCTGTCGGTGTTGGCATGCCTGCATTCAACATCTCCCTCGCACTTGCCATGCCTGTTCTTGCACTCGCCCTGATCTTTTTTACATCGAAAAATAACCGGTTAACAGCAATCGGAGTCGCTGGCCCACCCGTGTTTTGCACACTGATTGCTGGCGTATTTGCACTCGGTGCTGACTCATCAAATGTGAGTCGCATTGCCTCCTATTACGTGTTGAAAGCACTAGATGGCGCACTGATTGCTTACTTCCCCATTGTGTTGGGGCTGGTAGCGGTCATCACGGTGAAGATCATGAACGATCTGCGTTTCTCCCAGCAGGTGGTCGTGGCGTTTGGCGTCATTCTTATTGGCACCGTTGCCTATGGCTATGTAGGAACTACACAAACAGAACTCTCGCCAGGTTTCACTGCGGCGCCTGGAATCCAGGCGAGCAAAGATCGCAAGGAGGGTGTGGCCAACACCTTGATCGGTGAAGCAATCCTGCGCTCAGCAGAGGTAGCGGCGAAGGACCCTGATTGGACCCCCTTCATGTGGGACGGGTCGGGAACCCTGCCCAATCTGTGGGTTAATTCTTTGACAGGAGTTCTTTCCACCAATCAGCAAAAGTTCTATGCCAACCTGCCGCCTTTTCCCTATGAAGAACCGGCACTGGATTACGTCAACTTTGCCCTGCAAGTGGATGGTTCACTTGACTTAAATGTTCTCTGGTTCCGTGATGTTTCAGGGGAACTTCTCAGTGGGTGGGCAGCCACAAAAGACCCAACACGCGTCATGACCAGTCGGGTTCTCATTCCCTCGAGTCCACTGTGTATTGAGTGTTCCTTGGGATGAAAAAATTCACCAGCGTTGCCGTTTGCGCAGCACTAGTGTCAGGATCTATCGGTTTAGTGGCAGAGGGCATTACCAGCCCGGCAGTTGCACAAAATTCGAAAGTCCTTGATGCCCATAACATTCCCGCGAGTGGCTCGACGGTGAGTGGTACCTGGACAGTGTGGAGTCCTGGCCCGCAAGGAACTTCCAAGGCAACCATCGCCATGCCGGCAAATGGTGGAATTCCCCTATTAGCCGATTGGAATGGAGATGGAGTCTCCACTCCAGGGCGCTATGCAGAAGGTCAATGGTCAACGAGCACGTCAGCCGTCAAGTCAGGCACCTGGCAAGACAAGGCCACCTTTGGCGGACAGCCTGGTGATATTCCATTGACGGCCAACATGGATCGTGATGGGAAAGCTGACCTCGGAATTTTCAACAACGGCCAGTGGCAATGGCAGCTATCAACGGGGAATGTGAAAACAGCCAATTTTGGTGCAGCAGGAGATCAACCGGTAACGGGGGATTGGGATGGCAATGGTGTTGATGACATTGGTGTTGTGCGCGGGAACACGTGGATGTTGTTGATTACCGGTGCTCAGCAAAAACCAAAGTTGTCAAAAAAACGTTTTTCAACCACCTTTGATCCAAACACGAAAATTGCGACCATTGCATTTACTTTTGGCCAGGAGGGGCAAATCGCGGTTGCCGGTGACTGGAACGGAGATGGCAAGGCAACGCCGGCCATGATCGCCAATAGTTCGACGTGGACATTCATGGAGAACCTCAAAAAGTCACGCAAGACCACGCAGCGTACGTTCCCCGTGAGCGCAGATGCATTGCCACTTGTTGGTGCGCAGGCAACGGCTTTGGGTGGTTGCCCAACAGCAACAAAGTCAGCAACAAAGAAGGGCATCAAACTTGCACGAACTGTGAGCCAAGCACGCACTCCACAAGGAAATCGCAATATCGCGGGGAATCAAGAAATTTTGGCAACTTTGCGTGATGGTGTGGGATACACAATCAATTCAGATGTGACTAAACGCCTTCGATCTCGCGCGCAAATGCCTTTTAATGATGCCTTAACAACAGAGCGCAATGATGAGGAATCAATTCGCCGATCTGCCAACTCTGCACTTGCTTCAGCAGTACTGCTGGCAACCTTGCAAAAGCCAAAGGTCACAGGCGTTAAGAAGAATGAGTTATTGGATTACACCCGCTGGCAAATCCGTTCGATTGCGTGTCAGCATGTGAGCTCAACGAGTCGTGGGTGGGGAAATTCTTGGCAAAGTGCATTATGGGCCACGACCACAGGTCAAGCGGCATGGCTTGTTTGGCGACAACTCAGTCGAGCTGAGCAAGCGTTGGTTGCAACTATGGTCGTTGCTGAAGCTGACGCAGCGGCCGAGCGCGGACCACGCTAATTCCGAAACCGAATGGGTCAGGAATCAAGTTCGGGGGACAGTTTCAGCGACGAGGTCAGTTGGGATCTGTTGTCTCCAGCACTTGCTCTCAGCATGATGCCCAAACACCCGCATGCAACACAGTGGCGAGATTCAATGATCGCTATGGGAATTGCGGCCTTTGCACGGCCCGGCGATCTAACCAACAATCGAACTGTCAATGGTGTGAACGTCAACCTGCGTCTGCCGGGAACTAACGCGAATGAAGATGGCACTGTGACCAACCATGGAATCGTGAACCCCGACTACACCCAAAATGTTCAGCACTTGTGGTGGGCGGCAACAGCACTGCGTTCAGCCAATCAGAAAGTTCCCGAGGCCCTCTTTTTCAATGCGGACATTGTGTACAGAGCACTGGGCGTAATTGAATTCGAGTCACCGCCCTATGCAGCGCCCGGCGGCACCGTGTACAAACCAGGTGGTCAAATTTATTACCCAATGGGCAAGAGTTGGGGCACACGCAGGCCAGCAACCTTTGTCGGCGTTGATGGTTTTGCCAATCTTTATGCAGCACCTGACACGAAAGCGAGTTTCTACCTTGCCGAGCATGCCTACGACACTCGTGGCATGCAGCAACGTTTCACCTCGGGGCAAATTTATGCACCCGGCAATGACGAGGAATCCTACAAGTTGGGCAAAGAGGAATATGCCTTGCAACAACTAGCTCTTGCATGGTGGGCTGGAGCATGGAAGTCGGGTCCGAGCCTTGAAGTAGATCGAAAGTCTTATCCGAACATTCGCATGGATAGCGGATATACCTTCTAATTCAGTGTCGGCGCAGTCGATTTGCTGACAGTCGAGTTAACGCGAGCATGCTCAAATAAATCTGATTCTTTGGAATTTTAGATGTCCCTGAAAAACGATCCAGAAAATCGATGGGCACCTCGGTCATGGTGACTCCGGCGCGGTGCATGACTTCTAAGCATTCAATGAAAAAGGCATAGCCTGATGCGGAAAAATCGTGAGCCACGATGGCACGAAGTGCGCGAGGGTCGAAGGCCCGAAATGACGTCGTGTACTCGCTGATTCCCATGGGCAGGAGTACTCGAGCGGTGATGTTGGCACCATGGCTAAGAATCCGTCGTGGCAAGGCGGCTTGGTGTGTTCCACCGCGCGTACGGGTACCTATGCAGAAATCTGCAATGGAGAGGGCATCAATGACCGCGGGGATTTGTGCAGGTTGGTGGGAGCCATCGGCGTCCATGGTGACGAGGGCGTCATACCCATTGTCTAATGCGTAATTCATGGCATAAACGTGTGCGCTGCTCAGCCCCGACTTTCCTGGGCGCGTATGCAGGGTGACTCTGGGAAAGGCATTCATGCAGTCAGCAATAACCTCACCGGTGCCATCGGGTGAGGAGTCATCGACAATCAAAATATCCGCTCCGGTCCGCGCAGCGGCAACACCCTCGATCCACGGGCCAATGTTGTTTGCTTCGTTGTAAGTGGCGGTGAAAATAAGTTCACGGCTCATGTGCTGGAGCCATTCAGTGTCGCAGCAAACTCCAAACATGCTGAGTAGTCAGGGAGGAGACCTGTTGCGACAGCCTGCGCGAGTGTTGGGGCATCAGCATCCTTGGGTGAGAGCACCGTTGAAGCCATAGCCGGCCAGGGCAAGTTGAGTTCAGGATCAAGCGGATGGATGCCATGTTCCCGTGCGGGGGCGTACTCCTCAGAGCAGAGGTAGCCAACGGTCACTGAGTCGGAGAGAGCGCAAAAAGCATGACCAAAACCCTCGGGAATGAACAGCCCCGAACGTGAAGTGTCCGTCAACTCAACGGCTTCACAATCACCGAAGGTTGGTGAACCAACCCGAATGTCAACCACAATGTCCAAGATTGATCCAGAAAAACATTGCACATATTTTGCCTGCCCTGGAGGAACATCGGCAAAGTGCACTCCGCGCACAGTTCCGCCACGTGACATTGAGATATTCATCTGTTTGAGATCGAACGGGCGACCAACATGGGCCTCAAAGACGGTGGATTTAAATGACTCCAGAAAAACTCCGCGGTCATCGGGTCGCAGAATCGGGGTGAACTCCCACACTCCAGCGAGAGAGAGTTCACGGGCTTCCACGAGTGGAGGTTATCAGCGCTCGGTGGGATGCCAAGTACCGTAGACCCGTGGTGGCCCAGTCGAATGAGCGCGGCGAGCTTCGTATTGCCTTCATGGGTACCCGCGGTGCCCCCGCACTCTATGGCGGATTCGAAACCGCGGTAGAGGAAATTGGTTCGCGTCTCGCGGCAAAAGGCCACGAAGTCACCGTGTATTGCCGCAACCCTGAACAAAAAATAGTGGAATACAAGGGCATGACTCTGGTTAATCTGCCCGCAATTCACCACCGAATGGCAGAAACCCTCAGTCACACCGCGGTGAGTAGTGTTCACGCGATTATCAAGGATCGCCCCGATGTTTGTTTCCTCATGAACGCAGGCAACGCCCCATTTCTTGGTCCACTGAGGTTGGCCGGGATTCCGACTGCAATTCATTTGGATGGCTTGGAGTCAAAAAGGGAAAAATGGCGCGGACTTGGCGCCAAGTATTACCGATGGGCTGAAAAATCAGCGGTCAAGAACGGCCCGGTCTTGATTGCCGATGCCCAAGCGATTGCTGATCACGTAACCATGCAGTACGGCAAAGACAGCACAGTGATTGCCTATGGTGCCGAAGTAATCGACCCACCCAGTGATCGACTGGCAGAACTTGACCTGGAGCCAGGGAACTACCACCTCATTGTTGCCCGACTGGAGCCCGAGAACAATGTGCTCGAGGCTGTTGTGGGCTACACCCGCAGTCAGGAAACAAAACCACTCATTGTTGTGGGCACTGCGCCCTACAGTGATTGGTATATCGACAAAGTAAAGTTGGCGGCAGACTGTCGCACCAGATTCCTAGGTGGAATCTATGACCAAGAACTACTCGATCAGCTCTACGCCCACGCCGCCACCTATACCCATGGTCACAGTGTTGGCGGAACAAATCCGAGTTTGCTCCGAGCGATGGGAGCAGCAGCGCCGGTG
>Ga0181562_10004156_pt1 | contig 10474 bp, 9 predicted proteins | sample 011ome_26_FD_139344 | JGI IMG/M metagenome (GOLD analysis project Ga0181562, IMG submission 139344) | Coastal salt marsh microbial communities from the Groves Creek Marsh, Skidaway Island, Georgia - 011511BT metaG (megahit assembly) | ecosystem: Environmental > Aquatic > Marine > Intertidal zone...
AGTATGGTGACAGTCCGCATTTTGTACCCATGTTTTATCCTATTCCATATTCTGGATGCTCAGGATTTAATGATAACTGGCGATACTATGTTGACGCCTTTAGTGGGTTTTTTTGCCATTCTGCTTGGCTTTATATTATCTTGGCTCATCGGGAAAGTTTTTAAGATTGAACCAAAAGCCGTAAAATCTTTTCGTTTTTGCTCGGGGATTTTTAACTATGGTTTTATTGCAATTCCGGTTGCTCACTCGATTTTTGGTGCCGATATCATTGTCCATATTATTTTTTTTAACTTAGGCGTGGAAATTGCCATCTGGACAGTTGGTATCCTTATTTTATCGCAAGATAAATTTAGCTTTAAGGGTATTGTAAACCCACCCGTTATCGCTGTACTTGTAGCCTTGACTTTACAGTCTTTTGGAGGTGCACAGGTGATGCCGGCTTACCTGTTTACTGTTATTCAAATGTTAGGCCAATGCTCGATCCCATTGGGCTTGCTTTTAATCGGTGGTAGTTTTTATGATTTGATGCAAAACTTTGGCTTCTCCAAAAATTATAGAACAGAAGTGGCAGCTTTGCTCACCCGGAATCTTTTGTTCCCTGCCTGCATATTATTAATTTTAATCTCCACTCCTTTTCTAAATGAAGCCCAATGTCTGAAGCAAGTTCTTGTGATCCAAGCAGCCATGCCCGCGGGAATATTTGCAGTCGTAATCGTTGGGAATTATTCTGAAGATAAAGAGACGGCAATGAGATCAATTATAGCCACTATGGTAACGGGTATAATAACCCTACCCATATGGATAGGGATTGGATTGATGCTGATTAACTAATCAGTCGACTCGTAGTTAGCCTTGGCTTGTAGAGTCTCGAAAATATTAGTAACAGAGGCTCGAAGCTTGTTGTACTCTTCCGCATAGATTAAAGATACAAGGTAGTGCTTGAATTCCTTACGATCACGAATGATCTTTAAGTCTAACTCTTCCATTTCCTGGGCAAACTTGATGTGCATTTTGTCAATTTCCGCATCAAATTTTTTATGTTCTTTCTCTAGATGCTGTTTTACTCGGGCGACTGCTCCGATTAAATTTTGAAATTTACGACAATCCTTGGATGAAAATTGATGGAAGGAAATAATTCCAGAGGCAAGGGCTGCCCCGAACGCAGTCATTTCGAGTTCATTCTTCTGGCTTTCTTTGCCGGCCCAGCCCTCGATAGCCTTGATGAGTCTAGTAATCGAAGCCCGAGCTTCCTCGGAGTTCGAAATTTGAATGTCTTCGTCTTCCATTATATATTATTTGATAGTCAAAAAGCTTTTATATACATTACTCTGCAATCAATGACTGATCTTATCTTATGTCAAATAGATTAAGAAATTTATGAATTACTTATTCTTGTAATGGCTCAGGTAATGGTCCAAGGAATTCTTTACTTTGCCACTTAGCAGAAGCATACCGAGAATGTTTGGGAAGGCCATACCTAGGATCATGAGGTCACTGAAAGTAAGTATATTTTGGGCGGTCATAATCGAACCTAAAAAGGTGAAGCAAAGAAAGAGTGACTTGTAGCTCATGGATGATTTATCACCGAAAAGCCAGACCCAGCACCTTTCCCCATAGTAAGACCAGGAAATCATAGTTGAAAATGCAAACAGGAAAACTGCCACAGATAAGATGTAAGGAAACCATGGAATCACGCTTGCCATCGCGGCAGAAGTGAGAGCTCCACCCTGGTTGTTCGCAATAAATGCATTGTTTTCTGGGGCCAGGTGGGCTTCAGTAATAATTATAACCAGAGCGGTCATAGTGCAGACAACAATGGTGTCGATAAAAGGTTCAAGCAGGGCGACAATCCCTTCTTCGGCGGGATGGTTTACTTTGGCTGTGGAGTGAGCAATAGCTGCGGAGCCAATTCCCGCTTCATTTGAGAAAACAGCCCTTTTTACGCCAATGATTAAAATGCCAAGAAACCCTCCCACGCCTGCGTCAAAACTAAAAGCACTTTTGATAATAAGAGAAATAGCGGCAGGTATATCTGAAAAGTGAATCACAAGGATTGTAGCACATGCGAGTAGATAAACGGCACACATGGCCGGCACCACTTTCGAGGCGACTTTGGCAATGCTCTTGATCCCCCCTATAATAACTAAGCCGACAAGCAAAGTCATCAGAATACCGTAAAGCCAGGGACTTGACTGCAAGGAAGGTATAACTGTCTTAATTAAGCCCAAGGACTGCACTACCTGAAATGCGTTGCCCCCTCCAAAGGATGCACCGACACAGAGGACGCAAAACAAGCCTGCGAGAAATCCACCCAGGTGTTTAAGGTTTAATTCCTTGAGACCATCTGAAAGGTAATGCATGGCCCCACCCATAATTTTTCCATCTTTTCTTGTTTTACGGTATTTCTGTCCAAGTAGACATTCAGTGAATTTGGAGGACATGCCAAGAAATCCTACTAGGATCATCCAAAAAGTTGCACCAGGACCACCAGTTCCAATGGCAATTGCCACACCGGCGATGTTTCCTAGGCCTACGGTTGCCGATAAGGCAGTGGTTAAGGCCTGAAAATGAGTTACTTCCCCAACTGCTTTCTTTTTACCGTCGTCAAACTTACCGCGGACGAGATCGATTGCATGAAGAAAAAGCCTAACATTCACAAATCGTAATCGGAGGGTAAAATATAGTGCACCTCCTAGTAACCAGGCTACAACAAGGGGGAAAGCTTTGGTTTCAAACACTTCCCCTATCACCGGAATATTGTTTTGACTGAGGTAATGAGCATCGAGGTCTTTAAGATTTGTGTAAGAAGTTGCTAAAGGGGGGGTAGTAGTTTTTGTAAAAACATCATCCTGTACACTCACCAGTTGAAGAAAAATTTTCATGTCGCCGGACTTTTCCAAAGGAGTGTAGGTGCCACTCGTCACATCCTTTCCGGTAAGAAATTTTAAATGTTTTTCAGTGAGGGAGTAAACCGGGGAAGAATTGACTTGATGTTCAGTGCCTGGGATTTCCCAAAAAAGAAAGGAAACTAGAGGGTCAACCGCATATTGGCCAAAGAAAGAGTCAATTTTGGTTTGCCAGTCATTATCTTCTTCTCCTTTGAGTTCCAAAGGCCAAGGAAGTAGAATCGTTATCAGGGAAATAAGAATGAGAAATCTTTTAATCATGGAGAATGGAAACTCTAAAATTTAGACAAGTTTTAGATTGTGAATTCATTTTAAGAAGTGCAAGGGTTAAGAATAGTAAATTAAATGTGAATCATCTGCCAATATGAGCATAGTTGAAAAATATGTAGCCAGCGAATGGTGCAAGTGGTTTGCCTTGTCCTTATTTTTCCTGATTTCGATACTGATTTTACAAATGCTTACGGGAGAATTGGAAAATTTTAATTCTTTGCTTGAAATCGGTAATTCCATTAACTCGATTTTGCTCGGTTTGATCGGTTATGTTCCTTGGATCGTCCCCGTTGCATGCTTTTTTTCAACATTGGTGACGATTGCTTTTTTTAAACACAAAGGAGAATATGTTGGAGTTCTTGCCAGTTCGATCTCATGGTTTCGTAGCACAAGAATTATCCTTATTTTGGGCGTTTTGCTTTCTGCTTTCTGCTGGTACTCAGTCCAGCTTGATTCTGAAATCCGGAGTTATTTTGGGAGTTCCGATAATGATTCTAGAAATGGTGATCATTTTCAAATGAAAATAAGTGAGGAACGCTTTTGGTATTTTCAGAAATTTAATCAATCTACCCGGACAGGAGAGAATGTGCACCTTTACGCCTATGATTCCTCCGGTTTTACTGAATTCAGGATTCGTGCCAAAAGTGCGACATGGACAGAGCAGAAAAGATGGGTTTTTGAAGATGGGCAATTTATCGGCTTTGCTTGTAGGAATGGTTTACCGGTTCTAAACATAAAAAGCCAAAGTATTGAATGGCTCGAAGAGCATAAAATTAAAGCTGGTGACTCCGTCAAGCGATCCCCAGGATACAGTAAAAAATTTGAAAAACTTAATTTTGAAACCAATATTGACAACCCTGATGCCCACATCCTTTTATCACAAAAACCAAAGTCATTATCTTTTAAAAAGCTGAAAGATTTAATTGATCTTTACCCAGAATCAACTGCAGACGAATTATTACCCTATCAGTATAGGATTGCTGTAATCAGATGGAATGTATTGAGTAGTTTATTCTCTATTCTCTTTGCTGTGATAATATGCACGAGTAATCACAAACAAAAAATAGGAGAAATTATCGGACTAAGTCTCACTGGGGTTGTGCTTTTTTATGTTCTCCGTACTACCGGTGACTCTTTGGGGTATCATGGTATTATGCCTCCTTATATAATGGCGGGCATTCCTTACTTGGGTGTAATCGCGTTTGCCTGCATATATTATTTTATCAGTCGGACTAAAGGGTTGGCGATAAGAACTCATTAAGCATCAACCTCTCTGAGTTGTATACTTTCTACCACTTTGTCGTGGGCAAAGACATTGGTCACCGTGACAAGTTTATCTCCTGCCTCCACCCAACCATCTTGTCGTAATCTTTTAATTGCATTGAGAATCGTGACTTCAGGATCGCTCGAGAAATCAAGTAAGAACGGTTCAATACCCCAGATGAGTCTTAGCCTGCGGTGCAAACCGGGCACATCAGTGAATGCGAATAGGGGCGCACCATTTGGACGCAAAGCACCGAGCTTGGCGGCGAGGTCACCACTTCGCGTGAAAACTAGGACTGCCGAGTTTTCTATTCTCATAGAAAGAAGGGCAGCAGATTTAAGCATTTTCGCTTTTGGTCTGAATAATTTCAATTCCTCCGTGAGCCCGGGTTGAATTTCAGATTCCATTCTAGAAGCAATTCGATTGAGCATTTTCATACACTCAATGGGGTATTTGCCAGTTGTCGTTTCCCCACTTAGCATGATGCAGTCCGCTCCTTCGTTAACCGCATTGGCCACATCACTAACTTCTGCTCGGGTTGGGACCGGGGAATCTATCATAGATTCCAACATATGAGTAGCCACAATGATAGGGCGCCCATTGGCCAAGCATGAGCCTACGGCTTTTTTCTGGATAATGGGTAAATCCTCAAACGCACATTCAATGCCCAAATCACCCCGGGCAACCATTATAGCGTCTGCTGCTTTGATGATTTCTTCAATGTTACGAACACCTTTCTGGTCTTCTATTTTGGCAATGATTTGAGCATCGGATCCATTTTCGCGCAGAAAGTGCCTAAATAAATCAATGGAGTCTGCGTCCCGGGTGAAGGAAAGTGCAAAATAGTCATGTTGGCATTTGATGCCGATAATAGAATCTCTTCTGTCTTTTTCAGTCAGGGAAGGTAAGCCTGTTTCAATTCCAGGTAAATTTACATGCCTTCGGCTTTTGAGGGTAGCATCCTGAAGGACCTTACATTGAATTTTTGAGGACGATGAATCGATCACGGATAGAGGGATAAGTCCGTTGTCCAAAAGTACGGTATCTCCTGCTTTTATATGGTCAGCTAATTTATCATAATTTACTTCGATTTGCCAAATACCATCCACAAAAGGTGGGTCAGGCTGGGCGATAAATACTAAATCTAATCTTTCATTTTTCTTAATTTCTATTTCTTTGGCTAGGTAACCGGTACGGATTTCCGGCCCTTTTACATCCATCATGATGGCCGGTTCACGGTTTAGCCGTTTGCCAATCTTTCGAATTCTTTTGGTAACTGATTCAATCCATTCATGTTCGGCATGAGCCATGTTTAGCCGGCAGATATCAACTCCTTGATTGATCAACTGTTCGAGCATTTCCTCACTTTCAGTAGCAGGACCAATTGTTGCAATTACTTTGGTTTGCCTGACTAATTTTTTCATAGGGGTAAGGTTTTGGCGGATTCGGGGTCTACAATAAAAGTGTCAAATCTTTTACCGGATTTTTGAAGTTTTGAAAACTGGTCACGTACCCGGCTTACATTGTTGCAGTCTTTGCTGAGGTGCATGAGGAAAACTTTCTGCCAATTGTGTTCTTTAAATGAGTCTAACAACTCAAAGGTTCTCTCATTGGAAAGATGACCATGCCTTCCTCTAATTCTTTGCTTTAAGCTCCATGGTCTCTTCGGGTCATCTTCAAGCATCTTTGAACAGTAGTTGGACTCGATAACTAAAATATTAGCCCCCTTTATTCTTTCGCGTACAAGAGTAGGGACAAACCCCAGGTCAGTGACCCAAGCCAGGCTTGATCGGGGGTTGAAGAGGTCATCAGCCCCCCATTCAAAATAAAAGCCTACCGGGTCATAGGCATCATGGGGCACACTGAATGGATGAACTTTCAGGCCTTTAAATGTAAAAGAGGAACCTGTCTCAAATGTTTTCCAATTGGGCCGCCTCGGGAGTTTTGATTGCACTGCGTGAATGGTATCCTGATTCGCGAAAATAGGGAGGTTTGCATACCTGGAGAGTCCGCGAATACCAGCCGAGTGATCATTGTGCTCATGGGTTAAAAACACTGCATCTATGCTCTCTATATCTACGCCTTCATTTTCCAGAAGAGATCGCAACTTTTTGCAGGACAAACCTGCGTCAATTAAGATTTTCAACTCAGCGGTTTGCAAAAGTGCAGCGTTACCTGCACTACTTGATCCTAGAATTTTAAAAATCGTCTCCACCTTTTAACTTATTGAATGCTAAAAACACCTAAGCCAATCATAAAAGACAAATACTCATTCTTTATTGTTTTGTATGGAATTAAATACCGCTCTCAAATCTTTTTTTCTATACTATTTATATGAAATTGATTGAATCTCCCTGATGGATACTGAGTATTTTGATGTTGTTAACTACAGGGATGATGTGGTCGGGAGGGAATCGCGATCTAAGGTTCATCAAGGTAGACTACTACATCGTGCTGTCCATGTTTTTGTTCGGTCTGAAAAACAAGACTGGGTTTTGCAACAACGTTCTGCTTTCAAGGACTTGGACCCTCTTCTTTGGACAAGTAGCTGCTCCGGACACCTCGATGCTGGTGAAGATTATATTTCTGCTGCCATTAGAGAGGCACAGGAAGAGTTGGGGGTTGAAGTGATGAAGGAGAAGCTTGATGAATTACTACGAGTAAGCCCTTGCCAAGAAACAGGTAATGAATTTGTTCGGGTATATGCAGCGAAGGGCATTTATACCCCATCATGCCCCACGGGTGAAGTTGCTTCCTTTGCTAGTTACAGCCTTGATGAAATTGTTTTAAAAATTCAAGAAGAGACGGATCAGTTTAGTGGGTCTTTTTTGCACATTTTTAATTTGATCAAATGTAAACTATATAAATTTACATAAATTCAAGCTGGCTTCCATCCATATCAGGGTTGGCAGTTGCCCCGGTCACCTCCCATCCTCTTGCAGTCAGCATTCTACCTTGGGGAGTCCTCTTAAGGTATCCTTCTTGGATAAGGAAGGGTTCATGAACTTCCTCCAAGGTGTGCTCCTCTTCATTTACCCCGACGGCAATGGTACCAAGCCCAACCGGCCCGCCTTTATAATTTAGGGCCATTAGCGAGAGTATTCTTTTATCCATTTCATCCAATCCTTTGCCATCAATTTCCAGAAGTTCCAAGGCGGATGCTGCAATCTCTTGGGTGATATTTCCATCTCCTCTTTGTTCGGCAAAGTCCCGCGTAAAGTGAATCAAGTTATTGGCAATCCTGGGAGTCCCTCTGGCTCGTGCAGCAATTTCATTTGCACCGTCTGCGTCAACCTTACATTCGAGGAGGTCACAGCTCCTCAAAACAATTTGAGCTAAATCTTTCTTGTCGTAATAGTCTAATCTGCTTTGGAGGGTAAAGCGGCTACGCATGGGGGCAGTGAGAAGACCCACGCGGGTTGTGGCACCCACTAATGTGAACCGGGGTATCTCGAGGCGCACGCTACGGGCATTGGGCCCCTGGTCAATCATGATATCAATCCTGTAGTCCTCCATCGCGGAGTAAAGGTATTCCTCTACTGTTTTTGGGATGCGATGGATTTCATCGATGAAGAGAATTTCCCCTTCCTGAAGATTCGTGAGTAGCCCCGCCAAGTCTCCGGGTTTGTCGATCACAGGGCCGGAGGTGATTCGGACTTCACGTTTTAATTCATTGGCAATGATGTGGGCTAGCGTTGTTTTGCCAAGACCAGGGGGGCCACATAGTAAAATATGTTTTAATGGTTCTTCTCTTTTAGCCGCAGCACCCACCATGACCTGGAGGCGCTCGATCGTTTTCTTTTGTCCAGTGAAATCTGCAAAAGAGGGTGGGCGAAGTGCCGCATCAATTTCCTTGGCATTGCTTAGGTTTGGGTCGGCAATGTTGATTTCATTATTCGTAAGGTCATCCATATTAAGTGGGTCTAGCTGAATTGAGGGGTGAAGGATTTGGGCAAAGCATCTTCGGGAAGTCTTTGAACATTGGCACCAAGTGCTTGCAATTTCGTTTCAAATTTATCGTAGCCCCGGTCGAGGTGATAAATTCGTTGAACCCATGTTTCATCTTGCGCGGCAAGTCCTGCAAGAATCAAGGCAGCACTAGCTCGCAGATCAGAAGCCATAACCGGGGCTCCTTTTAATTGTTTTCCACCTAAGACAATTGCACTTGAGCCTTCTAGCGAAATATCAGCACCCATACGAAGCAGTTCGGGGACATGCATGAAGCGACTGGGGTAGACTCTCTCAGTTAGAATACTCAGACCGGGCACAATACATGCGAGTGCGGTTGTCTGAGCTTGAAGATCAGTAGGGAATCCAGGGTAGGGAAGAGTAATTACCTCGAAAGGCTTTAGACCGCTTGGGCTTACTTTTACAGAAAGATTACCCGCAAGGTCGTTTTCCATGTCGATACCACATTCCTGCATAACACTGGCAAATGCACCAAGGTGATCCATTTGGCAGCCTTCAATACAAATGTTACCATTGGTGATGGCGGCTGCGATTGCGTAGGTGGCGGTTTCAATCCTGTCAGGTATAACACGGTGATGACAGCCTTTTAATCTTGAAACCCCTTGCACAACAAGCCGGTGAGAGCCCATGCCTTCTATGTTAGCCCCCATTTTTAAAAGCATTTCGCACAAATCTACAATTTCGGGCTCACATGCCGCACCTTCCAGCGTTGTTGTACCTTGGGCAAGGGAGGCAGTCATAATCGCATTGGCCGTACCGGTAACCGTGCTTCCGTGACGTCCACCCATAAAAATAGAACTACCTTTAAGGTTGCGGGCATCAATTTGAACGACCCCACCTTTTAGGTTTACATTTGCGCCCAAGCCCTCCAAAGCACGAATGTGTAAATCGATCGGTCGGTTTCCAATAACACAGCCCCCAGGCATCGGGATTTCCGCTCTTCCAAGTCGAGCCGCTAGGGGACCGAGTAAGCATATGGAAGCCCGCATTTTTCTAACTAAATCATAAGGAGCGAAATGGACGATGGACTTTGGATTAATTTTCCATGTGTCTGACCCAATTTTTTCAACCTGAGCACCAAGATCGGCGATAATTTCAGCCATAAACTGAATATCGCTAAGGTCAGGTACATTTTCAATTATGCTCTCATCTTCCGTTAACAAAGAGGCGGCAAACAAAGGAAGAGCTGAATTCTTTGAACCACTTGCTCGGACTGTACCGGTGAGCTCTTTTCCTCCTGTGATTTTGAAAACATCCATCCTTATTTAAATTCGAGGAGGAAGGTACTTTTAAAAACTAAGAACCGAATAATTTAGAAAAGAATTTTGAAACTCCAGATTTCGGCTTTTGGTCCGACTTTGTGTATTGTTTTGTTGCTTTGTTGGAATCGGCAGGAAGGCTGGCTTTCGGATTCTTAGAATGGGATTTAGAGGAAGTGTGTTTTGATTTGTGATGAGTTTTTTTATTTTCGCTCGAGGAGTCCTTCGACTCATTATTTCTGTGTTTTCTTCGTTTATTGTTTTGAAAATTCCTCTCGTCTTTATCACCTGGACGCCGCCTAGGTTTCCTGTCGCTTCTTGAGTATTTTCTATCCTGCCCAGCCTCTATATTTCTCGCGGGTCTTTGACTCGATGCTTTCCTGGCAGATTCATCATTGAGATCATCCTTTAATGCTTGCTTTGAGCCAATTGCAATTTCCCCGATTGGATTTTGGTTAGGGGCAGTTCCTGCACCCTGAGATTCAAGTGGTTTTTCATTTGCTCGATACCATCGAGATCGGATTTTTGATTTCATTTCCATGAGTTATGCAAAATTTATTGCCGGAGTTCGTTGTAAATTATGTATTTTGTTATGCTAATAAGAAGTTTTTAAAATTCTTAAAAATTTGGCTTCAGTTAGGCAATCACCCATTTAGAATTCAGACAAGGATAAAGCATGCATCTGCTTTGATTTCCAAAACACTTGCAATCTTTAAACCAATAGTGCTTAAGGGATCAAATGGACAAACTAGAAAATATTTTTAATCTGCAGGAGCAATTGAATAGCCGAATTGGAGTGGACATGA
>Ga0181562_10004158_pt1 | contig 10472 bp, 10 predicted proteins | sample 011ome_26_FD_139344 | JGI IMG/M metagenome (GOLD analysis project Ga0181562, IMG submission 139344) | Coastal salt marsh microbial communities from the Groves Creek Marsh, Skidaway Island, Georgia - 011511BT metaG (megahit assembly) | ecosystem: Environmental > Aquatic > Marine > Intertidal...
AACGCGACGGACCTGATCCAACCAAAATCAACGCTTAGCGGCGCCACCCCTGAGCTGCGCAATACCACCAACTGGTTCTTGCCTTTGGACGAACTCTCGGAAGACCTACGTGCCTTTTTAGAGAGCCGCGAAGGCTGGAAGCCGAACGTGATGGGCCAATGCATGAGCTGGCTCAACGCAGGCGACGGTCTACAGCCGCGTGCCATGACCCGCGATTTGGATTGGGGGGTACCCGTTCCAGTCGAAGGCGCCGAAGGAAAAGTGATGTATGTGTGGTTTGATGCGCCTATTGGCTACATCAGCGCTACCCAAGAACTCCTGCCCAACGATTGGGAAGCGTACTGGAAAGGCGATAACGCAGAGATCGTGCATTTCATCGGAAAGGACAATATCGTTTTCCACTGTATCATTTTCCCTGCCATGTTGCAGCAGCACGGTGACTATGCTTTGCCGACACAAGTACCTGCGAACGAATTCCTCAACCTTGAGGGACGTAAGCTGAGCACCTCAAAGAATTGGGCCGTTTGGCTTCACGAATACCTTCAGGATTTCCCAGGGCAGCAAGATGTCTTGCGTTACGCCTTGACGGCTACGATGCCGGAGACCAAGGACAATGATTTTACATGGGCCGATTTCCAACAGCGCAACAACAGCGAGCTAGTCGCAGGCCTCGGTAACTTCGTCAACCGTGTGATGGTCCTCACCCACAAATACTTTGAGGGCTTAGTCCAACAACCCAATGTGTTGACCGATGCCGATCGCGAAGCACTAGCTGCGATGACCCAATACGGCCGTCGCATCGCCAAATCCATCGAAGCCTTCAAGTTCCGTGAGGCCTTGAATGAAGCGATGAACGTCGCACGCCTTGGAAACAAATACCTCCAAGAACAAGAACCTTGGAAGGTGTACAAGCAAGATCCTGAGCGCGCAGGTGTGGCACTTTTCGTTGCCACCCAGATCATGGGTGCCGCTGCCATAGTTTTCGAACCGTTCTTGCCTTCTACTGCGGCTAAACTGCGCAACATGCTCGGTTTGTCCGAAGGATTCCGCTGGGAAGATGCCAACGAAGAGACCATCATCCCTGGTGGTACACAGCTAGGTGAAAGCACCTTATTGTTCTCAAAAATTGAGGACGAGCAGATGGAGGCACAGCGTCAAAAATTGGAAGCCGCCGCTGCAGCAAACGCACCAGAAACGACAACACAAAGCATTAAGCATATGCCACAGAAAGAAGATATTTCATTTGACCAATTCATGGCTATGGACCTCCGCGTAGGCACCATCCTCGAAGCCGAGCGTGTCCCTAAAGCAGACCGTCTCTTGAAATTCTTGGTAGATACCGGACTAGACCAACGCACCATTGTCAGTGGCATCGCAGAACACTTCTCGCCAGAAGAAATGGTGGGTAAGCAAGTGACCGTACTAATGAATTTGCCTCCACGCAAAATCCGCGGCGTCGAAAGCCAAGGCATGCTGCTCATGGCGGAAGATGGCGACGGCAAACTCCGTTTGATGAGCCCAGAAGGCGGCGCGGATAGCGGTTCAGTGATTGGATAATATTCCGGCTCCGTAGTTCAACGAATAGAATGCAGGTTTCCGGTACCTGAGATAAGGGTTTGATTCCCTTCGGGGCTACAAGACCCGCGCCTGTGGCGCGGGTTTTTTTCTGGGATAACATGAACAGAATTTCAATCCTATCAAGGAAACCGAAAAAAACTTTTGTCTTTCTGTAACGTTCTTGTGTTTTGTGTCCTATTAAGGGAAACGAATAATATTTAATTATGAAAACAAAGTACCTTTTAGCCTCTCTGACCATAGCTCTAGTTGTCGTTGGTTGTGAACCAACTGAAATTGACCAAACTGATTTTGATCCAAATTCAGGGGATACTACTCAAACCGGAGGAATTAGCTTTAAAATGAATTCAAATGGTCAAACTTGGTCCTATAACTCAAATGGATTAGGAATATTTTGTGAGCCTCCAGGTTTGGGTTTAACTATTTGGGGAATAGCTACGGGTGATAGTGTTTATTATAATCCCGCGAATGACTCTTTGATTGCTGGCCAAAACGATACGGTATTTTACTTGTCTTGGCTTTCAACGATAGACACGGTTGGAACTTATAGTTTGTCAAATCCGGCAGTGTTTGCGATTGACTGCAGATTTGAAACAAGTAATTATTTACAGGAATACGATGCCTCACAATTGATGGTTGATATAAGCAAAGTGACAACAGATTCAATTTATGGTACTTACTCAGGTCCCATTGAAGAGGTTATTTGGCAAAACATGAACTACATCAATACAGGTGTCTTTGATACTGTTAATGCCTCATTTGTTGTGTACAGAGTGCCATGCTAATAAAAATACGTCCCTCCATTGCGAGGGACGTTTTTTATGTTGACTCAAGAGCAATTTGAAAAATATTTAATCGGAGCTCTGAATAGAGATGTCGATAGCGAACGAGCCATTTATGAGGGCAGCGTTGATTACGTCTACAATATTGTTTTAAAATACGTTTCTGATAGGGATGATGCGGCTGATATTGCTCAAGAGACGATGATACAGGCTTTTGAAAAGCTTAAAAATTATAATCCAAGCAAAGGGAAGTTCAAATCGTGGTTGGCAAAAATTGCCATTAACAGGTCGCTCAAGTGGCGGGGAAAAAATAAGCAAATGATTTCTCAAGAATCTGCAGAAAAATTTTTTGAAGTCCTCGAAACTTCAGAGCCTACTGAGCTTTTAAGTGAGCGGTTGAAAAGCGTCTTGAATGAAGGTGAAAGAGAGTTGTTTGAACTGTATTTCGATTTAGACTTCTCACACGCCGATATAGCAAATGCCTTGGGAATTTCAGTTTCCAATTCGAGAGTTAGAATTCATAGAATACTTACCTACCTAAGAAGTTTACCGTCATGAGTACAATACATCCAAAGTTAAATTGGCGTCAATTTCAGATTGATCGAGCCAAAAAGAGGAAAAGAAGGTTATTGATATGGTGGTTGATTGGTGCTATCAGCTCGATAGCTGTATTTGCCGTATTGAGTTTGATTTCTCCATTTGCTCATGAAACTCCAATTCCTGCCTCAATTCCTTCTCCTATTCAGCAGAGAACGATACTTCCTATGAACAACTCTAGTATTCCTCAAGTCATAGCTAATAAACCGAATATAGATCTGTTGCAGGAAGGGATTCATAACACCATTGAACATGCGAGTACATCTAGAAACGGCCTTGCATCAATGACAAATCGTATTGATGATACTTCAGTTCATTTAGGCGTAAAAAAAATGAAAGTAATTGACGGTATAGAGTATGAATTAAATCAAGCTTGTTGTAAAGGACTAATTGCTGCCATTGGTTCAGCAATTGAGTCAATTCCGGTGATCGAGAAGAAAAAGATGTTTGCCTATCCTGCTTATATTCCTTGGACAAGTGAAAGATTTATTAGTGACGAGTTCTCGAATTACCGCGCTCTGAATTCAATTGAAATTCAGACGTCCATTCCAATTTCCGATGATTCTAAGTTGAAGATTGATTTTGTACCAGCTTTTGCCCATCATCGATTTCAATTACAATATTTTGATTCGTATGCCGATAAAAAGTATTTACCCGGAAGTATTGTAGGATATACTAGAAATGTTGATTCTATTATGCCCGTATATGGTGATACTGTATATGGTATGACTAGCAGGACTTTACGCAAAAATGGCATCATTCAAGAAATGACCCTTCCCATAAGGTTTAGCTCAAGAGTATATGAAGGCCACAAGATCTATACAGATGCGTTTATTCATTCAGGAATTTTGATGAGAGTATCTGCCGATGGTTTATGGTCTGATTCTGGCGAGATTTATTCCATTGAAAATTCAGATAGAATTGGATTCCAAATGAATGGAGGAATTAATGTTGGGTATCAAATAGATTCATTTACGCTACAGGTTGGTTATCAATTTGTTTGGCAAACCAATGTCATGAAAAACATGAGAAGCATATATCATTACCCGAGTATAGGTATTCAACTAGAACTATAGGATTATAATTTTCACTACAAATTTTGTGAAGACAAGTCCAGAAACTACGGAGCAAAACCCGCAGCCCTTGGGCGAGGACTTGCGACATGTTGAATGGACTTGTGTTTGAGTCCTTTCGGTTTTTTATGCCATAAAAAAAGGCCTCCATTTCTGGAGGCCTTTTGGAATACTCTGGTATAAACTTAGAGCTGTTTTACATTTACAGCGTTCAATCCTTTCTTTCCTTCTTGTAATTCAAACTCTACCTCATCACCTTCAGCAATTTGGTGTACAAGACCTGTCACGTGGACAAAGTACTCGGTGTTTGAATCGTTGTCTTTAATAAAGCCAAATCCTTTGTCAGTATTAAAGAACTTTACTGTTCCTTGATTCACAATTTGTTATTTAATTACGTCAAAGGTGCGGCTAATTATTGACCTAACGTGTTATCTCACTATTAATATTTTTTGATAGACCAATTTTTCACTCTGTGCTTTAACCACATAGATGCCCGCTGGAAGCAGTGGTAGCGGGGTCTGACCGTCATTTGGACCAGCGTAAAATAATTGGCCACTAATCCTATAAATAGTAAGCTCAGAGGCGCGATTCCATTCGAAATTAACGGCTCCTTGGGAAGGATTAGGGAATAATTTGAACCCAATGATCTCTTCTTCGTCCAAGTTCATTTGATCTGGACTGTATACATTGACCGTTACGTTCACTCCCTTGTAGCTAACGTTCCCTGTACTATCGATACTGATGGTGTCGCAATAGGTACTAGTGCAAGTCATCACCCCAAAAGCCGTGCTATCTATTGCCGTTTGCGTTAAGCAGATCACAAACGTTCCGCTTTGGGTATATTGGTGTGATGGGAAGGCACCTACAGCACCTGTGCCATCGCCCCAGCTCCATTGATACAATACACTCGCATTTTGGAACATTGAATCCACTGTTGAGGTATTGTAAAGTACAATCTGACCATTTCCGGTCAAGGTAGAATCAAAGGTAAAGGCTGCATTACATCCGGTATTTCCTGACCCAGAGCCACCGCCCGAACCTCCACCACCGCCCGAACCTGAGCTTCCGCAGATGTAGAATGCGCTAGAGAACGAGTAATAGGATGGAGTGTTGCTAGAATAGTTGAAGTAATCGTATTGCCAATTTCCTGAACAGCTATCTTGAACCGCTGCTAAAATAATTCCTGAATTACTGTAAAGGCTTAAGGTATCGTTATAGTAGCCATTGGCATCAGTAAATAAAGTGATGGCCGTGCCTCCTGCTGCTGCCGAAGAATCCGCGATGAATACGGGATAATTGGCTAGGCCAGCGCCGGTTATAGAGTCCATGATTGAGCCGGATACGACTGCAGTATGAATAGGTTGAGCAAAACTTATTGTACTAATCAAGCACAACAAGCTTAAAAATTTGATTCTCATGGGGTATAAATATTACTTAAACAGGCTCAAGCTAGCAGTTCTTCTTTAGTTTCTGCCCGGAAACTGAGTAAAGTATCATCTAATCGAGTAAGCGCTTCCCCAATAAACTCCTCCTTAACCGGTACTTCAAAATGAAGTACATCCTGCAGATGCTTTTTATTGAATTCATAGAAAGCTTGTACTCCCTCTCTCGCATCCGCGAAAAACTTCGGTTCTGAAAAATGAACCTCCACCGGAATCCGCCACTGTCCTAATACATTCCAAAAGTGCTTTAAAAAGTGTGGAACAAAACCCTCTTTTAACGAATGGAAATAGGGCACTGCGTTGTTTTTATACTTCAAGCACATAAACGTTATAGGCACATTTGCGCTCTGCGCCAACATAAACAGCCCAGGCTTTACCGGGTAGATGTCATGCGTTCCCGAAGTCCTACCTTCTGGCGAGGTCATCAAACACAATCCCTTTTTAAACCTTTGGCTGGCATCCAACAACACTTGCTTCCCTGCGTTGCGATCGTGACGCTTGACCCAAATAACATTCAAGGCTTTCCCAAGCCAACCCACCAAGGGCCAATTCTTAAAGTTGTTCGCCGCCAACAGCGTAGTCGGATGCTTCACAAAATTTAAGAACATAATGTCCAGGTAGGAGGGATGGTTGATCAAAATCAGCTGAGTCTGCTTCGTGGTTTCCCCAAAAACATCACTCTTAATTCCTAGCAACTTGGCTTTACAATACACCCCAAATCGAAGCATGGCATGTGCGCCTTTTCGGCCAAATAAGCGTCCCAAAACCACTAGAAGACTAGTTAGGGTAAACAAAAACGCCAAGCCAATGAGGCGGACGAATGCAAGTAAGTGTTTCATCGTGTGCGAGTAAGTCGCCAAAATACAAATTCAAACTATTTGTGCACCAAAACACCCCCATCTCGTATCTTTGAACTCCGCAAGGGCTATTAGCTCAGTTGGTTTAGAGCGCTGCCTTGACAGGGCAGAGGTCACTGGTTCGAATCCAGTATAGCCCACAAAGAAAAAGCCGTGCACCGAAAAGGTGCACGGCTTGTCATTGGGTACAAGGGCGTGTTTTTGGTTCTTTCGCCGCAGGCGAAAAATCCAGGGAGTTTGTAGTAACTTGGAGCATGCCCAAAATCATCCACGCCATTTCCGGACCTCGCAACATCAGTACTGCACTGATGTACAGTTTTGCCCAGCGTCCCGGGTGCGCGGTCTTTGATGAACCGATGTACGGGGTGTACTTGAAGAAATTGGACCCGGATCACCCTGGAAAAGAGGACGTACTTGCACAATGGCCCACCACACTCGAAGGGGTGCGGGACCAAGTCGCTACGCTTTCTTCCCACGACGAGATTTACCTCAAAAACATGGCGCATCATATGCACGGCGAGCCTTGGCATTGGGTGGAGCCGTCGGCCTACGTATTTTGGATCCGTCATCCCCGCAAGGTGGTGCACAGCTTCGCGAAGGTGATCGATACGATGAGTCCGTTCGACATCGGTTTGAATGAGCAATGGGAGCAGTGGGTCCAATTATCCCAATTCCCCGGTCCAAAAATCATCGTGGATTCGGACGAAATGTTGGCCAATCCAGCGAAAAATATGCCCTTAATTTGCGAAGCCCTTGGCCTGGTGCCACGACCAGAAATGCTCGCCTGGGCACCCGGTCAAAAACCTTACGACGGACCCTGGTGGCCACATTGGTACGCCAATGTCCATAAGAGTACGGGATTTGGTCCGGCTAAGGCCATGCCAGCGCCGCTGCGCCCCGATCATGAAGCTGTGGTGGAGGCAACATTGCCGGCCTACGAGGCTTTGTATGAACAACGATTACAATTCGAATAATATGTTACAGCAATTCGATCCAAGAAATAAGGATATCAAAGTATGGGTAGGCGTTGGCCTAGTGCACCGTGACGATGCGAAAGTCAGTGTATTTGATAGCTCGGTACAGGGCGGTGATGCCGTGTGGGAGGGCATGCGCGTGTACAAGCACGGGGTGTACTGCCTTGACCGTCACCTCGACCGCCTCGAGGATAGCGCTATTGCGATGGCCTTTGAAGGGGTGCCGACGCGCGACTTCATTCGTAAGGCCATACAGGCGACACTCCAGGCCAACGGGATGACCGACCATACGCATATCAGGTTGACCTTGACCCGTGGCGAAAAGATCACCTCCGGAATGGACCCGAGGCTGAACCAGAAAGGGTGCACGCTCATTGTATTGGCCGAATGGAAACCGCCGGTATACGACAACGACAAAGGCATCCGAATCATCACCTCGGCCATTCGTCGCAACAGCCCGATGCACTTGGACTCAAAAATTCACCACAACAATTTGATCAATAACATCCTCGCGAAGATTCAAGCGAACCAAGCGGGGGTGGATTCGGCATTGATGTTGGACAACCTAGGTTTTATCTCGGAGATGAACGGGACGAACATATTTATGGTAAAGAATGGGAAGCTCTTGACCCCTACGGCGGATGCCTGTTTGCATGGGATTACCAGGGGGTTAGTATTGGAATTGGCTCGAGAACACGGTATGCCCGTAGAGGAACGAAACCTCTCGCTGACCGAGCTATATTCTGCCGACGAGGCCTTCGGCACAGGTTCGATGGGCGAGCTTACCCCGATCACAGAGGTGGACGGCCGCACTCTCGTCAATCGCTCAGGCAACCAAATCACTCAAGAACTTGTTAAATTTTTCGAAGGCACCCACGGAAAATGGAGTACGCCTATTGATAAGCTGTGAGTTGAAATTATCTTTGAGAAATGAAACCAATGTTCATGAAGAAATTTACCCTCCTATTAGTTGCCCTTTTTTCGGTCCAATTATCTGCGCAAAACATTAGTGGTTGCATCACATCGATGCCTGATTCTATATCTAATGTTAAGATTGTTTACTTGAGGGGTAAAGGCTTGGCAGTCAAACAGGAGATACCCGTTAACAGAGGTTGCTTTAATGCTGAATGGGAGCATCCAGAGAAGGGCATTTTTATTATTTATTTGGATGGATCACACACCTTCGATTTTTTGCTGTCAAATGGTGATGTAAAAGTATCAGGTGATTACAATGATCTTCAAAATGTAAAAGTAAGCGGTCCTGGTATTGCTGAATTTGATGGATTTAAGTCGTTGCTACAATCCGAGCCCAAAGAAGCTGCAATTAGAAGTTATTTAAGTAGTATTCGAGACCAATCATTGAAAGAGTTTTTAATGCCACAAATTATCCCTCAAAGTCCTGACACAAATATTTTTTGGCTGAGAGAACACTTTTGGGATTACACTAATTTGAATTCAAAGAGCACTTTAATTAATCCTTTCTTTGAGAAAAATAGGAACTTGTATTTCGAACAAGTGCTTGGTCATCAACCAGATACAGTCATTAAATATTTGAATAGGTTGCTTAACAGGCCTATGGACGACCAAGTTAGAAAGGTATTAGTAAGTACTGCCACCTATAATTATGAGACTTCGAATTATATGGGGGAGGACAAGGTGTTCGTATGGCTTGCCCAGACCTTTTATAATTCCGGTTTTGCCGATTGGATGGACAAAGATGATTTGGCAAAAATCAAGGAAAAATCAGACGGATTGAGTACAGAGCTCATTGGAAATCCCGCTAGAGATTTTGCCTTTGATACCAAAGACCGTGGTCGAATCAAATTAACAGATGTCCAAAGTCCCATTACTATACTATACTTCTGGGACAGTACATGTGGGCACTGTAAGAAGGAGACGCCAAAATTGAAAAAGTTCTACGATGAGTATAAAGACAAAGGAGTAGAAGTGGTTGCTATTACTTTGGAAAATGAATTCACCTCTTGGAATAAGTACATTGATGAGAATGAGCTCACCTGGATCAATGGCTACGAAAGTGATTTCGAACGTCCGAACTTCTTGTGGTATTATTACATTCCAAGTACCCCTAAAAAACTTGTTTTGGATAAAAACAAAAAGATTATTGCCAAGAACTTGGACGTGGAGACGACGTTAAGATCGTTCATCGACGACTATTTGGCGGGTAAGGTCAAATAAAAAAGGCGCCCAGAGGGCGCCTTTTTTATGGAAATAACTCCAATTATTTTTCGGTTCCCGCTCCAGCAGGTTTGCTACAACAGCTTTTTTTCTCGCCAACTCCAGCAGTTTGCTTTGGCTTATCCGCACAAGATGCGCTCGCCATTTCCTTTTCAGAGCAGCAAGATTTCTTCGCTACCATGGCAGTTTCTTTCTTATCAGAACAAGCTTTGGCTTCGCCAGCTTTCTCAGAACAGCAAGATTTCTTCTCTGCCTTTGCCATCGCGCCGTGATCACATTGTTCAGTACAAACGTGCTTAGATTCAGCGTTTTGTGGCTTTTCTTGGGCACTAGCAGCTACAGTGAAGGCCAAGAAGCTTAGGGTAAGGACAAATTTTTTCATGGGTTTTAATGTTTTCAGACCTTGAAGTTAATGAAAACTAGGGGTTAACCCCTTGAAAGGTCATAATTGTTCTTATTTTTGTGCCAAATCAAAGGATACAAAATGAAAAAGGTACTTGTAATGGCTTTTGCAGCTGCGTTCACGTTGACGAGCTGTGTGAGTAAGCAGAAATACGTTGAGCTTGAAGAATTGCAAAACGCAACTTCTGATAAGTTGAGCAATGCGAAAATGGAATTGGCCGCAGCACTTGCAGCTAAGGATGCTCAAGCACAACAGTTGGCAGAACTCAAGGCAGATAAAAACAACTTGGCAAAACAAGTCGGTGATTTGACTGCAATGAGCGCTACCAATGCAGAGAACATGGAAAAAACATTGGAAAGCATCAACGAGAAGGATATAACCATCACTCGTTTGCAAGATGCTGTAAACCGCAAGGACAGCGTTACGTTTGCCCTAGTAAACTCATTGAAAGGTGCGTTGGGTGATTTGAACGACGAAGATGTTCAGATCAGCGTTGAGAAAGGTGTGGTTTATGTGAACTTGAGCGACAAGCTTATGTTCCGTCCAGGTTCAGCTTACGTTAGCAAGGATGCG
>Ga0181562_10004169_pt1 | contig 10462 bp, 1 predicted proteins | sample 011ome_26_FD_139344 | JGI IMG/M metagenome (GOLD analysis project Ga0181562, IMG submission 139344) | Coastal salt marsh microbial communities from the Groves Creek Marsh, Skidaway Island, Georgia - 011511BT metaG (megahit assembly) | ecosystem: Environmental > Aquatic > Marine > Intertidal zone...
AGATGTAGAAACCCTAAACAAAATTGCCAGCACACAAAATTTGATTTGTGCGCCTCATAAATCTCGCGCGCATCGAGGCTTAAATAAGAGCTTTATTGCGCTTTACGTAACAAAAGTAAACTAATTTACGAATAGTATTAGTCTATTACGCATAGTTACTGCTCAACGTTAGTTAGGACGCGTTCTCGTTTCAAACAAGACCGCGCAGAAGGTTAAGCAGACGTAGGATTTGAACCGTAATCTTAGCGCGTTCAAACAGCGAGCACGCCGATCTCTCTCTTTCTCTCACTCTCTCATTCTCTCTCGTCATCGTCTTCGAGGAAAGAGAGAGAGAGAGAGAGACGAACGAGGAACGAAGAGTGGAACAACCCAACTCTAAACTCGAAAGGAAGAGGGATCAGATCGCGTCCATCGATAGAAGCGTAATACGCGTAGGAAGAAGGTGTGCATATCTCGCGCGCGCGCGCGTCGTTTTGATTTTTTCTTTTTTTTTGTCTCTCTTGCTCGCGCGATCGACCACAAACGTCTCTCTGTCTCTCTCTAATCCAAATTTATCTCCCCGGAGCGCGCGCCGCTTTCTTTTTGTTTGTTTGTTTTGTTTTTATCGTTTACTAACGCTAATACTTCTCTCTCACTCTCTCTCTCTCTCTCTTTCAGATCGTAACACATCAGATCCGTAAATACTCGGATCGGTCTTCTCTTAGAATTGCGTGTAGGAATAGCAGTAGAAGGACTTTGTTGGACGAACGATACGGTCGATGGAAGCATTTGCGTCATCGGTGAATCGTCGCGCGACGATGAGAACTACTACGACTAAAAGTAGAAATTTTTTTAGCAAGACGAAGAACGCGAAGAAAATGTCGTCGTTCTGCTTCAGCAAAAAGAAGACGCTGTTCTTCTTCGCTCTCATCGCCTTGTGCTCGTCCGTTGCATTTGGAGTGAGCGGTGCGCCATCGCAAAAGGCACACCGCTACGGCTCGGATGATTTGACTCGCGAAGGCTTTTCGGACGCTACGAGAGCTGACAATCGTGAGTCGCTCAGCTCTGACTTGCCGCGCGTGGAAGATTTCAGCGCCGGAGAGGATTCTTCCTCCACGGCGACGTCGGAGGGCGACGTGCACGTCGTCTCTTCGGACGATGTCAAGGTTGTGAGAAGAGGTGCTGGGTCGAGGACGCTCAACGAATTCACGGAAGACGGTCACTTTATCAGTCCGTTGTCTCCTGAAGTCATCGGTTGGGAAGAGGATGCCGTCGATGAAGCGTTGGCGTTTTATTCTCCTCAATTTTACGAGGCGTTTTATTCGTTTTACGACTTTTACTCGTTCTACGACTTTTATGATTTCTACGATCAAAAAGTCGACGCTGAGTTTAAGGAGTTTACTGGTCCAGACGGAGGCATCTTGCAGCTTTGCGAAATTGCGGTTTCTCCTGCGATTGGTTCAGATAAGGGAGGCACGAAAGTCTCCGTTATGTTGTCCGGTCACGTCGCGCGGGACCACAACTCGTTTTACTGTAAGTTTGGCGAACAACCAGTCGAAGCCATGAGCGCTCAGATCATGGAGGAATCAGGTGTCCTCGTTATTGTTTGCGAAGCACCGCCTATGGAGGACGACGAGGACGTCACCTTGCGCATTTCGTTGGATGGATCTTTGTATTCCGTCAACGGCGCGCAGTTTCATTACCACTCAAAGATGAGCGTCGCGGATGTCAAACCATCCGCGCCGAAAGTTTCCGCTGAGGGCGGAACTGCCATTCGTTTCACTTTGGGCGACTACATGTTTGGTCCAGGTTTTGATCCCAGCTCTGTCACGGTGCCGTCGGCGTGCTACTTTGGTTCCATGAGAGTGGATGGCGAGTTCGACGCCATGAAGTCCCAGCTGACTTGCCTCGCGCCGTCTTTGAAACAAATTACAAAGACGTCGTCGAGTGCGAACGTGGAGCTTCGAATATCCTTGGATGGGCAAATCTTTTCGGATGAGACGGTTATGGTCCGTTACGGCTCTGGAAAATCGTCTTTGAGTACGATCACGGCGCCGAAGCAATTCAATAATTGGTTCGATATCATGCAATTCGACTACCTTCCGTTTCACCCGGAATATTGCGTGTTCTTTGAAAACGGCGATTTTGCCTCCTTGGCTGGTATTGCGGTTACTCCTGGCGTTATCGAACCTCCGTTTTACTCCGGAACGTTCGAATACTTTGTCTTGTTGACCGTAGATGACTTACCAGACATGAGAGTCGCGTTGACTCCAGTCGCCACTCAACCGGACGCGACCATTCGCATCGGTGGATTATACGGGAAGCAAGTGAGATCTGGCGATACTTTTCGAATTGGCGTTAGACTCGGCGAGAACAAAGCGTTGATTGTAGTTACCTCTCCAAACGGATTGTCCACCCGCACTTACATTGTTACGGTGTATGTGTTGATGGACGAAGAGGAGGGCGCTTCGCTCGGCGATATTCAACTCGATCGTGGCGAGCTCGAACCCTCGTTCATGCCGGATGTCTTCAAATATTCGACGTTCTTGGATTCTACGAATCATAGAATTGGTATTACTCCGCACTCGCTCTCTGGAAACGACGTCAAGATTTGCAGAATCACGACTGGTTCCTCCGAGGAGATGAAAAGAATGTGGGCGAGAAAACGCATCCGCAAAAATTTTTACGATAACGCCTTCGCTTGTGAAACTGTAAACTCTGGAGAAAAAGGTTACATGCGACTCGAAGATGGATTCAACTTGATTCAAATTCGTGCTAAGGATGGCCGAAACACCGCGGTCTACGAACTCCTTGCTTACAAAGAGCCAGGATTTGACGACGGTTTCTCTTGCGACGGATTCGCCGAAGCTGGTCTCGTCGATACCATCACTCATTCTTTGAATGTCGATATTGATTACTCGTTATTCAGCGACCCCACGACGCAATTTTACTCAAATTTCTTGGCAGATTTGATCGACGTGTTGACGTGTAACGCGCAGTTGTACCTCGGCGATGCGTCCGTTACTTCGGCATCCTTCACGATTAATTCCGTGACGGCTGATCGTAGCGGATACACCGATATTTCGGTTACGTTCTCTGCTCCCATCGGAGCTTTGACTTCGTCCTACAGGAGTCAAGCGCGCGAAAATTTGCAGGTTTTCTTTTCCAATTGCGCTTCAGTTTCCGTCATGAATCTTCAAGCGTACGACTGGTCGACGAATTCCATTTCTATTTCTTGCGAGGAAGGAACGGTTATTATTCCTCTCGATCCGTACAACGCGTTTGCGCTACCGGATATTCAGGTCAAGGAGGGTTCGCTCGGATATGCCACGGCAGATACCCGAGAAAGCACGGCTGGTCGCTGTCAAGGCGGTCCAGAACGCTTCGGAGTCATCCTCAATCGCACGTCTGGAACGACGGGTTGCGGGATGTGGGAGCGACCAGTGGGGACGATTTTGAACAAGCCAATTTCGAGCACTGGTTTCGCTGAATTTTACATGGGAGGTTCGGACACGTGTTCCGGCGAAGTCGGCTTTGACTTCGCGACGCCAATTTACAAAGCAATTGCGAATCCGGCGGCTTCGATCGAAACGTTGATGAAGAACCCGTCGCTTTACAAATCAGGGCCGGGGGCCACTGTTTGGTACAGACTTTCCGACGCCGATGGTCGAAGCCAAGTCCAACTCAGTGGTTTAACTGTTTCTATGACTTTGAACTTAAACGGCGCGACGACGAAGGGCGAATGTGAAACTCCAAGCTCCGTAACCGGTGCCGGCGTTTGTAGAGTGGAAGCGGTTTCAGAATGGTTTTCCACTACTAACGAGCAAGTTGGACAAGCGACAATTTCCTATCAATACGATTCAGTCACTTACGGAACGAGTCTTACCCAGCAGTTCACTTTGAAGAAACACTATGAACACGATGCGGTTTCTGAACCTACTATTATTTTGGAAGCACCAAAATATCCTGTTTTTGAAGGAGAAGAAAGTGTCGTTGAAGTCTTTGTCAACACTGGAGATTACGGCTTATACGCTGGAGATTTCGAAATCTTGATCAGCGACGCTGGAAACGGAGAGCAATGGGATTCTACGTTTGAATACGTTGGGTTCACGTCGAGCGGTATTTGGCAAGCGAAGGCTAGCGAAGCCATTCCAGGTTATCTCATCTCGGTTGTCTTTTTATCTCCTTCGACAAATGTTCTCGAAGAAGAGACGAAAGGTACGAAGTTAAAGATCGGAGAGATAACGCTCAGGCAAAAGATCACGTCGTACACGAGCTCATTCGGTACGTACGCGTGTGTTGCTGGAAGCTCCTGGTTTGACTGTGACCAAGGATTGTTATCAGCCACCGTTAGGCAAATGGCAAACTGGGGCTTGCGCACTTACGTTCCAACGGGAACTGCGAGCGTCGTAAATTCGTACTCTCGCAGTGCCCCTTCGGGTGGCTTAGAACCCGGATTGGTGAGTTCTACGAAGCAAGTGAAGATGTATTCAGCGATCGGTCAAACTGACTTGGTCAATGCGTACCCCATCACTTCGGAAGGTACGTCCACGAGCATCGTGACTTACGTTGTTTGGTCTTCGCCGAGCACTTCGGATGCCGTCCTTAAACCAAGTTCGTGCTCGAGCAGCACCGGCTCCTCAACTGCATTCACCTTGGCCGTCAGCTCTTCGGGTTGCGACATTACCATCGACGAAACGCATACCGGACACGGCAACTTTTCGATCACCACAACGAGTGGAAGTTTGAGTTCTTCTACCTCGCTCAACGTGTACTACCCGCTTGAGTCTGAAATTGTCGTCACCGATGCTGTCTTGAACCCGATCAATTTACCATCAATCACAAATACGATTGCAACTTACAACGAAACGTCGAACACGACGTCTTATGAAACTTCGATTACTTATCCGTCGTGCTCGGAGAAACTTTGGCAGTATGCAGATATTAAGGCGTACGTGACATTTGGCGGTGATAACTTAGAATCAATTTACAACAACGACGTCACCTGTTACACCTCTTTTCAAGTGGAAGATTCCGAAGATTCCGTAGCGGAAGCAGTTTCCCTCTCAAAGACGCGAATTACAGTGAACGAAGCGTATGCGTCGACGATCGAAAAAGTTCCGGAAATTGTGGAAGTTTATGACGAATTGACGAATACGACATCTAACGAAACTATCACCGCGTACCCAGAAGTTGGGGATGTTATTGTTTCGTTTGCGAGCCCGGCCATTTCAAGCATTTTGAACGCGACGGCAATCGTGACCGTGAGCGCCGTGGACGATTACGTCAACGTCACCCAGTTGCTAGGGGCTGTCGTCACTGGTACGGAACTTTTGAGCACTCCTGCCGGGGTTGCCATTGGTGCTGATTCGGAAGTGGCCGTGAGCGTCGAGCTCAAGCACGACTTCAAAAATGAATTAGATCAAGGTCAGATATGGGTTTGGGCGCACTTCACGGACGGGTCGACGAGGTACATCAGAAAATCCGATGGTTTGGACATCTCTGTCGCGGTAAATTCAACGAATGACTTGTCAGTCGCGGAGAATGTCAACGGTACATCTGACTTTCAATTAACAATTCCAGTGAGGGCAACTTCTGTTGATTCGCTCGTTGATGGTTCGTTATTGAAACCAATTTGGACGGTCTGCGAGACCCCGTACAACGTCTCTGGAATTATTCCGACTTTGGTTGACCTCGCGGTTCCTATTTCTGTCGAGTTTTCCGCAAACACGAACAGAATCACGCGACGAGGAGACGGTGCGAGTGAACAACCTATCGCAATTCCCGTTGAGGCTGTACTGACCTACACTATCAACTACGACGACGGATCCTCCAAGAATTTTATTCTCGATGATCGTGCGAATTTCACTATTTCGACGGGTGAAGATTTGGCGGATGTGATCAATGGCGTCGTCGTTCCTAAAACCGATTCTAACGGGATCGGAACGATCACGGTCAGCGCGTCGTTGCCTGAGTATGCTCCGGAGCTCGGCACTGCAACAGTATCCATGACTTTGGTCATTCTCACGGATGTTGATATGCGCACTAATCCTTTTCCAGCTTACTCAGGCTCAACGTCATACGAGACGACGACGCTTCACAAAGTTGCGTGCACTGAGTACTACCAAAGTCTCGAGGCTTCCTTATCCGCAACCTTGTCGGATGGATCTGTTTTCGACATTTCTAAGTATGGTAACTACGCTACCTCCGATGTTTCCATTGGTCTCGTGTACGGTGCCGACAGCACTGTTGGTGGTGCAGGTGTTGGAGCCAACTTTGCGCGCGGGATCTCGGCGAGTACTTTTGATATGACGTCCAGTTTCGGAAGTGGTGAAAAGGCTTTCTTAGTTTCTCAAACGATCACGGTCACAGATACTCGCATCAGCATCGAATCCATTTCGCACGTAACGCAGTGGGATTCCGGAAATGCATTCGTTGCCTCATTTGGGACCTCTAAAGAAGTCCGAATGAAGGTTGTCTTCAGCGACGGAACGATGTTTGAAGACATTTTGGACCAAGACATTCCCGTTTCTGCACTCGTTGAGCTCTCCTCGAGTGCAGACGAAGTGATCAAAGTGGTTTCTTCGTTCGTTGAATTAAAGGCGAATTACTACAAAGCTGTCACTTTGACTGCTTCGAGTATTTGCTCCGCTGCTCTTAACGCGAACAACGAGCATCCGACCGTCACGGGAACTGATGAAGTGTATGCGAATCTTTTAGCGGACTTGTACGATCTCGATATCGGTGCAAACACTGGAATTCCTTTGCCGCCGAAATCCGCGGGCGAGTTGTTTGAAGTTGCCGTCAGAATCAATACGGGCGATGAAATCCTCGTTGGTGCTCAGCTGAAAGTTAACTTTGACGACACTTACATCAAGGCTGTGAGTGCTGTCGTAGGCAGCGACTGGCCATCTTACTTCCAAGAGACGATCAATTATCCTTCAACTTCGGCTTCGATTCTTATTTCTAACACTGAGTCTACCGTTACGGGTTCGGCGACTGAAGTAGCGATAATTACGTTCGAAGTCGTCACGGATCAGGCTGTCGTGACTGAACTGGAAGTTGATGTTCAGTCTTTCATTCACAGAAATGAGTTTGACTCGACTTCTAAAGTTCCATTTACATCTCCGAGAAGTGTGACCCAAATTGCCTTGAACTCTGCGTCTCGTCGAAGAACGTTGCTTTCCAACGTCTCGCGTCGTAAAATGCTTCAAACAGCTGATGATTGCGTTTCGACTGGTGTTACTGTCAAAAAGGGAACTATTGGTGTTGATTGCTATCCGCGTGTTTTTGGAGACGTGAACGGCGATTGTCTGTTCAACTTGGATGATGCTATTGTAATTGAATATCACTTGTTGGGCCAAACCGTGAATGGGATCGATTATAAGGATCTCTCCATTTTCTCCCAGTGGCAGCTCATGCAAATGGACGCTACGTTGAACTACCTAGATCCAGATTACGATCGAGTAGCGGGCGGCTGTAAGTTGTGGAACGGTGAGGAGAACTCTACCAAAGTCTGTCCCACGGCTGTCGATGGCTCGTACCTGAAGAAGGCAACTGGAGTTTACAAATTCCTCGCTATGTTTTCGACTTACGAAATTGTGACTCCAAAATTGAATAACGAATATTCGTATTTGACGGTGACGGCGAGGGTGTATGACCCAATCTTTGATCCTTTCAATATTGCTGGTTTGAATGGTGATTCGTGCGCTTTGGGCTATTTGCCATCAACTTCTCGTACGGTTGTCGGTGAATTGGATAACAGTTTTCTTGGCGATTACACGCATTACGCATATCAGCCTGCATATGGCGATGAGAGCTACGGCGACTCGTACTCCAAAGTTTTTATCGAGTATGGACGCACGGATGGCCGAGTGTTCAATAACTCTGACATGACGATTGTCATGGGCGAACGCTGGGGAACACTGTATAATCAAACGTTGGATGAATCGACGGTGAAAAACAACGTGATCACGAAAGCCTCGCAAACGAATGTTGGGACTTATGTTGTTCAAACGAAAGGTAACGAGGAGAACAACTACGCATTCAACTACGAATGGAACGAAGATGCTCCCACTGAGAGTGTTGCTGGCGTGACGATCATTATTCAAAATTATGCCGCAGATGGCTCTGACCTTGGGACGCACTATCCATTCTATGGCACTTCGGAATATCCGTACAACGTGTCTGGTTACGAGTTTGATCCTATCGCCCCGATTTCGATTCAACCCGCCGGTGATGGTCTCTTACTCGCGGATTTCGAAGTTTCTATGACGACAACTGCGGACTCCCCGGGATTACCATCAGGGACGACCAAGCAAAATGAGCCGAAAGGATATTACTCCAGAGACTTCTTTGCGTTCAACAATAAGGCACCAGGATCTACTGGTAGCCTGAAACTAACTGTTGGTAGCGACGACGCGTGTTCTACCGAAAGCTTAACGAATATTGAAGGTCAAATATCTGGCGAATACACTACTGCGCGAGACAGAGCATCTGAAATGTCTGTCATTCTGAAAAACCCGACAGTGGAAATAGGCGAGCCAATTTTTCGATTGCGCTACCAGTTGCGCGACGCCAACGGACGTCCGCAGATATTGACGTCAGGAATTTCTGTAACGTTCAAACTCACTTCCCCTGATGGCTCTGAAGAGGTTTTAACTGCTTGCGGTTTGCCCAGTGCCGTTTCCGGTGGCGGTGACTGCGAGACCACGATCAGCTCCGACTGGTTTCCGGCTTCAAGTTCGAGCGCGTGGAACTCCGACGTAACTTTTGACATTGAAATGTTGTTGAAGTATTCAGATGAAATTATTGCAACGTTTGCATCCTCTGGCACTTTGGTGAGACCACCGTCTAACGATGACCACCAGATCACCATGGTGAACAACCCACACGTTTACATGCAATTGAGATACTCGCCGGTGTACGCTGGTAGAGTGGAGACTTTTGATTTATACGCTGCCACTGATTCACAAGCGTTGATTTCGTATATGGTTACGTTAGAGTGGAACACAACTTACTTGTCGTACAACTACTTCAGTGTGAATTCTGAATTATTCAGCCCGTCTCCTATTGTTCAAGCGGTTGGAACGAACTCAGTTCGTATCGTATCTGTTGGCTTGAACGTGACAAAATCGTTCTCCGATACAAGTGGTTCCGCCGTTTATTTGGGGACGGTGGGATTTATTGTCGCGGCTGATGCTCCCATTGGGAAAGCTGAAATGCCGTTGTGGGGTACCACGAATGCCCTCGTCAACGAGGGTACTCGGGAATACGTTGTCAATGAAGAAATGCAATTTGACCACTTGTACGGAACGTCTTCGTTTGGTTCGCTTTTGGTTGGCCAAAAGACGCGCACGGGAATGTACGCCTACATGGATCAAGCGGAAATTCTCAATACTGCCTACTTGACTGGCACGACGCAAGATCACTTCCTTACTGTCATGAATGTTTGGAACGTCGGTTCCGACACTCAAGTTACCGATATGGTAGATTGTGGTTCCAGCGCATCTTTTGCGGCGCAAGCCATCGATTCAATTGGTGGCTGCTCCGTTTTGATTTTGCCAGGCTCATCTGATGGGTACAAAAATATTCAAGTTTCCGCCAGCGTCGGGGACTACTCAGCTGTGGTTCCTGTGACGGTTTGGTTTCCACTTGATGTGGAAATAGCTGTTGCTCAGCCAGTTTTGCACCCTATTTCTGGTGCTTGTGCTGTCTGCAGTTTCACGGATTGTGTCAGTCCGCTGTATCAAACGTCCTCGATTCGTACTCTTGTCACGTATGGCGGTCAATTCCTGGACCCTGTCTCCGGTGTTGATGTCACGTGCTCCGTCGCGTACGAGTCATCGCGGTCTGAAGTTGCCGCAGTTACTGGAGCGACTTTAACTGGTACTAATCCAGGATCAAGTATTATAACGCTTTCTAATTCTAGATCTTCGGCTTTCGCTGAAGTCACCATTGATTCGACTGAAGTAACCGTGGCAAATTTGGAAGCTTTGCTTCCGAACTTGGCGCAATGGTCAGCTATTACGGCGCCGGAAGCCCAAATCGACTACAGCGTTAATGTGAAAGCAACTTTGGAGCAATCTCTCACGGCTGCTGGCGAAGGTGGTCCATTATATTTCATGGCCACGTTCAGCGATGATACTACACAGTATCTCACCAAGGATATGGGTATTTCGGCCGGTATTTCTACCGCTGACTGCTTCGATAACAATGGTGGGGTAACCAGTTGCGCTGATTCTGTGAAAATTGTGACTGATGAGGACGTCATCAACGCTTACGTTGCTCCAAATGCAATAAGTATCTCGACTGAATCTGCAATCACAGCGCAATGGTCCAATATTTGTAATCAAGAAGTGATTTATTCTGGCGTTGGGAACGTAACAATTTCTTTGTCACCAGTTGCGGCTATCTTTGTCAATGCAGATACTAGATACATCACGGACTCTTCGTCCAGTGCGAAAGATCCACCAGCTAGCAT
>Ga0181562_10004177_pt1 | contig 10449 bp, 6 predicted proteins | sample 011ome_26_FD_139344 | JGI IMG/M metagenome (GOLD analysis project Ga0181562, IMG submission 139344) | Coastal salt marsh microbial communities from the Groves Creek Marsh, Skidaway Island, Georgia - 011511BT metaG (megahit assembly) | ecosystem: Environmental > Aquatic > Marine > Intertidal zone...
CTCGCCGTCGATTGGTGGCGTTTCGATCGCGCGACGCACCTGCGGGTTCCCGCTCACGGTGCTCTCCGCTGGAATTTTGACCTCCACGAGCGTTCCAACCGCGTGCAGGTGCTCGCCGAGCACGTCGCCCTCCTTGTACGTCACCGTGACCATCTTGGGCTCGGCGCCCTTGGCGGCCTTACCCGGGGCATCCCGGCCCTTGGCAGGGGCCTTGCGCGCGCGCGACGAGCGCCGCGTGGGCGCGGCGTCGCCATCCTCGCCCTCCTGATCGGCCGCCTCCTCGGCGAGCTCCGCGGGCTTTTCTTTCGCATCCGCCGAGTCATCAAGCTTCGCAGCCTTCGCGTCGGGCTCCTCCGCGAGCTCGGAGGAGGCTGCGCGCTTGCCTCCGCTCATCGTGCGTGAACCTTTGATGCGCGTCTGACTGACCTGCGTCAGGGCGGCTGCGCTCTGAGACAGCCGGGGGGAGACCACGGCCTAGCGTTCGCATCGTGCTCGCAAAAAATTTCTCTGCGAGATTCACAGCGTGTTTTCAAGAGGTTGTGGGCCAAAATGTGGGATTTCACTAAAAAATTTCGCTACGCGTGTACTGCTTGCGTACATCCGAGTTGGACGCCGCGGCTTTTACTCTTCTGTTGTGATGAATCTGTCGAGCAACACCCTCACATCTCGGCGCGCCTTGGGCCAAGCGAAGCACGCACGCCGCCCTGAGCGTTCGGACCTCTTCGGGAGAGTGTCCGATCCCGACGCGCGCGATGGAGCCCCAGGCGCGGGGCGCGGAGGCGACGCCTTTGCTGCGCAAGCGCGACGACAAACAAGGGTGGTTCCCGGGTGTTGGGCTCTTGACGACACGACGCGATGACGCCTCGGGCGCTTCCCGGGGCGCGCGCGCCGTGCTCGCGCTCGGCGCCGCGGCGATGCTCTGCGTCGGCGCCGCGTCCACCTCCGCGGGCCAGGGCGTGCTCTCCTCGCTGGGCGCGTCCTCCTCCGCGGCGGCCGAGAGCGTGGACCTCACACCCCTGGGCGGATCCCCCGCCGTGGCTGTGGGCCAGCTCGGGGACGATCCCGCGTTTAAGCACCCGGAGAACATCGTGAAGTACCCCACCCCCCTCCCGGACGTGGACTTCTCGGACAAAACCCTGCTGATCGTGATGGGCCACCCGTTCAGCGGTACTTCCGCGCTGGAGGGTTTGATCGGCACCGGCAACGGCGTGACGGACCTGTGCGACTCGGGGACGTGGCAGTGCGAAGACACGTGGCTGCTCAAGTACATGGACTTCAACATCGAGCCGGGCGTGGACGAGTGGGACGAGTACTACCCCGTGGACGCCGCGGGCTACGCGTACGCGTTCAAGCACTTCGCGCAGACCTGGTGGGACATGTCCAAGCCCCTGCTCATGGACAAGACGCCCAACCTCCTCGCGCACTACCGCACCGTCGTGGGCGCCGCCGAAAAGCTGGGCGTCCCGGTGAAGTTCGTTTTACTGACGCGCCACCCGTTTTCCTGGACCTCGGAGCACCACCCGTTCAACCAAGGCCTTTGGATGCAGCTCATGCAGTTCTCGCTGAAGGTTTTGAACGACCCGTCCATCGAGGTGCACCAGATCAAGTACGAAGACCTGGCGTGGAACCTGGAAGAGACCATCAGCTCGCTCCAGGCGTTTCTGCCGCAGCTCGGCGAGCTCGACCCGTGGGGCAGCGCGCTGGAGGAGCCCTCGGACGCGGCGGCGAAGGAGATCAACGGCGACCGCGCGATGGGCATCGCGCAGTACTTCCAAAGCGAGCCCCTGGACTGGAGGCCGCTGCCTCTGGACGACGAGACCTTCAAGATGCTCTGCGCGGTTGGGTACAACAACGACGGAGAGTGCGAGTACTGACGCGGTATAATACTTTTGAAGAAAAGACGAACGCGCGAAGAAATGGTGAGGTGACGAGAGAATTTCGCCGCGATAGCCGCGCGCCGCCGCGTGAAATCGCGCGGCGTCGGTGAAGGCGGTCGCGATCGTGAAACCGACACACACACACACGATCGATGATAGTAATAACCCGTCGTCTCGCGAAACACAGTCTCCCACCCGAAGGAGACTGACGACCTACTACAGCTCCTCGCTCCTCTCATTTTCCGCCGAAGCACGCGCGCGCGCACTCCTCCGCGGCGGGCGCGGCGACCGTCGCCTCGTCCGCGCACACGCCAACGCCCCTCTCCGCGAGCGGCAGGCAGTTCTGGCAGTACCCCTTGCTCCCGAAGTCCATGTTGCAGAAGGTGTCCGCGACCGGGCACTCCGAGGACGACACGCACACCGCTTTGTCCGCCGCGACGACGTTGAGCGACACGCACGCCCCGGCGGCTTGCGAAAACGCGCACCCGCGGTGCGTGGCGCACTCCCGAGGCAACGCGATCGTCTCGCACTGCCGCAAATCAGCGCACGAGCCGCCCGACGGCGGCGATAGAAGGTCCTCCTCCTCGTCGTCCGTGTCGTCCGCGTCCTTCCACGCGCACTCCGGCTGCGCGGAGCGCTCGCAGTGCGCGCGGTCGGTCAAGTCCTCGCACGAGTAGCGCGCCTCCTCGCACGTCTCGGCATCCGCGTTCCACTCGCAGAACTTGGTCGCCGCGCAGTGCGTCGAGAAGCGCACGGCGTCGCACGTCCGGTGCGCCCAGCCGCAGTGCAGCTTCTCCTCGTCCCACGCGCACCCGGAGGCTTCGTGGCACGCGGGGCCGGTGGCCAGACGCGCGCAGGAGAGCCCACAGGCGCCGTTCCAGTGCTCGCATCCGAGGACAGCCTCGCACGCCCCGACATCCCCCACGGGCGCGGCGCCGCAGACCGCCGCGGCCGTGCGCGCGTCCGCGGAGGTGGCGACGTCCAGGCCCTCCACGTACCCAGGCAGGATCGACGCCGCGGGGGTGGCCACCACCGGGATCTCGCGGTACGTGGTGAGCGTGTACACGCCGACCACCAGGAGCCCGCTGGAGATGAACGCGGCGACGAACGGGGTCAGCGACCAGCACTCGGCGTCCAGACGCTTCACCTCGGAGTCGCCGGACTCGTCCCTAGTCTTCAGGAGTTTCTGCGCTTCCGGCGAGATGTCCGGCGCGGTCGCGCCGCCGGCATCCTTTCGACCCATGCCGAACGACTCGAGCCCGTCGCCGCGCGCGCGAGTGACGAGCGACCGGCGACTCGATCTCGCCTCAATGAATAATGTCGTTCTCAACACCCGAGAAACCCGCCGCGCCCGACCATTTAGTCGGAAAATTTCGTCCTCATGCGAGGCGCAGCACTGTTTCGTCGTCACCTTCGAGATGTACGTACGAAGAAAGACCGCTCACACGCGCGCGCGCGCGCCGACGCGTCCACGTCAGACACAGGCCTGGTCGCGTCGCGTCGCGATGTCCGCCCCCACCGGGGGGGCGGGTTACGGCGCGGTGGCCGCCGGGGCGGGCGACGCGGGGGTTCCCGTCGCGGCAGGCGTTGAGACGAAGAGGCGCGACGCGAGGGAGGCGGTCACCCGCGGATGGCCTTCGTGGCGCGCGCTCCCGTGGGGAGGCGCGTCCTCCTCCACGGACTCGCTCGCGGGCAGCCGCGAGGGCGTGCTGCTCAGCGTGTGGGCGATGGAGGCTACGCGCTCGCTCGCGGTGGCGGCGGTCGTGTCCACGCTCGCGGCCGGCCTGTTCCGCGGGGACGCGCGTCTCGCGCCGACGCGCACCATGGACCCGTCCACGCCGTGGCTGGCGGCGTGCGGGGACGCGGCGCGGCGCGTACCGAACATTCAGACTGAAAACACATACTGCAAACACAGACCCACGCAGGTGGTGGCGGTGCAGCTCGTGCTGGTGCTCGGCTCGCTGCTGACGTTCCCGGTCGCGAGCCGAGTGGCGGACACCGCCGCGCTCGGGTTCCCCGCGGCGCTCGCCGCCGCCGCCGCGCTGGCGCCGGCGGTGGCGCGCGGCTACGCGTCGGCGGGCGTGACGCGCGTGACCCCCGCTCTGGTGGCCACGCGTTTGCTCGCGGGCGCGTACAAGAGCTTCAACGAGCTCGGCCAAGAGACGGGTGTCTCCGTGGCGTTCACGCCGAACGCCAAAGGCACGGCGGCGGCGTTCGGCAGCAGAGTCGCCGCGGGGTGCGTCTTCGGAATCGTCGCGCCGGCGATTGTGTCGCGCGCCGCCGCCGACGTCGGCGCGTCGCGCGTCTTCGACGGCATAGCGCTCGTCGGCGCGTGCGTGTTCGTCGCGGTGCTCGGTCTGGTGGTCGTGCCGGCGCTCACGGCCGCGGAGTACGCGTTGCCCGTGATCGGCGCGCGAGTGGGGGAAGAAGAAGAAAATAAGCAATCCGCGTCGAGCGACGGAGGCGCCAGTGACGTTCTTTCACCGACCACGAAAGCGAACGCCTCGCGCCTCGCGAACGACGGCGAACGACGCGAAGTTCCGATGTTCCGATCGTCCTCTCGCGACGAACTCGTCCCCCCACTGCTTTCCTCGTGGCGCGAGCTCGTCGCGGACGGCGAGACGCGCCTGCTTTTGTTCACGGCGATGTGCGTCGGGACGGCGGAGTTCGCGCTGGAGGGGCCGGTGATGATGGCCCTCGGCGGCGTGCTCGGGTTCGACGTCGCCGAAAACGCGGCGTTCCTCTCGGCGTACAACGTACCCCGGGGCATCGTCTCCGTCCTCGCCGAGCCCATCCTGCGTATGGTACCTGCGCAGGTACTCGCCGCCGGGGGTCTGCTCAGTGCCGCGTGCGGCGTCGCGTGGCTCGCCGCGCTGGGCGAGCGCGCGCACGACACGTTTTTAGTGAAAAACGGGTCCTACGCTTTCGTTTCCGCGACGGGCGGAAAGCGAGCGCTCGCGCCGTCGTACGTCTCCGCCGCGGCGCTGGGTCTCGGCGTGGTCTGCGTGCACGTCTCGCTGCCCGTTCTGCTGGCGCAGGCGGCAGCGAAGCCGAGGCACGGCGCGCGGTACGGCGCGGCGTTCGGCTTGAGCGCCGTGATGGCCAAGGCGGGCGGGGGGGCAGTCGGCATGGGCCTCGCGGCGGTTGCGGTGGAGCGCGCCGGATTCACAGCCGCCTTCGGCGGCATCGCCGCGGTGTTGCTCGCGGGAGCCGGCGCGGTGGCGGTCGCGGGCGGGAACTTGCGGGTGGCGTTCGAGAAGTAGAGCGCTATGTAGACTAGTCTAGCTAGCTAGAGCACACTACGTAGACGAGAGGTCGTTTTTTCATCATCATCATCAGTGCGTTTTTTTTTTACCCTGTCACTGAAAAAAAGTGTACAAGTACGGAGTAGTGGTTTGTTGTCCACAACCGCGCACTCTTGGACGCGCCGCGGCGGAACCCGGGCCGAGTCACCCGCTCGTCCGACAGACACGCGCGATGCGCGCCTCCGGCGATGCCGCCCTCGCGGGCGAGACCTCGCCTCTGCTGAGTGAGGCATCCGCCGTGAAGTCGATCCACGCGCGCGGCGCGCGTGACGACGAAAGCGCGAAACACGCGTTGAACAAGCGCCTCATCCCCGGGCTTTACGCCCTAGGCGCGGTCGCCGTGTGCGGTGTGCTCGCGCTGACGCAAGGTACGTCTCCGTTCGTGCCCCGGAATCGACTGCCACGTTCCTGTCGTCCCGACCGCGCGCGAGGCGCGGACCGGCGCGCCACGCGCGCCGGATCGGGACCCGATCGCGCGCGTCCCCGAGCGGGTGTTACCGGTCGTTTTTCCGTACGCGCTGGCGCGTCATCCGAGCCCGACCCCTCGCGCGTCCCGACGCGGACTCTCACCGAACGCCTCCCTCTCTCCCCCACCGCAGGCCCCGCGTGGCGCTTCGGCGCGAGCGGTCACAGCACGCTGGGCAAGTGGGACCAGGTGAACGACGCGTCCGCGCGCGCGGCCGCGGCGTCCATCGGCATGAACCAGAGCAAGTGCAACGCGGATTCCATGTCCAACGCCGCACGCTCGAAGGGCGTATTCGTGTACGACCCGCCCGAGCAGTGCCAGATGATGGTGATCTGCGCGGGGTCGCCCCGGGCGGCGTCCACCGCACACTGCAGGATCGCCGAGCACGTCATCCAACACATCATGGATTCGAAGAAGATCGGGCGGTCTAAGCCCGAATACGTCGGGTACTGGAACTACCACCTGCACGCGGTGTGCTCGGACGGCCAGCCGTGCCCCCTGTACGACGCGGTCACGGGCGACCTCGCGGAGTTCAAGCAGCACGTCTCATCTTTGCCAAACCTGGACGGCGAGGAGAAGGACGCGCTGCGACTCGCGTGCGACAAGGATGTCACGGAGTCGACCAAAAAGCTCGCCGAGGTTGACCAGAAGACCGTCGTCATCGTCAAGTCGCACGAGTTCGACAAGACTCTGCTCAGCGCGTGCTCCAAGCGGCTAATCTTGACGTCATGGCGGGCCAAGGAGGACGTGTTCGACTCCGGCCTGGAGCTGGGGTGGTTCGCGTACCCGAAGGAAGCCGCGCGGGACGACTTCAACGAGGTGTACGAGGTGTGGGACGGGTGGCACACGTGCTGGCGCGACGCGGCGGTTGCCGAGTCGCAGACGACCCGCAACCACGACTTGGGGTTCGAGGCTCTGAACAAGAAGGACTCGTTCAAGGCGGAGGTGCGCCGTTTGGCGAAGATGGCGATCCACCTCATGAACGTCCCGGAAAAAGACGTCGACTTGGACGCCCTCGTGGCGGATGTGGTGGCGGAGGATTTCCACGAGGAGCTCAACCCGATGCTGAGCAACGGGAACCAGTCGCCGGCGGCGGCGACGGGCGAGGCGGAGGAGCCGATCGAGCCGGTCAACTGGAGGCGCATCGGGCTGCACGTCGACAGCGAACGCGCTTGAGACAACGACGTCTGCCGCGCCCATCGCCCACCCACGCGAGTGAGAAGAGAGAAGAGATGATGAAGTCTTTCTCGTCGGGTGGAAGGAGAGCGCGCGAGGCGAGCGAAGCGCACGGCGACCGGGGAGGCGCGCGCGGTTTTGCGCACGGTCGCTCGCGCATGGCCCGGGGCGCTCTCGGGCTCGTGAGAAAGTAAGGGGGGACACGCAGTATCGTGTTATTGTCACCCGCGTGTATGGTATCACACGTGCCACGTTCCTCATCGCGGTCCCACGGTGACCGTTCTCCGCGCGAAAACGCTCCATCCGCGAGCCGAGCCTTCCGGCGCGATTTTCCGTGCAAGACGACCTCCGTTTTTTTTTTGTGTGTGAAAAATCCCTCGGGATAAGGCAAAGCCTCCCGCGCGTGGCACGCGACGTGGCCGAGGGACTCGCCGGACATGTCGTCCGCCGTACTTCGCGCCGCGACTGGAGCGTCCGCGTCGCGACCAAGCGACGCGCTCGGCGCGTCTCGCGGTCCCCGCGTCGCGTGGCGAGGTTGCGTCGCGGCGCGCGCGTCCTCCGCCGGCCCGAGCGATTGGGACCTGGCCGGCGCGCCCGACGGGGTGGTTCTCCGCCTGGCGAAGCGGCTGGAGCGGGCGTGGCGCGAGCTGCCCGACGTCGCGGACGCGCCGTGCGCACCCGACCTCAAGTCCGTGGACGCCATCGCCGAGGACGGCGACCCGACGACGGCGGTTCGCATCGAGAACCTCGTGTTCACCAACGCCGCGTTCCGAAAGATGCACCTGGAGGTGGCGTGGGGCCTCGGCGGGCTGGAGGTGATGCACGTGGTGATGTATCCTTGGGCGAGCGTTGCCGCGCCCATCTACGCGGCGGATCTCGTCGCGTTCAACGGCAGGGTCACGCTGTGCATCGCGGACGTGTGCCCGACGGCGCGGAACGGGGATTCGCCCGGCGCCGATCGCGTCGCCTCGGAACCCAACGCGAACATCCACGACGTCCCGAAACCTCTCGCCGCCGCCGCCGCGTCTTTGCGGGACGCCATGCTCGCGCGCGCGCCGTCGATCGAGCCGCGCGGCATTCCCGACTGGGGCGTGCCCATCCTGTCGCAGGAGGCGTGCGTGTGCGTCGGGCCGCCCAAGGATGATTTCCCGGAACAAAAACAGGCGGAGGCGTTCGCGGAGTACGCGTTCGGGTTGTTCGAAGCGTACGCGGCGTACGCGACGGAGACCGCGAGGCGCTCGTCCGAGACTGAGACGGATGACGAGCGCCTCGCGACGCGCGCGCGTCTCGCCGCGCAGACGTTCTTCTGCGAGAAGCAGCTGGAGAACGACAAGACGCGCAAGGCGCTCGAGCGGTCCATGGGCGCGGAGCGCACGGACAGGTACATGACGCAGGTGCTGTTCGACGTGAACGAGCGGACGCCGACGGAGGCGGTTCGATGACGATTTTTTGTTACTTTCTATTTTTAAACAAACGCGTAGCTACGACGCGAGGTTACGTAGACTACCGTAGACCGAACTACGAAAACACGTCGTACCGAGTCGATCGCGCTTCGATCGCATCATCGATCGACCGACCGGGGAAAAGGGTCAATCGGACGAAAGTCTGACGCGACCGTTCCCGTCGTTCGCCCCGGTGTCGCTCAGCGACACGCGGTCGGCGGCGCGCTCGAACGACGACTCCGCCTCCGCGGCGAGCGCGCGCCGCGCCGCCGCGCGGAATCGCGCCGACGAGGCATCCGTCTCGGGCGTTTCGCCACCGTCCCCCCGCGCGCCTCGCGTCCCCGCGTCCGTCCCCGCGCGGTCAGTTTCCGCTTCCGTCGCGTCCCCGTCGCGTCCCCGGATCCCCAGCCCGGGTCCGGGCCCGAAGGACCCGAAGCCCCCGCTTCGCGTCGTCGCGCCGGCGGCGGCCATGGCCTGCGCGACCATGGCCGCCGGGTTGCCCGCGTCCGCCGGGAGCAGCACGGTGTTCGCCTCCTTGGCGATTTTCCCGAACTCCCTCAGGTACTGCTCCGCGACGCGCATTTGCGCGGCGGCGCGCCCGCGCTCCGTCGCCAGCTCCGCGCCGACGACCGCGAGCGACGCGGCTGTGGCGTTCGCCTTGACCACGACCGCCTCCGCCTCTCCGTTGGCGTCCAAAATCGCCGCGCTCTTCTTCCCCTCGGCGCGGTTCACGGCGGCTTCGCGTTCGGCTTCCGACTCCAGCACCGTCGCACGCTTCCGGCGCTCCGCCTCCGCCTGCATTTCCATCGCCTGCTTGATGCCGGGGGGGGGGAGGATGTCCCGGATCTCGTACCGCAAGCACTCCAGCCCCCACGCCGTCGCGGCGTCGTTGATGGTGGCGACGATGCGCGAGTTCAGGTGGTCCCGCTCCTCGAAGGTTTTGTCGAGCGAGATTTTGCCGATCTCGCTCCGCATCGTCGTCTGCGCGAGCTGTGAGACGGCGTATATCGGGTTCTCCACGCCGTAGCTCGCCTTGTGGGGGTCCACCACCTTAACGTACAGCACGCCGTCGATGGAGATGGCGACGTTGTCTTTCGTGACCGCCGTCTGGTTGGGAACCGGGATGGCCTCCTCCTTCAGGTGCCACACGTACGCGATCTGGTCCACGATGGGGATCAACAGGTGGATCCCCGCGTGCAGCGTGGTGTGGAACTTGCCGAAGCGCTCCACCACCACAGCCGCGCGCTCGGGGACCACCTTGATCCCGAGGTTCGCGGGGCGGGGCGCCACCGCGAGGTCGCGCAGGGACGCGTTGTACGCGCGCGAGCCGGAGGGCACCGAATCGCCCCCGAAGCGACCGTCGCCACCGAACGCGACCGTCGCCGACGCGGGGAGTGCGGCGGTCTCGGGCCGCGCGCCGCCACGCCGCGCGGCGCGCGCCAGGAGCGCGCGCGCCGAAGACGCCGCGCGCATGATCGTCGCGATCGGAAGAGCCCGCCGGGTGGTGTCGGGCGCAATGCCGCCACGTCGATTCATCATCAATCCCTGCTCTCGGAGAAACGTCGTCACGGCGTCGAATCATTTTGGCGTTTTTTCTTCACGGCGTCCGTCTCTTTTCGTCCAATTACGAACCGTAAAAAGCTCAAGCTTTCCGCAGCACTCGCATGATAATCCGTCGTTCGATTCTCCCGAGCTACCGTGTAAGAATAAGCGTGCCAAAAACACTCGGTTTCATGAAAAGCCGAGGCACCTCGCGCGCAGAGTGACCCGCGTCGGTGTCGTGGACACGACCGGACGCGCGGGCATTCATCGAGACGACAGGCGTGCTGGAGCGTCTCTCGGCCGTAGTGCACCACTCGGCGTCGCCATGGCCGACGACAGCGAGGTCCAGCCCCTGCTGACCCGCGCGGCGAAAGATGCCGCCGGGAGGGCGGACGAGTCGTCCTCGGGACGCGTCTCACGAGCCAAGGGTGCGTGCGCGTCTCATCGCGAGCCTCGGACGCGTCGGTCGCGCGCGATCGGCTCCGTGCGGTGCCTGAGCACCCGCGGAGCGCTCGCGCGCGACGCGCACGCGATCCTCAGCGCGTTCCTTCCCCCGCGATCCCGCCGCGAGCCCCCCCATCCGATGCCACCGGACGCTAGCGTGTATAGGAAAAACCGATCGAACCCCCGATCACGAGTTA
>Ga0181562_10004179_pt1 | contig 10448 bp, 5 predicted proteins | sample 011ome_26_FD_139344 | JGI IMG/M metagenome (GOLD analysis project Ga0181562, IMG submission 139344) | Coastal salt marsh microbial communities from the Groves Creek Marsh, Skidaway Island, Georgia - 011511BT metaG (megahit assembly) | ecosystem: Environmental > Aquatic > Marine > Intertidal zone...
GACGGCGAGCGATGACGAGCGACGACGACGAGCGGAGACGACTCGACCGCGACGACGACGATTATCCGCGCGCGCGAGTACTGACTATGTAGTCGACGCGAATGACCACACGAATACGTCGTGCGCCGCACGACATCGATCATGACGCTCATATGTCTCGCGCGTCATCGTCGCGTCAGCGTCTAGCGTCTCGCCCCGCCGCCGCCTCCCTTCCTGCCCTTCAAGTTCGCCGGCGGCTCGTTTCCCTCCGGGTCGCGCACGTACTCGGAGTCGTAGTACGCCTGCGGCGGTGCGGCGAGCGCCAGCCGGCGCGCCCCGACGCGGGGGGCGGCGGCGGTTCGCCCCCTCGCCTGCTTCTCTTCGTCCGTATCGTTACCCGCCTCGAGGATGGAGAACCAGAACGTCGCCGCGTTGGTCTTGCCGTTCTCGTAGTTCCCGCGGCGGAACCGCTTCAGCAGCGAGATCTCGAGCACGCCGTCCGCGACGACCCACGTGGACGCCTCCGCCTTGACCGGCGCGAAGAGGCGGCCGTCGAGGACGGGGACGCCGGCGACGGCGACGCTGAGGCGCTCGGCGCCGATGTGCACCTTGACGTCAGCCGCCCCGCGCGCGGGGTCGGGCAACGCCACGAAGACCTCCACGAAGGTCTGGTTCTGGCGCCACTTCACGGTGTCGCTCGCGGCGTCGCCCAGCCCGCAGGGGACGTCGATCTCCGCCCACGCCGCCGAGGCGTCGGCGAGCGACGACGCAAACGCGCCGGAGCCCCGCGCCGCGGCGCTCGCCTCGGCGGCGCGCACGCGCAGCAGGTCCTTCTCCTCGGCGGCGCGCATTTTGCGCATGTCCTCGGCGTCGTACGACGGGGGCTCGGGCTTGGGGTTCGCGCGGCCGTACATGGAGGGCATCGAGACCACTTTGCGCTCCAAGCGGTCCACCTCGTCTGTCGCGCGGCGAGGCGACGAACGCGCGAGAACGGTTGCGGTTTTCGCGTCAGCTGTCGGCGTGGAAGAAAATGGTTTCGGAAGCGCGTGACGCGCGGAACGCGCGAAAGCGCGAAAACGCGGGACGAACCGACGCGACGTGCGAAGTCGAGATCGAGGGTTCCGAAGTCGCGCCGTTCGCCGAGGCGCGACTCGCACGCACCGTCTTTCAGCACGGCCTGCTTCCCGTGCTTCCGCAGGAACCTCGCGAACTTGGGCTGCGTGCGCTCGACCTCGTCCGCGAAGTCGTTGCGGCGGCACCACTCCCGGTGAAACGGCCAGTACGCCTTCTGGCACTTGCGGGAGCAAAAGTGCGCGGTGTGGCATCGCGAACACAGCGCGAGGTCCTCGGTGGCACCGCAGTTTTCGCACTCGTTCTGAACGTGTACCTCTTCCTGGTAGTGAGCGGCCATCGCGTTCGGAGCGTGATCGGTCCTCGCCGGTGGCGCGTCGCGGTGTGACGCCCGAACGGCGCGGAGGCGGGGAGAGGAAGACGGCGGGGAGGTGAACCGTTTTTCGGGGTTGGACGAAAATGAAGTCCCCGTCATCATTTCGTCTCAAAAAGCGCCCAGAGTTCATCATCGCCTGAGAATTCCAGCGTGTTCCTCGAGGGTCCGCGACACTCGGTCGCGCACCTCGCACGACCCCCCACGCGCGCCCGCGCGTACCCCCTTTCGTCAAGGCAGAGCGAGATGCTCGCCCGGCTCGCGCCGATGCGCGCGGCGCTCCCCGCGCGCGGTGCCCGCGTTCTCCAATCGTCGCGCCCCGGCGCCGCCGCCGAAACCCGCCGCGCGTCGGCTCCGCTCGCGCGCGGCCGCCCCCGCCGCGCGCGCTCGAGAATCGCCGCGGCGGGGACGAACGAGATCCCCCCTGCGATGCCTTTGGTGACGGTGGTCGAGCCCGAGACGAACCGCGAGCTGCTGTGCATGCTCCGCCGTCGGTTCAAGCTGGCGAACGGCGAGGAGCGGTGCCTGTGCCTCCCCCTGGACCACCCGATCGACGTGCTTCGCGGCGAGGGCCTGGACGAGAGCGAGGACCTGTCCGACATCGGGGACGACGAGCTGCTGCAGATCATCCCCGATATGGCCGCCGCGCTCGCGCAGAAGGGCCTGCTCCTGCAGCGCAGCGCGTTCTGCATGACCGTCCGCGGCGCCGTGCGCTTCAACGAGACGGACGCGCTCGTGATGGACACCGGGATGGACGAGGCGTCGGAGGGCGTCGAGCTGGTGACGTTTCAGAGCGGCGCATCGCGGTACCTGGTGTACGCGCCCATGAACCCCGTGCTGCTGGTCACCAGGGAGAAGGACGACGGAAACGCGACGCACGAGGTGATGTTCGACGAGGAGATGGACGACGACGCGCTCGAGGAGAACCTCGCCGCCGTCGAGGAGGAGCTCCGCGACGAGGACGACGAGCTCTTCGAGGACATGGGTCTGGGGCTCTTCGAGGAGGAGGAGGAGAGACGGGGGGAGAGGGGGGGGAGAGGCGCCCGCGGCGGCCGCGGGAAGGGAAGAGGCAAGAAGAAGTGAGAAGTGTGGTCGTTTCGCAAAAGATAGGTAGCTATATATACGATCAGCTTCGAATCGGCTTCGAATCGAAAAAACGAAAACGTGTTTACCACCCCCGAAACTTGCGCATCGCCTGCCAGAACGGCGGCGGCTTGCCTTCGCGCAGCGCGACGTTGAACTTGACGTACGCGAACATCAGGTACGGGTGCGCCGGCGCTGTGAACAGCGCTGCGAGAAACAGACCGATGCTCAGGTACATCTTGCTCGGCGTGCCCAGCGGCGTGGCGTGGAACTTCGTCGGCGCGCCCGCGTCGCGCATGCGCACGACAATCTCCCGTGTGGTCCCCGACCCGAAGGCGGAAATCGCCGCCGCCTCCGAACCTCGGAACGCGGCGTTCATTGTCGTCGTCGACGCCGTCGTCACCGCCACCGCGTCGTCGTACACGCCGGTGGCGCCCACCAGGCGCCACGCGCCAAGCGTCTCGCCCGCCGCCGGCGTCGCCGCGACGCTGAGATCCACCCCCACCAGCACCGACACCGCGCACTGCACGTCCGCCGCGCCGGCGTCGACGTCGGCGGCGTCGAAGTCGCACGCGCTTTCGTACGCCGGCACGCGCTTCGTGGCGCCGAGGACGACGACGTCCACCGCTGGTACAGATCCGCGCGCGTTGAACGCCGGGAAGTCCACCAGGTACACGCCCTCGTCGATGGCCACCGTCGCGTTGTGCCCGGTGTCCGCGCACTGCCCCTCCCACGGCCACAGCCCGATGTCGAAGAAGGGCGCCAGGTACGACTGCCGCGTGCGCCACGTCCCCGACGTCTCGAACCGCCGCTTTAAGTCGGCGCGCGCGCCGTGCACCGTCGCGCCGCCGCGCAGGCCGTAGAAGCGCGCCGCGTCGTCGGGTGGTCGCGCGTACCCGGCGAGCGGCGCGCCCGCGGCGACGCTCGCCGCCGCGGTGGCCACGATGGTGGCCACGGACTCGGGTGGGACGTACCCCGTCCCCTCCCCGAAGGCGACATCCGTCATGGGCCGGTACGTATCGGCGCCGTTCGCCGAAACCGACAACGCGCCGGCGCCCTCCGGGTTGGTCACGGTGACCACCGTCGGGAGCCCGCCGCTCGCCGATACCACGTCCGCGAGGTGCACGTTGCTCGCCGCCCACGAGCCGGTGACCACGCGCACGGCGACGGTGCCGGCGGCGTCCGTCTCCGCGGCCGCCTGCGCCAGCGCCGCCGCCGTCTGCGAGCACACGTCGATCGCGCTCGTACAGGTGGTGGAGGCCAAGTCGGCGAAGGCAAGCGCCGCCCACGCGTCCCACTGCGTCTGGTCCCACGTGCACGTCGCGCCCGTCGCGTCGGACGCGCACGCCAGGCCGTTGGCGGCGGCGACCGCGTCCGAGAGCACCGCCGCGGCGCTCCGCGCGCGCATCTCCTGGAGCTCGGCGAGCCTGGAGGAGCGGTACGAGCTCAGGTTGGCGGCGTCCGCGTAGGCGTCGGGGACGCTCGCGACTCCGTCCGAGAGCAAACCGCCGGCGCCTTCGGCGTCGCGTCGGAACGCGCGCCCGTTCCCGACCGCCCAGATGCCCACATCCGTGCCGAGGTTGAGCGCGCCCACGACGCTCTCGTCCCTGTGCGCCGGCTTCGCGGCCAGGCAGGGAACGTCAACGGCGCGCTGGCACGCCGCCGTGGGGGGCATCGCCGCGAGCACCACCGGGCGGTCCGCGCCGGCGACCACGACTTCGTCGTACACCTCCTCGTTCACCTCGAGCTCGAGGTAGGACGGCCAGTACGCCGCGCGGAAGTACGCGTGGAACGCTGTGCTCTGGCGCACCGTCGAGCGGTAGTCCCACGCCATGTCCCGCGTGTCGCGGTCCTCCTCGGCGCCGTACCCGCCGGTCTCGAATCCGAGCACCACCGCGAAGAGCACCACCAGGATCACGGGCAGGAGCGCCAGCGCGCGGAGCCGGACGTAGCCGTTCCCGACGGAAGTCTCGTCGAGGAAACGGTACGGCCGCGCGCCGGTCAGCACGGGGCCCGACATCGCGCAGGCCGCGACGAACGTGGGCGCGCGAACGAGCGGGGGACCCGAACGGGGAGACGCCCTGCGCGACGCCGTGTGGTCGCGCGCGGGCATCGCGCGAGAAAATCACAACGGAAAAAAACGACGCTTTGGCTTTTCAAAGATGGCGCCGAGTCATCAGGCCAGTCAGGCCATTTCGCCAGTCCGTGACTCCCCAAATCGCGAAGTCCAAAACGCGGGATCTGCGTTTTCGTCTGCGTCGGACGTCTCCGAGTCTCTCCACGAGGCACTCTCGCTGCGCCTGGCTGACGGTGGACGCTGTCAGCTTTGCGATGGGCGCTCCGAAGACCAAGGTGCGTTCACGAACCGTTTCGCGATGTCTACCCGCGCGCGCTGTCCTCCCGAGCCCCTCCGCTCCTGCCCCCCTCCCTTCGCGTCGAGATCTCCCGACGAATCGTCGCCTCGTCACACACGGCACGTCCGACGCGCTCACCTCCCGACTCCCCTCACATCGCTCGCAGTGGTCCTCGGAGGAAGAGGACGCCCTCCGCAAGGGCGTGGAGAAGTACGGCTCGGGCAAGTGGCGGTTCATCCAGAAAGACGCGCGCCTGTCCAAGATCCTGCACCAGCGCTCGAACGTGGACTTGAAGGTGCGCAGATCGCCCGCCCGAAACGTGCCTCTCTCTTCGGGGCGTTCCGACGAAAAGTTTCACTAAAAAAAGAAACGCGACAAACGGGCGAAGCGCAGCGCGAAGCGCGCGCCGCCCCACCGCTCCATCCTCGCACCTCTGACACGTGCCTCGCGCCTCTCTTTCTTCACGACAGGATAAATGGAGAAACATGTACCCCGGGGAGTATTCCACGGGAAGGGCGGACTCGGTGCGTCTCCCGCCGTCTCTCGGTTCCCGCGTCGCGTCGTCGTCGAGGCGTTCGCCGCTCGCGTCTGGGAATTATTAAAAAAAAATCTCACCCTCTCCGTCCGTACCCTCGACGCGCGTGTTCCACAGGATGACTCCGACGACGAGCCCGCCCCGAAGCGATCGGGGCGCCCCGCGAAGGGCGCCCAGGGCGACGCGCCCGCGAAGCAGGCGAAGCGGGCCAAAGCGGGTGCCCGCGCGGCGACGGCGCCGCGAAAGCCGAAATCGAACGGCGCGGCGGCGCGACCGAAAACGGCCGCCGCGAAGCCGCGCGAGAGCGGCGAGGCCTCGGACGAGCCCGCGCCCAAGAAGCGCGGACCCGGTAGGCCCCCGAAGGCGAAGGACGAAAAGGCGCGGAAGCGGCCGAAGCCGCCGGCGGCGGCCGAGAAGAAGAGCGCCGCGCGGAAAACGGCGGAGGCGAAGCCCGCGTCGCGGAGCCGGCTGGCGGCTTCCGGGACTTCCGTCTCGCGGAAGACTTCCGCGAACCGGCCGCAGAAGACTTCCGCGAAACGCGAGAAGACTTCCGCGAAAGAGGCGAAGGAACGCGGGGACCCCAAGGCGGCGTCGGCCGGGTCGGTGAAGGCGCCGCGGCCGCGGGGGCGCCCTCCCGCCGAGTCCAGAGGGGACGGCGGCGGCGCGAGCCGACGCAAGCGCGCGGCGAGCGGACAGGCGGACGCGCCCGCCGCCAAGAAGTCGCGCGGCGCGGGGCGGGGGAAGGACGCGCGGGAGGACGAGGCCCAGCTCCGGGAAGCCGGCGCGCGCGAAGCGACCAAAAGCGACAAAAAGCCCGCCTCCTGCGAGGCAGAGACTGAGGGCGCTGAGGGCGCTGGAAGCGAGCGCGTCGGTCCGGATCCCGCGCGCCTGAGCTCGTCGTCTGCGAAAGCCGCGTCGGCGCGCGAAGGACCTCCCCCCCCCGTGTTTGTGGTGCACGGCCAGTACCGCACGGCGGACGAGGTGACCCGCGACGCGGCGAGGGCCGTGCGCGAGGCGGAGACCGCCGCGGCGGCGGCGGAGCGCGCCGCGGAGGAGGCGGAGCACCGCGAGCGGGAAGCCTGGGAGGCGGAACGGCTGGCGAGCGAGCTGCTCGAGGAGGCGGAGCGCCAGAAGCGCGCGTCGGACGCGGAGGGGGGCGTCGAGGGCAGACGCGGCGAGCCCGTATCGCGCGCGATGTGGGCCGCGTGACGACGACGGCTTTCCTTTTGGTTTTTGGTTTTTGGTTTTCGTACGCGTGATGACGGGCGGGCCCCCGGCCTTCCGACTGTTGCGCTCGCGCAGAGAGACGACGCGAAAAGGTGGAGAGTGGCGATACAGACGATTCGGGCGGAGTCGCGGCGGCGGCGGCGGGACGCGCGCGACGATCCAAAAGCGTAAAAGTACTTTCTAGATACGAACGGATCGTACGCGCGCGCCGAAAGGTGGTGCGTACGAACGTATCGCTCAAACGCCTCCCTCGAACGGCCCTCACCTCCCCATCGCGGCGTCGATCTTCCCGATGTGCGCCTCGCCCTTCTCCGTGAGCTGGAACACCCAGTTCTTCCCCCGGCCGGGCTTCTCGGGCGGCGGGTTCCGGGTCTGCACGCGCTGCTGTTTCCGCATCCAGTTGAGCAGCGACTTCATGTGCCGCCGCGAGCGGACGCCGACCGCCGGGTCCTCGCTCGCCCGCGCGTACAGCTCCGCGACCGTCGGGTGGTCCTCACCCGCGTCGCGGATCAGGCGAAGCAAGTGGGCGGCGGGGCCGTCGCCCACGCCGTAGTCCTTGACGTTCGCGCTGCCCAATCGTCGCGCCACCGCCGCGGCGCCAGCCATGGGGGCGCTCACCACGGAAACGCCCACCGGCGCGGCCGCCCAACGCGCCGCGGCGGCGCCCAGAAGCGTGCGATCCCGGGCGGGGATCCTTCGGCGGCGCGTGCACGAGTGAAGGGGATGTCGCGGGATGACAGGGGGAGCGGGGGGGGTCAGCGACGGCGGGTGCGGGCCGTCCCGTGGCGCGTCGAGCGCGATCGAGGGTTATCGGGGGCGACGAGCGCGACGGGACGCGACGGCGGTGGCGACGGCGGAGGGGCGATCGAAACCGCGACAGCTCGGTAGCGGTGAGTCGTACCTATTGACCAGCGTGAGCAGCGCCGACATCTTTCGTCCTCCACGCGGGTCCCGAGCGCTTGACGTTGTGACGGTGGCGGTCGACTCGCGGTCGTCTCGAGGTCCTCTCCGCATCGCGCGCTCGTGGCGCTCATCATCGGGCATTCGGGCATCGGGTCGTTGTTGACCGAGTCACCCGATCGGGCTGACCGAGATGCGAAATTTGGCAGGCAAACTTCGTTCAAACAGGATCGTCGGACGGCGAGACAGATACGGCACCGACGCGCGGTCGCGGACGATCTCCACAAGTGACCGGGCGTCGGGGCGTAGAGGTGCGCCCGACCCCGCGGTGGCGTCTCGTCGCCCGCTGGGACGAGACGCGCCGCCGAGAGAGCCGACGCGAGGCGTCGGGGAGAGGCACACGTCGCTGGACGTCCGAGCGCAAATCGAGGTGTCAGCGCGGGTAAGCTGAACTGGCGCGAACGATATGCAGGGCGATCGCGTCGCGTTGGCGCCGGGCCCGACCCCCTCACCGGGGGAGGGCTCGCCGGACAGCGACGCGGGTCGTGAGTATGACATCCGGAGGCACGTAGGCCGCGCGAGCGTCACTCCCGGTGCTGGGGACCGCGCGGACGGCGCGGTCGCCGCGGGAAGCTCCGCCGCTTCAGGCAGCTCCGCGTTCGCGACTCCCGCGGGCCGGGCCTCCCCGGCCACCCCCTCGGGCCGAGAGGACGACGTAGCGTCCCTCGTGCCTTCGTGGGCGTGGCTCCCCCGGGGCACGGAGGTGTTCGCGCTCGCGGACCCGACGCGGTGCCGTCCGTACCTGAGCCCTCCCGTGGCGTCGGACGAGCAACGAGCGCCGCATGTCGCCGAGCCTCTGTTTTTCGTCGGAGACGGAGAGAGGGACGTCCGCGCCGAGAACGCGCGCGAAGACTTACACTCGGCGTGGCGCCTGACCGAGCCTTCCGAGGGCTCGCCGTACGCCGCCACCATCAAGGACAGCACGCGCGAGCCCTTCGAAGTGCGCGCGCGCGCGGACTGGCATCCCCCCAGGTCGGACGCTGGGACGTCCCCGTCCCCGTCCCCGTCCCCGTCGTACTCGCCCGCGAGCTCGGCGGCGACGACGCCGCGCTCGAGCTCGGGCGCGTCGGCGTTCGCGTTCCTGACGCCGATCAGCTCCGAGCGCGGGGACGCGTCGACGGCGATGACTCCCGGTTTCGACCACGCCGCCGACCCCGGGATGGACGGGATGGACCCCGGGGTTTCAGTCGCGCGCGCGCTCGGTTTCGCTTCGCTCAGCGTGCGCTCGGCGTTCACGAAGAAGTACCTGCAGGCGCGGCGGAAGCCGCCGCACCGAGTTCAGTTCTACAGCGACCGCAGGGGTCTGTACGAGACCTGGGAAGTGGTGGGGGGGGCGACCGCCGCGGATGACGCGCGCGACGTCGCCGCGACTTCGCGCGCGTGGCGTCCCTGGGGGGTCGTGGCGCGCGCCGCGGAGGCGCTCGCGCCGGGAACCGACGTCGCCGCGAGGCGGACGCCCCCCGGGACGGCTTTCGAGCTCGCGGATGACGAAACCGCGCGCGGCGTGGACGAAGCTGTCCTGGCGAAGGCAGCGTTCGTTTTGTTCGGGTCGCCGACGCGCGGCGACGCGTCCGGCGACCCGAACACGGGTGAAGGGAAAGCGGCGATCGAGACGCTCGCGGGACGCAGTTTCTGCGTCGCGCGCTCGAGGCGGTGCCCCGACCGCGCGCTTCTGTTGGTGCGACTGAGGCTGCCCTCGGGCGAGTCCCCGGGATTCGACTCGCCCGGCGCGTCGTCTTCCGCGCGCACGCCGCACAGGTCGGCGCGCCCGCCCAGGCACTCCGCGCCTTCGTCGACGTCGTCCGCGGACACGTCCATGCGCTTCGCCGCGGCGACGCCGCCGCCGCCGCCAACCGTCGCCGCCGGGCTCGATAAGATCCGCGCCTTCGAAGGCGGCGCGTCGAGCCCGGAGAGCCCCGCGTCGTCGCGGAGCCGCAGCGCGCGGAGCAGCGCGCGGTTCGCGCACGGAGGCGGGAGCCCGGCTGGGTCCCCCCGACAGACACACGTGGACGCGATGGACGTCATGGCCATGAGCGGCAAGCTCCTCAAGGGCTTCGCGCTGAAGCCGGAGGTGCGCCGCCGGCGCTCGTCCATCGCCGGCGCGTTCCACGCCTGGCGGGACGCCGTGGAAACTGAGCGACGGCTCGAAACGATCAGGAGACGCGCCGCTCGCGTGTGGACCTCGCGTCGCTCGGGGCGTGCGTTACGGGCGTGGCGCGCCGACGCGTCGCGGAGCGTCGCCAGCCGCGAGCGGCTCGCCGCCGCGCTCGCGAGAGTGGCGGCGCGCGCGTGCGCGCCTCGCTTCGCGCGCGAATCGCAGTGGTTCGCGGGACTCGCCTGGCGCGCCTGGCGCGACGTCGCGCGCGCGGAGGTGCGCCGCCGCGTGACGCGCGCGGCGCTTGAGCACCGCGCGCTCGCGCTCGCGTACACCTCGCGTGCTTCGCGTTGCTTCCGCGCGTGGCGGGTCTCCGCGGCTGTGGCGTCCTCGTCTCTGTTCGCGCAGAGGCGCGCGGAGGCGGCGGCGGGGGGGTACCTTCGGCGGCTGAGGCGCGCGTCCTTCGCGCGGTGGCGCGGCTCGGCGCAGCCGGACGCGCGGCGCCGCCGCGCTGCCGTGCTGGACGCGGAGCTGGCGCGCAACGAGTCTCGCGCGTTGTTCTCGGCGGTTCGCGAGGCGCGGCGCAAGGAAACGCTGCGCGTCTTTTCCAGCCAGTGGCAACGGTACGTCGCGCGCCGAGGCGTCGGCCGAGCCGCCGTCGCGCTCGCCGACCGCGTGCTGCGGCGGCGGCGGCAGACGGCTTCGTTTCGCGAGTGGCGAGTGTCGGCCGCGACCGCGCTCGACGAGGCCACCGCGAACGACGCGCTCGCC
>Ga0181562_10004193_pt1 | contig 10426 bp, 4 predicted proteins | sample 011ome_26_FD_139344 | JGI IMG/M metagenome (GOLD analysis project Ga0181562, IMG submission 139344) | Coastal salt marsh microbial communities from the Groves Creek Marsh, Skidaway Island, Georgia - 011511BT metaG (megahit assembly) | ecosystem: Environmental > Aquatic > Marine > Intertidal zone...
GATGATGATGCAATCGTCATCTTTTTTAACGAGGACGACGCGAGGCGCGTCGACGAGTTTTTGTTCCAACAACATTCATCATTCTTTCGGGAAACTGACGAGCCGCCATCATCATCAACATCATCCGCATCGTCGTCTCGGGGAGGGAAAGAGGAACGCGAGAGGCGTTGTTTTATCCTTCGCGCGAAGAGGAGGAGGGAAAGTAAAAGCAGCAGCAGCTGGAGACGAGGATTTAGACGAGGAGGTGTGGGAGGATGATTACGACGAGATGGACGACGAAGAATCTTCAACGTCTTCTACCGATAACCTGGACTGGAGGACGCAGATGAAACTGGACGATATGGCGAACAATCCGCCGGCGACATCATCGTCGAGCAGCAGATTCTCATCAGATGCGGACGACGACGATTATTTCATGAAACCGGCGTCGGTTTCGGCGATGAAGGACGACGAGAACGCCTGGGTCTCGCCGTCGAATCCGTTCATGAGTTCTGATTTTAGCTCCGGGCCGGACGACGGGTGGTTCGATAACGACGACTGGTTGCAGCCGGCGTATACGGAGGTGACGGCGGAACCCGGGTCGATTTTGGAGAAGGTGCAAAGATTACACTTAGGAGAGCCAGCGGATCACACTTTTCAAGACGGGGAGTATTTCACGCTGACGAACTTTGTGAAACAAAAAGCGGATAACGATTTTTGTTTGGTCTTGGAAGTGGCCGAAAGAGCGAGAGAGAGGAAGATTGAACGGTTGGAGAGTTTACATCCGACGCCGGAAATTAACGCGTTACCGGAAATTCAACAGGTATGGCATCTATATTAGGATTTCGTTTCCTGTTTTCTCTCTTTTCTTTCTTTCATATCGCGATGAAACAGAAGCTTTTTTCTTGGCGACGGTGACGAAACAGCATTTGTGGATGTCGGAATTCGCAAACCATGTCGAAAGAAAATGCGCCATCCATTTCCGTAGTCGCTCCACACAAAGAAAAAGCCAACACGTTTCATTTTGAAAGAAGAGAAAAGAGAGCTTTGACTTTTAGCCAATTATTTTTTTTCGTCGTTTCGTTTCTCTCCTTCTTTCTTTCTCTCTCTCTGTCGTACTGACTTCTTCTTCTTCCTCTTTGAATGAAAAATCCATTTTAGGCGATTGTCGATTTAGCGTTGGAGGTTGACGCGTCTGGTGGGAAAACGTCCGCATTTCTCGCCATGTCCGAAGCTGCTGACCGAGCACGATTGCGTTGGGAGCTCCAAGAGGCCTCTTGGTGCTGGGATAATTGGGTCGAAGAGCACATGGCGCAGTTTGGTATTTCTGAAAGAGCGGCAAAATTGTTGCACATGGGCGAGAGAGTGGAAGACGCCATGGATTTCGAAGCGTCTTTGTACGACAGAGACGATGGGGGCTTTCCTGGGAGACGATAGAGATGATGTATGATGTATTATTGCATTTCTTTTGTTTATAGTATTACATGTTTGTTCTTACTAGTAGCAGTGTGTTTGTTTATTATTATTAGATTTGGCAGACCTATTTGTAATTCCTGTATTTCAAGAACGTTTAAATTTCGTGAGGCGGCGAGTCGTACATTCCTGTCCATAACTTGGCAAGCGGCGCATCATCGACGATTTCTTTCTTCGTTTCGACGATTTTCGAGTACGATTCCACGTCGGGAATACTTTCCATAGCTTTTACGACTTTCAACGCCGATTTGACGAGCTCGTCGACCTGATCTTTTTCGTGTTGCACAGCTTTTTCGTTCGCTGTCGTCCACATCGTTTCTAACAAAAGTTCGCATACCTTGTCGGCATTCTTTACGACGTTCTCAGCTCCGTTCGGAACAGAATCTCGACAAAGCTTTTCAAAAGTGGCGTGCACAGCCATCCTGATGCTCCTCTCCGGATCTTTTAATCCGATGACAATCGTGTCAACCATCGATTCAATATCGTCTTCGGGGATTGCAAATCCAAGGGAACTCTTCGGGCGCGTTAAGAGGACGTCGATGAAATCGTACGCCGCAGTTCGAAGTTCCAAACCGTAATCGAAGTTCTGTTTGAACGGTCCGTAATCAATTTCTTTGATCAAGGCATCGTTGACTTGGAGCTGAGAGAGCACGTCTGGCAAGACTTTCGCCAACAAAGGCGATAAATCGTCGTTTTGTGAACTGTTTCTTCTACCGATGACGGAGAGGAGCTGCAGCGCGGCGCGACGACAATTATGGTCCGCGTCTTTGACCAATCCGACAAACGACTCTAAAGAACACTTGAAATGCTCTGCTTTCGGCAACGATACCAGCGCAAACCGAACGGCATCGACCAGCAAAGCAGCTTTTGTCGCGTTTTCGGGCGTTTTCGCGCCCTTGACGATTGAATTCAACGCTTCCTCGATTTCCTTAACAAGCGAGTGGTTTCTCGCGACAAATCGACCAAGAACTTCCGCGACGTCCGCCTTGACAGCATCGTCTTTCAAATCTTCGTCGCGCGCTTTTGCAAGGACGACGGCCCATGCCTGTTGCGTGGACTTGAAGAGAACATCGTCGTCTTCTCGTTTCACTCGTTTCTTCCTTGGCGACATCATGTACTCCATTTTCGAGGATTCTCCAGCGAGCACGCCATCTTCCGAGGAACCGTCGGCGCCAATGATGACTTCGCGAAGTGCGCGCAGTGCGCCGTGTTTCAAGATTTCTTGGACACCTTTCTTCGTGGTTTTGATGGTTTCAAGAATCTTTGGTAAAAAAGCGTCTTTATTACCAACAGCGCAGCTTCCCAACGCAAACGCAGCCGCCGTCTTCACTTCGTCCGTGTTGTCTTCTTCGAGTTTCTTCCACAAAGTATTATCGATGCCGTTGGAATCGTCGAGTTTCGTTCGTTTCCCGATTTCACCGAGCGTCCAAAGCGAGATGACTTGTCTTTTACCATCTTTATCGCTGATTTCCTCGATAAGCGTTGCTATGGTGCTCTTGATGATTTTATCGCCAGCCGCTAGAGTGGCACTCGCGATGCACGCGGCGCGGTTTTTCATTTCTAACCTAACAGACGCGATATCTTGTTGCTGCATGCGAACCATGGCTTGATCGTCCGTTTCCATGTCATTAGGTGACACGGTGGAAATCGATGACAACTCGTTGTAGATGACTTCAAACGTTTCCTTCCTGGCAACAACCGCAGCTTCAAAGTATCTCTCTAGCGTCAGTAACGCTTGCCTCTGAATCAAACTCGAACTCACGAACTTTAACGCGTTTGCTAAGGGTTCAGATTCAGTTGCTTTTTTCGCGGAATTTTTCAATTTCGCGCACCGTTCGCATATAGCCGCGAAGGCGTTGACGCACATAGCCGCCAAGTGCGCGTCGTTTTCAACGAAGCCACCGAGCTCAGTGACCGCATCCTCCACAAACGACACGCAATCCGCATCCTTCAGAGTTTTCTCGTCGCTTCTCTCCACGAGCGCTCGCGCGCCGTTTATCGAAGCTTCGCGTAAATGTCGATCGTTCTTGCGAAGAAAGGAAGCAAACTCACGAATCACATCCCCGGCGACTCCAGAAAGATTGACTTGAGCGGGTGAATGTCGTGCAACTTTCGCGGCATTACGCGTTGCAACTAATTTCGTCGATTCAGCTTGCATTCTTTCCAATAACAAATCGAGCGCTTGCTTTTGCTGAGCTGGCTTCAACGTATCGCCCAAGTGCGTGAGGACATCGCCGAGGAGCGTCACCGAGGCGTCTTTAACTTCTTGGTCCTCGTCTTGCTGAGACAAGCGCGATATCGCGCGTTCGAGAGAACCTGACGCTAGCACAGAGCAACCTTCTTTATCTTGAACGGCGTCGTTCGTATTTGGACGCGCTCTGCGAACTATGCACGCAGACGCGCGCAAACCTTCCGCGGCGAGTTTGTAGTAGGGGTCATTCGCGCAGGAAAATACAGCCTCCGTCAGCCTATCGATATCTTTTTTTGCGAACGCAATTCGCGCTGCCGATGCGAGAGCATCTCCGTTTGTTGAATCGAGCTCGTCTGCGGTAGGCACGCGGAGCACTTCGGATGCAAAAGCGACGGCTTCGAGTCGCAGGTTTGCGGAGGAATCCTTTTCGCTCGAAGCGCCCGAGTCCGTGAAAGTCGTCACCGCGGCGCCTGCAATAGCATCCGCGAGTCTCGAGCGCGATATCTCCGACGCTTCAACAAAAGCTAATCTTCTGTTTGCGCGACCAATCTTTCCGAGAAGTTTCAGCGACGCGATCTTGCGTTTCGTTGCCGCTGCGATTGCAGATTGAGACGTCTTCTTCGCTTTTTCGAGCGCGCACTCTTGCTGTGCTCTGACAATGGCTAAGTCTCGCGCTTTTTCGACGAGTGCGCGCGTCAAACCGCTCTCGCAAGTCTTTGGAAACGCGGCAAATGCTGCCGTCAAAGCGTCGAAGCATTCTAATTTTACGGCATCTTCGCGGTCACTTTTCATTCTTTTGAAGAATTTCTTGAACACGACTTCGTGGTGTCTTTGGAGGATACCTTCGGACGCGGAGCACAAAATTACGCCCACAACTCTCGCAGAAGCTCTGCGAACTTTCCAGCTATCGTCGTCTTCTATTTCGTCCGAGTAATAATCTTCATCGTACGCATCGTCGTCGTCGTCGTCGTCGTTGTCGTCCTCGCACTCGTCATCCGCATCCTTCATCGTGTGATCGGGTGTTCGGATTTGGCACGTTTCCATCTCATCTGCCGGGACGTCGTCCTCCTCCTCCTCATCGTCGTCGTAGTTTGGATCGTACGTCAACAACTTCACCGCCATTTGTAAAATTTCCTCCAGTTGCTTCTCCTTGGCTGATTTCGAAGTCACTTCCCCGAATCGCCCGCAGATTGTTTCCAACGCCATGAGCGATTGTTCCGCGATGGATGCAAACGCCTCATCGGCTTCCTCGTTATTCTCCATCTTCTCCACCAACGTGGTACAAAGCTTGGACAAAACCGGAACGACCGTCTTCGATGCCAAACTTCCATTTGCTCCGCCTTTTTTCGTCTTCTTCGCACCGCCGCCGCCACCGGTAGCGCTTTCCGCCACCAAGCGTTTCCCGCCGCCGTCTTTCGAGGCAATCATCCCGAGCGTAAACGCCCCTAACTCGCACCCAATCACATCTTTCTCCGCTAATGCCTTCTCACATCTCGCCGCTGTCTTCTCGACAACATCAGCTAATTCTTTCGCGTTCGCCGCGCGACTCAAAGATGCTAAAATCCCCGCGCATCTCTTTCTACTCGTCTGCCCGTACGTCTTGTCTTCTATTTTCGATATCGTCGTTTGAATCAACGACGAGACGTCTTTCGCCTCCACAAACTCCGCTTTCGTTTCGCACAAAATCTGCAAAATCTCCGTCGCGTCGTCGTGCACCGTCGCTTTATTCGCGTCTCCCAACACTCGGTCGAAGAACGGCACGCACTTCCCGCAAAACTCTTTCGAAACCTCCTTGGAATACCCCTCCACGCCGATCGTTTTCAACGCCACCGACGCGCTTTCCTTGTGTCGACTCCTTTCTTCCTTATCTACGTGCGGTCCGAACGTTTTCTCCGTCGGCGCGATCTTTTCGCACAAAATCTGCAGCGTCTTTTTGTTCGCCTCTTTCGTCGATTTTTTCAAAAGCGTCGGCAACGCTCGAATCGCCAAATCTCGGCAATCGCTGAAAATGTCCACCAAGGCGATGAGAACAACCTCGTGGATTTTCTCCTCAACGTCCGACGCCGTCGGTGGTTTGTACGTATCTTTTTGTAGCTCTTGCGTTAAATCGGAAACCGCCATGCATCGGTAATCTTGATTATAGTAATACACAGAGAGAGAGAAAAGAAGAGTTTGTCAGTCAGAGATGTAATCTCGTCCACGAAATGCGTCGATGATGATGATTCCCGCGGTCCTCCTCGGTCGAGAGAGAGAAAAATAAAAAGAAAGCGAAAGCGCGCGCAGAGTGTAGCGCACACACCTCGATCTTTGTGATGTATCTGCTCGAATATCTTCGTGAACGAGGCGTTGTTCGAGGAGGAAGAACTCGGCGCCATGATGAAAAATGACGATGATGATTTGAGTTTTTTTCTTTTTTTTTTTTGTGTGAAAAGACTGTTGTGAGAGTTGATCAATGTTTTGTCTCTTCTTCTGTTTTTTTCTTCTCTGTTTTTTGAAAAGAAAGCAAGCAAGTTTTTTTTGCCATTTTTTGCTTCTTTTTCGCACTTTGACACAAAAACATTATTATTTTTAACAACACAAGAGAGTGAGAAAAAACAAGAAGAATAATGTCATCAGGCTGCGCGAGCAGAGCGACGTGTTGTTATTCTCATTACTGCAAAAGATCTTTATCGTCTCGAGCGAACGAAGCGCTTTTAAACTACTCCTCATTGAGGAGTTTTAACGAACGGAGAAGTGGTGGTGGAAGTTCTGGGCTGTTGTTCTCGCTTTTTCGTTCGACATTCATCACGTCCAAACGAATGAAGGGGGGTTTCTCATCGTTGACTCGCGCGGCGGCGGCGAAAGAAGAAGACAAAGATAAAGACGAAGAAGGAGGCGTAACGATGAAGAAGAATAAAAACACGACGAAGAACACGCACCAACTGATTACTTTTTTCAAGTTCACCGCGCTTTCAAACGCGGAGGATGAAGTGGACGCGCACCGAGAGTTTATCGAGACGAACAACTTGGAAATCCGAGGAAGGATATACTTGAACGAACAAGGCGTGAACGCGCAAATGAGCGGCAAAGGCACGGACGGTGAGACGTACGCGAGATGGGTGGAGAAGAGAGCACCGTTTAACGGGATGCGGATCTCGGTGTATCCTTACCACGAGCACGGACATCCGGATCTGCGTTTAAGAGTGAAACCGCAATTAGTGCAGTTGGAAAACGGCACCGCGCATTTACCGATTGCGGATACATCGAAACGCGGGACGAGTTTGTCGCCGGAGGAATGGCACGAGATGATCGAAAAAGCGAACGAGGATCCAAGCGATAAGGAGAATCCTTTGCTGTTAGACGTGAGGAACGGGTACGAGTGGGACGTTGGGCACTTTAAAGGTGCGCAAAGGCCGGTCCAAGAATCGTTTCGGGAGACGGTGGAAACGAACGTGGACGATAAAATCGGGCCGTTGGCGGATATGCCGAAAGATAAACCCATCATGATGTATTGCACCGGTGGAATTCGATGCGACGTGTACAGCACGGTGCTAAAAGAGCAAGGATACGAGAACGTCATGGTTCTGGAAGGAGGTGTGCAGGCGTATTTTGAAAAGTTTGGGAACGAGGAGAAGCACGCGTGGGACGACCATTTGTTTGTGTTTGATAATCGGTTGGCGATGACGCCGAAAGGAACGCCGGCGGCGGACCTTGGCGAGAAAGCGGCAACGTTGGAATGTCACGTGTGTAAACAAAAGAACGCGCCGCCACCGCACAGAAACTGCCCGAACGTGGATTGTAATCGCTTGTTTTTAGTGTGCGAGGGATGTTCTGAAAAGTTGGACGGATTTTGTTGCCACGAGTGCACGCAAGCGACGCACGTGCGGCCGCAGTTGGTCAATCCAGGGAGGTATAAGAAATACGCGTCGTACGATACTCCCGAGGCGAGAGCGGCCAGACGAGGCGACGGGAGACAACGAAGAAAGCAATTGAGGCTCAGGAAAAGGAAGTTGGCGTGCGCAGAGTACGTGATTAGGACTGTACTCGGCGACGACGAAGCCGCTTCGTCTTCAAACGAATCTTCCTCCGGGACCTTTGCGGCTCGAACGCGTAGTAATAATAAAGTAGAAGAAAACGACGACGAGGAGGACGACGACGACGACGAAGAAAAAGAAGAAGAAGAAGAAGAACCCGAAGAGTGGGATGAAACCGGGAAAGAGAAGAAAATCAAGCCGCAAAATTCGAAATATTTGCGTCTGCGCATGCGATTGGAAGAAGCGATTCCGTTCGTGCAAGGAGACATATCGCCAGAAAAATTAGTGACTGCGATGGAAACGCTGAATATAAATAGAGTTGGAGGAAGAAGCGCGCCCGAAAGAAAGAAGTCCTTGGAAGAAAGCCGAGGATAACTATGTAGTAGATGACAATCACAGATAATAATATATATATAAATTTTTCTTTACATGTTTGCTATGTATACCATACCAGTATTATGTTCATTAAGTTCGATTGTTACACGTAAAACCAACAATGTTATTATTTCATTTGGTTTGTTGTATTAGTAGTTAAAAAATGAATTCGTTCGCCGCCGCGACCCGCAAAAAATCTCTTTCTTTACATATCCTTCTTTTATACAGAGTTGTACGTCCTTTCAATTTGGACGATTCGTTCGCCAAGTTTCGTGTTGCGCAAGTTCGCGGAGGCGTTTTCCGCGTCTTTCCTCCTTCGAAACGCGACCCAGGCGTTACCGCTCGAACATCTCCCATCATCATCGAGCGCTGTTTTCACCCACTTAATCGCACCATACGGTGCAAATGTTGTGTACAACAGCAAGTCATTACATAACGTCGGCAAATTATTTAATTTGAGTCGAAATTCGGCCGCCACCGCGAAATCTTCCCCCGAGGAGAATGAAAGATCCGAATTTTCCGCTTCATCTGCCAAAAACCCCGCGTGGTTAATTTCATCCGACGACATCGTCGATAAGTAGCTGGTGTTATTATGCTTACTGCCACCTCTCTTCGGCGACGATGTGCTGAGATATCGGTTAGATTTCTTGTTGTTCTTGTTCTCCACGTTTGGCTTGTATTGATTGCCATTTCGGACGGATTTATCGTTGTTTCCGTTGTTCGTATTATTCGTCGTCGCATTATTATTTTGTCTTCGTCTGTTTTTCGAGCTCGAATCGGCAAATCGCACCGTTAAAGGCGTCGTCGCACCAACCAAAGTTATTCCATTCGTCGCATTTACCGCTAAAGTTGCCATATCGACCGTTTCGAATCGTATCAACGCTCCGACAGAGGTTGTCATGGAAGCGTGTAACAATCGGCACTCGATGACGTTGCCGAATTTTGAAAACAAACGCATCAAATCATTTTCCGCCATAATAGGCGGCAATCCTTTTACGTAAATATTATCCGATGGTTTCATCTCTATTTGCTGCATCAACTGTTGTTGCTGCTGCGCGATGGCTTCAAACACGATGCTACTATTCGCCGCGTTATTCGCCGTCGAGCTCAACAAGTTATTCACTACCGAATTCGCTTGGTCCGGCGACCCGAAATTCTCCAAACTCACCACCGGTTGCTGCGCCGTCGACGCTGACGCGATATTAATATTTGCTGTCGGAGGAGCTACCCCAAACACGTTCTGTTTCGAAAATTGCGGATTCGACCCGTTTACCGACGTCCCGCTCGAATCCGAGTTTGCGAATTTCACCTCGATCGCCTTCTTATGCATAACCTTCCCGTTCATATTCGCAATCGCATTCACCGCGTCCGCGAACGTTTGAAACTTGACAAACCCAAACCCTCGACTGACTTGTGTCGTCGCGTCTCGAATTACGCAACACGACTCTACTCTCCCGTGTAAGGAAAAAATCGCGTTCAGTTGCAACTCGTCCACTCTCTCTGGTAAATTTTTAATGTAGAGATTCGAGTGCAATTGCACTCGCTGTTGTTGTTGTTGTTGATTATTATTATTATTATTCGACATCGTCGTCGGGGTCGTTAAACTCGTCATGCTGCTCCTCATCATCGTCGCGTTAGTATCGATAGTATTAGTCGTATCCATCATTCCCATCATCCCTAAAGGACTCGGCGGCGACGTCGCTTTTTCTCCTCCTCCTCCCCAAATTTGAGCGCCTCCAACGGGATGTGCACCCGCTGAGGGCGGCGACGACGAGGAGAACCCTCCTCCTCCTCCTCCACCACCGATGGGAATCGACGGCGAGTAAAAATTTATTCGTGACGGCGACGTCGGTTTTTCTTCTCGTCGGCGTTGAGATTGTTGGTCAAATGCACCTCCACCCACCCCTGCGGTAGGGAAAAAGGAGTTCGCATTGGTCGTTCCTTGTCCTCCACCGTTCTCGTCGTCGATGTACTCGTCGGTTTCGAAATCGTCCACATTCACAGAGATCGTAGGTTTGAGAGGACTCTCCACGCCTGCCCAGGCTTGGCGGTTGTGGTGCATCACGTGCGCGCGCGAGAGAGAGCTTTTGTTGTTCGTTTTTTATTCCCTCGAGTGTATTCCTTCTTCTCTCCGTTGTCCTCTCCTCAATCTCTCGTCGACCAATCCTGGCCCTCGCGCTCACGAGGCGGGCTCTTTGCCCGTGTTCTTTTTATGCTCTTTTAGACTCGCTCTCTTTCCCTCTCTCTCTCTCTTTATACCACCGAGCGTTTCTCTTCCGTCTCTTTCTTTTATCTTTCTTCTCGTTTGTTCTTCTTATAAGGGAGGAGTGAAATTGAGAAATGAATTATCGCGAAACGACGCTTTTTTTTCTTCCGCAAGGGACCGCGAAAAAAA
>Ga0181562_10004195_pt1 | contig 10423 bp, 11 predicted proteins | sample 011ome_26_FD_139344 | JGI IMG/M metagenome (GOLD analysis project Ga0181562, IMG submission 139344) | Coastal salt marsh microbial communities from the Groves Creek Marsh, Skidaway Island, Georgia - 011511BT metaG (megahit assembly) | ecosystem: Environmental > Aquatic > Marine > Intertidal...
CAAAGCGCTGTCTCAGATAACGTTGGACTTTTGCGGTATCGCTGACATTCATGGGGTGGCCTCTTGCTGCGTTATGATTGTGAAGCTTGCGTATAAACGACTACCTGATGCGGCCCGGTCTGGCAAGTATCTCTATATGACAAGTGCCTCTGAATGATAAGCATCTCTGGGTGATAAGTATCTTTTTGCAGCGGGGTTATGCGTGCCGGGCCATTTGCCCACCATGTGCAGGCCAATGTGGGCGCGTTGCGATGTCACGTGTCTGGCAGGCGCTGCACCGCATATGATGGCCAATCTCGGGCACCGGGTATAGCGGGCCAAGCGTTGTGATCAATGTGGCCGGGTCAATGGCCGCATTATGACCACAGCGGTTGCACCAGCAAAACACAAGCAAGCCGTCCTGCTGGATATCGGCAAGGGTGGCCGGATGCGTTGGTTCCGTTTTGGCGGTGTCGAGAGATTTGTACCGGCCCATAGGCGCGCCCTCAATTCATCAAATATAGTTTGTTCACTATTTGTTCTAATTTAGTATTAACTAAATAAATTGGCAAGAGGGTAAAATTGGCAAAAGGCAAAATCTCTTGCGCAAAGTGGCATGTTTTGGCGGGTACTTTTTTTTGGGGGGGGAATTACCGGCTTAGCCAGACAGCCGGCTTAGCCAGATACAAGACGTGGCAAGCGGTTGAAATAGCTAATAATATCGCTAATTGAACTGGCTTTCATCAGGGTTTTCTGGCGATCCCGCAAAATAAACCGGGCCGACTCTTTGGGATGGCGCTGTTGTTTTTCGATCACATAGAGCGGCGTTTCATGGGTATGCCGGAAAATCGAAAATGCGGCGGCACCCGGCAAATGGTCGATGGCGTAATCACGCCATTCGCCGCAGGCAACGCGGCTGCTGTAAGTGGCTAATATTTGTCCTAATTCGGTACGGTTGAAAAACAGTGGTTTCCGCAGTTTTCTTGGATTTGTAATACGCGACATTCGACCTGACTGACCTGATTTTATTAGTGGCTGTTTTACATTTATCCCGTTATGTTGAGACAGCTTGCACGCAAGGTCAATAAAGCTGTGGTATTTTATGCAAAAGAATTGCTATTAACTATGGCTATGTGCCGGGGATATGCGCCAGCCTGATCGTTGGGCAAAGGCATTCGAGTGAAACCCGCAAAAACGCATCGTGAAGATGGCTGTTTTTGCCAGATACAGATAATTTGATGGCTGATATTTTTGACGAAATTGATGAAGATCTGAAACGCGACCAGATGCAGATGTTGTGGGCGCGCTACGGCAAAATAGTGATGGCTGTGGTGGCGGCGATTATTTTGCTTGTGGGTGCGCGTCAGGGCTATACAGCGTGGCAAAGCAATCAATCCGAGGCCTCTGCCACGGCCTATGAACAAGCGTTGAAAAGTGACGATATTGTCGCCGCACTTGAGGCGCAGCGTGGGCAATTAACCGATGGTTATGCGATGTTGGCGCAATTCCAGATTGCCGCCGCACAAGCCGCCGCCAATGATTTTGAGGCTGCCGAGGCCAGCTATATGGAGATCGCCGCAGACTCGTCATTTGACCCGCTTTATCAACAGGCGGCGACGCTGTTGTCGGTGATGGTGGCGCCGCAGGATGCGGATCTGGGCGTGTTGCAGGCGCGTTTGGCCGATCTGGAAACAGCTGCTGGGCCATGGCAGGCGATGGCGCTGGAGACCGGAGCCGGGCTGGCGCTGCGCAGTGGTGACCGTGATGCGGCGATGAGCCGATATAAAAAGCTGGTTGAGATGGCTGATATTCCGGCTGGCATGCGACAGCGTGCTGACCGCATGACGGCGATATTAAGTGACTGATCATCACTTTAGTTTCAATAAGGGCTGGAATTTTAACCAAGGCTGGAACGTTAACCACGGCTGGAGGCGTTATGACGGATTTTAATACGCTATCTAATGGCTATGCAGGGCGCGCTGCGCTGCGCATTGTTGGGCGTGGTGCGATGGCTGTGCTTGCCTGTGTCGGCATATTTGGCATGACCGGTTGTACCGATAATGAGGTGATCTTGCCGGGTGAACGGATCGCCATAACGCAACAGGTCACTACATTGTCAGCCGATCCGCAGGCGTTCGGTGAAGGGGCTGGTCTGTCCGCGCCTTTGACCACCTTGGTCGCATCGCATCCCGGCTTGAATGCTGGCCATGCTGGCGGGCATCTGGCGGTGGAATTGCCGTTGCGAAAACGCTGGAGCGCCGATATCGGTGCGGGCGGTGATAATCTTGTCGAACTGGCGGCGCCGGTGGTTGCTGATGGACATGTGTTTGCTGTTTCAGCGTCAGGCGAGGTGTCGGCGGTCGAGATTGAAACCGGCAAGCTTGTCTGGCGTGTGACGATTGAAGAGTTTGAGGACGATGTTATCCCGGGGATTGCTGGCGGCATGGCGATCAACGGTTCGACAGTTTTTGTGCATGGCGGCGGCTATAATCTGGCGGCCTTGTCGATTAAAGACGGCAGTGTCTTGTGGTCACAGGCATTTCAACTGCCATTGCGCGGTGGGCCAACGGTTTATGGCAAGCGCGCGCTGGCTGTGACCGATCTTGATTCGACGCTATATATGTTAAGTGCCGATGCTGGCGCGCTTTTGTGGGAGCGGGCTGGTTTGCCATCGGGCACAATTGTCTATGGCGCGCCATCCCCGGCGATTTATGAAAATCAGGTTGCGGTGGCGGCGCATGGGGGTGATTTCAGCCTGCTGGATGCGGACAATGCTGATGTCATTTGGTCAGACTCGCTGGCAAGTTTTCAGCCGAAAACACCTTTGCAGGGGCTGGGTGATATTCGCGCCCACCCAATCCATGATGGTGGGTTGGTGTTTGCGGTCAGTCAGTCCGGCCGTACAGCTGCCTACCGTGCGCGGTCAGGATTGCTGCTCTGGGATTTGCCAATTGGCGGTGTCGAAATGCCCTGGCTGGCTGGCGACAGCCTGTTTATGGTGACGCTCAGCGGACGGCTTTATGCTATTCGCCGCAATGATGGGGCGATAAGATGGATTGCCGAATTGCCGGGGGCGCTGCCATTTGGCTCGGTCGCGGCAGAGGATATTCCGCGTTATGTCGGACCGGTGGTTGCTGGTGGTAAAGTCATCACCATTTCAGAAGATGGCAAAATGCTGATTTTCAACGCTGATACCGGTGTATTGGAAGATGATATTAATGTTGGTGGCCGCATCGTGACAGCCCCGCAACTGGCCGGTGGTATGTTATTTGTTTTGGATAACAACGGCAAACTAACGGCTTTTGATTAGGGTCGATCACATTTTATGAGCATGACATTTGCGATTGTTGGCCGACCCAATGTTGGTAAGTCAACGCTGTTTAACAGGCTGATCGGGCGGCAACACGCTATTGTTGACGACCAACCCGGTGTTACCCGTGATCGGCGTGAGGGTGAAGCCTATCTGGCTGGCTTGTCATTTCGTGTGATTGATACGGCCGGTTTGGAAGATGCCGACCGCGATACGCTTGAGGATCGGATGCGCCGCCAGACTGAAATGGCGATTCGTGATGCCGATGTGACGCTGCTGGTGATTGATGCGCGTGCTGGCGTGACACCTGTAGACAAGTTTTTTGCCGGTGAAATCCGAAAATCCGGCACGCATGTTGTGCTGATTGCCAATAAATGCGAGGGCAAAGCTGGTGTTGCCGGCCTGTCCGAAGGCTGGAGTCTGGGGCTTGGCGAACCGGTGCCGATTTCGGCGGCGCATGGTGAGGGGCTTGTTGATTTGCATGATGCGCTGCTGGAAGCCGCCGGCAAACTGGGCATGGAATCCGTTTTGTTGGGTGATAACGCGGCTGATGATGCGTTTGAAGACGCTGCCGCTGATCAGGATGAAAAATTTGATGATGCTGGCAATCCGCTCGATAGCTGGGTGGATGATCAGGCGCAACTGCCCATGCGTATTGCTATTGTTGGTCGGCCGAATATGGGCAAATCAACGCTGATCAACAGCCTTTTGGATGAAGACAGGTTGCTTACCGGCCCCGAGGCTGGCATCACCCGCGATGCCATTGAGCTTGATTTCCAGTTTAAGGGCCAGCATTACAAGCTGGTTGATACAGCTGGCATGCGGCGGCGGGCACGGGTTGCTGACAAGGTTGAAAAACTGATGGTCGATGATGCTTTGCGGGCGATCCAGTTTGCGCATCTTTGTGTGCTGCTTGTCGATGCAACCGAGCCTATCCACAAGCAGGATTTGGCAATTGCAAGACTGATCGAGGATGAGGGACGCGCCATAGTTATCGGCGCTAATAAATGGGATGCGGTGCGCGACCGCCAGCAGGCAAGCACGCAGATTTCCGACCGGTTACAAACATCGCTGGCACAATTGCGCGGCGTGCCGGTGGTGCAGATTTCCGGCCTTCACAAAAAAGGGTTGGCAAAATTACTGGCCGCTGCCGAGGATATGTATAAAATCTGGAACATGCGGATTTCCACCGGCCGGCTGAATCGTTGGCTTGAAACCATGTTGGAAGCGCATCCACCGCCCCTTGTTGAGGGCCGGCGGCTGCGCATTCGCTATATGACGCAAATCAAGACACGGCCGCCAACCTTCGCCTTGTTTGTCAGCCGTCCGGCTGATTTGCCAGAGAGTTATTTGCGCTATTTAACGTCTGGCTTGCGGGCTGATTTCGGCTTGCGCGGCATCCCCATCCGGATGGTGATGCGCAAACGCGAAAACCCGTTTGCACCGTCTTAAATCTGCAGTGTTCCGGCAGCCGCAAACTAACTGGTAAGTTCGTCCAAAAATGTCAGGATGGCGGTGAGCAGGGCGGTTACCCGCGCCGCGCCGTCTTTGTCGAGCTGGTGCGGATGACGCATATAGAGCGCCCGGTTGATCTCAATTTGCAGAGACTGGCCGCTGCTTGTAGCGGCACCATAATGGCCGGTGATAAAGCCGCCCGAATAGGGATTGTTCCAGCCAAGGCTGAACCCCAGCGCGCGGATATGATCATCAAGCGCCTTGCCAATTTCTGGTGCCAGCGTACGACCATGACAATCTCCCAAAATAACATCTGGCAAGCGTTTGTTCTGATGGTCAACATCTGGCATTGAATGGCAGTCAACAAGCAGATAACGCTGATGCTGCTGCCGGGCAGTATCGAGCAGCTGTTTCAACTGGCTGTGATAGGGACGATAGGCCAGCGCAATGCGCTGCTGGATCTCGTCAGCTGGCAGTAAATGATCATGGATCAGGCTGCGCGCACCGGTCAGGCGTGGCAGCAAGCCATATCCGGCCATCACTTTGCGTGACTGTTTGGCGGCGCTCACCGGTTCATCAAACATGGCCGGGTCAAGCGCATCTTCCGGTCGGTTCACGTCAAGATAGGCGCGGGCAATATTGCTGCTGATACCGGTAATATTGGTACAGGACAGGCCGTCAAGCAGCCTGTCGACAGCAAAATCCTCCAGATCGCGCAGCGCCTCAATGCCGACCGACCCGGCGGTGACCAGCGTTTCAGGGTAGTATCGGCCGGCATGCGGGCAGGACACCACAACAGCACTTTTTGTGCTTTTTCCGGGAATCGCCGCCGCCCCCAGCAAGCGAAAGCTGGCCGGTTGATCGTCACGGGTGAACGAGGATGTGCGGGCGTGCAGATCATCATCAGTATATGCAGCGCTGGCCGACCGATTGTCAGCCTCTGCTCTATTACTTTCACAAGATGGATCCAAATCAACCATACGCATGGCAGAAAGGCTAGCCTGTGCCCACCAACACCGCAATCACCAAAGACGCGCCTGTGACAAAAAACCACTGCTGTGATGGGTGCGATGTCAGGGTCATAGGGTGATCGGCCGCGGGCGGTGATTGATATCGCGAAAAAAGCTTGATAAGCGGCGCGGCTTGGTGCAGTTATAGGCGCATCAACTGCCGGGGCGCTGACGAAGAACCCCGATAAGGCAGGCGAAAAATGTGTGGGGCGTGTAGCTCAGCGGGAGAGCACTACGTTGACATCGTAGGGGTCACAGGTTCAATCCCTGTCACGCCCACCATTTTTTCAATCAGGCAAAAATAGCTGAACAACCTAAAATAATGTCTGCTCTGCCGGCATTGGCCCGCATGCCGCAGATCGGGACAAATTTATCCCAGAACTGCGGCTTATGCCCCGGCCAAAAAATGCGGGGCTGCACGGCTTTCATCGGCCTATCTTGTAATGGCGTTTCGGAATCCATACCTGTCAGGTAAGGGAATTTAACGACATGACAAGGAGACAATCTTGGTAGATTTGAATGACAGGGGTCGGGCTGAAGAAGCCAAAGCCGCCCTCTCTGAAGAGGTGCGTTTTCAGGCCGAAGCACGGCGTAACAAGCGTGTCGGTTTATGGTTTGCCAGCGAAATTCTGGGCCTGTCGGGCGATGAACAACAGGCATTTGCCGCCGGTGTGATGGATGCGGATTTTGAAGAGAGTGGTTCGCAGGATGTTATCCGTTTTCTGCGGCAACAAGCTGAAAATGCGGGTAAAATATTTGATGAATCGGCGGTGCTTGCAAAAATGTCTGCCGAATATGAAGCGGCGTTGCAGGAATTGGTGCCTAAATCATAGGTTTTGGACAGAAAATTCGTAAAAAGACCGGCCGCTGTGCTGGTCTTTTTTTTTGCCCCGTGTTTTGCCCGGGATATTCATTCACCGCATGTGCCGTGCTTCATGTGCCGTGCCTTATGTATTCGCTAATTCAGGGGGCTGTTATACAGCGAAATCCAATATAGACAGCGGCCATATCGCGTGGTTTTGTGGCGCCATAATCAGCCTGCATCTGGCGTGCCCCATACCACCATGAGCCGCCGAGTGTTGCTTGTTGCTGGCCATCGCCGAGTGATGCCCATTCCCAGACATTCGCCCCCATATCAAACAGCCCATTGACCCCGTCGCGTGTGCGGCCCACCGGCAGATGACCGGCACCGCGCAGCAAAACTTTTTGATAAGCAGGGTTTATCGGCTGGCCAGCCGGCACCGCGCAATCATCGAGACAATGCGCCCCAGCTGGCGTGTCACCGGTTGGGTAGCGATAGGTGGTGCCGGTCACAAACCCGGCTGCGGGGTGGCGCCGTCTTTCGGTATAGCCGGCATCTATCCATTCAGCGCGCGTTGGCAGACGTTGCCCGCGCCAGCGGCAATAGCTGGCAGCTTCATCAAAGGTAATATGAACGGCTGGTTCGTCTGGCGCGGCCGGCATCCCATAAGGCGACCGCCAGTTCCAACCCGGTTTCGTCATCCAGCCAGCCTCATACACCATGCCGCCATCGCGCTCGGCTTTGGTGCGCATGCCGGTCGCGGCGACAAATTCGGCGAAGGCGGCGATCGATATTTCGGTCTTATCCATCCGCAGCCCGTTGGCCACTGCCGGGTGGTTTATCAACATCAGAAAAAGCATGAAAAACAGGTTTGATCTGCGGCTATCGGTCATCTTGGCACTTTTACATATGATCTCGGGACAGCGGTAAAAATGGCATAAAACCGGCTATTTGACCAGTCGGTTGACCAGTCGGTTTGACCAGAACCCGCTGGCACCTATCAGATTTTTGATTATGGCGCTTATGATGATGTCACACAGCCAAAAACAGCCAAAAACTTGGAAACATCCAAAAACATCCAAAAACTGCGCAAGAAACGGGTCGTGTAAAATCTTATGGGGATTTACTGTTGATCCTGCGGCACGGCTTTGTGCGCGTCGGCGGCACCGGCAACAGGAGAGCAGCGATGACACAACAACAAACCGATATTGATTATGACCGCATTGAGCGGGCGATAAACTATATCGCAAAACATCTGCATGACCAGCCATCGCTGGAACAGATCGCGGCGGCGGTGCATGTCAGCCCGTATCATTTTCAGCGCGTGTTTTTGAAATGGGCCGGGGTCAGCCCGAAAAAATTTGCCCAGTTTCTGTCACTTAGCCATGCCAAAACGCAGCTGCGACAGGGCGGCAGCGTGCTGGACGCTGCCCATGCGGCTGGCTTGTCGGGTGGCGGCCGGCTGCATGATCTATTTGTTAGCATCGAGGCGATGACGCCCGGTGCCTATAAGCGCGGCGGGGCCGGGCTGTTGATCAATTATGGCTTTGCCGAAACGCCGTTTGGACAGGTGATTGTGGCCAGCACGCCGATGGGCATTTGCCATATGGCATTTGCCCCCACTGCCGATCTGGCGCGGGCCAGGCTGTATCAGAAATTTCCAGCCGCCAGCCTGCATCATGGCAGCACCGCGTATCAGCAACAGGCGTTGATGATGTTTAACCGGGATTGGTCATGTCTGCGCCATATCAAGCTGCATCTGCAAGCCAGCCGGTTTCAGATCAAAACATGGGAAGCGCTTCTCAAGATACCGATGGGGGCGGTGGCAAGCTATGGCGATGTCGCCCGGCATATTGGCCAGCCATCCGCATCCCGCGCTGTTGCCACGGCTATTGCCAGTAACCCGGTGGCGTTTTTAATTCCCTGTCATCGGGTGATCCGGCAAAATGGCGTGCCTGGCGGCTATCGGTGGGGCGTACCACGCAAACAAGCCATGCTTGGCTGGGAAGCGGCGCAAACTGGTGATGCGGCATAGCCCCGCACTTGAATGGTTATTATTATGCTTTGGCATAATAACATTTGTCCAAAAAACGATACTGGATTAGCGTGCAGCAGTATATTCTGTTTCAATAAGAGAATAACAGGTTTACTAATATGTCGCATCGGGTCGGAGCAATCCCGTTTATTGTTGAAGACGGTGATGTCAAACTGCTTATGGTGACATCATTGACACGCGGCCGCTGGGTGTTTCCAAAAGGCACGTTGAAAAAAGGTGAGGGCAAACTCAAAGGCTGTCGACGCGAAGCTTTTGAAGAAGCCGGCATAAAAGGAAAGATTTTGTCTGATTTGCCGATAACCGCCATTATTAAGTCAAAAGAAAAATCGAAAAGTGACATGATGGTGGTGACATATTATCCAATGTTTGTGACCAAACAGACTAAAGAATGGCCGGAGAAAAAAATGCGTAACCGGCAATGGGTGCCGCTGGATGAGATTGATCACCATCTGAAAAAGGGCGATTTGCGGAAAGTTGTGAAAACGTTTCGGGTTTTGCTGCCGTTTATCCATGCCGGCGCGTTCAAGTCAAAATGGATAAAAGGATGGTAGAGACGATGCAACCCGCTTTTATAATCCATGAAGTATCGGGGCTACATGAAGTGCCGCCGGGGCATCCGGAACGGCCCGAGCGCCACCGTGCGATCATGTCGGCCATGGGTGATGATTTTCTGCACTGGACGCATCATCAGGCACCAAAAGCAAGCCGCGATCAGCTCGAGCTTGTGCATAGCGCCAGCTATGTCGAGCAGATGTTTGAGGCCACCGCCACTATCGCCGATTTGGTGCCGCTGGACGCCGATACCTGGGCTGGCCCGCATAGTCTTGAAACAGCCCTGCGCGCGGTCGGTGGTGCCTGCCTTGCCGTCGATCTTGTGATGCAGAACAAGGCCAGCACGGCATTTAGTGCCATGCGCCCGCCCGGGCATCATGCCGAACCAGAACAGGCAATGGGATTTTGTCTGTTCTCCAGTGCGGCTATTGCGGCGCGGCATGCGCAGCATGTCTGGGGCATTGACCGGGTGGCGGTGGTCGATTTTGATGTGCATCACGGCAATGGCACACAGGCTGCGTTTTGGGATGATGCCAGCCTGATTTATGCGTCATCGCATCAGATGCCGTTATATCCGGGAACCGGCGCGGCAAATGAACAAGGGGCGCATAATAATATTTTCAACCTGCCATGCGCACCGGGGATGTCGGGCGCGGCGATTATTGCCGGCTGGCGTGACCATCTGTTGCCAGCCATTGTCGATGCCGCCCCCGATCTGGTCATTATTTCGGCCGGATTTGACGCGCATATTGACGACCCGCTTGGCGGTCTGGTCATGCAAAGTGCTGATTTTGCAACTTTAACAAGCGATATCGGCGCATGCGTTCAGCAGATCGCCGATGCGTCTGGCGGGTGCCGGCTGATAAGCCTGCTTGAGGGCGGTTATAATCTGGATGCGCTTGGCCAGTCAGTGTGTCTGCATTTATGCGCACTCGAGGCGCTTTGACGCGGTTTGAACGGCTTTGTTGACGGCGGGGCTTATTGGCTAGCTGGCAAACAGGCTGTCCTTCAACAGCGCTTCCAGCCGCCCAATGATGAATGCTGCAAAAAATGCATCGCTACACTAAGTTTTTAACGCTATCACGCATCATAGCGGTCAGGCTATACGAGTGATGCAAATGGCTTCTACACGAATGCGGCTTGCATCACTCCGTTGACCATAACTCTCCCCCGCTTCGCATTGCCAGGCGGGGGATTTTTTATCGGAACTATCAGACTGGCTGGAACCCAAGGCTGCTACGTAGACGGTTTTTGATATA
>Ga0181562_10004203_pt1 | contig 10413 bp, 14 predicted proteins | sample 011ome_26_FD_139344 | JGI IMG/M metagenome (GOLD analysis project Ga0181562, IMG submission 139344) | Coastal salt marsh microbial communities from the Groves Creek Marsh, Skidaway Island, Georgia - 011511BT metaG (megahit assembly) | ecosystem: Environmental > Aquatic > Marine > Intertidal...
AGACCTGTCGATTAGAAGGCTCATAGAAAACGCGATTGACGCTACATTCTCTGAACAATTAGACTTTATTGGCAAAAACTATCTAGGCCAATCCATATATATAACAACCCCTCCCGATAAAGATTTTTACAACCCCGGATTAAAAGCCAACTGGGATACCTTTTATAATTACAGGCCTTTTGTGGATTGTACAAATGATAATCTGCCTGCCACCGTCAAATCTATTGGAGATCAAGACCGGCAAGGGTGGATGGTGTCAGAGTTTTCAGGCCGAAAAATCCCGGTAATTACCACCTACTATCAAGATGCTATGGCAGTCACGTTCGTGCCGCCCGACAGGTACGGAGAATTAAGAGCATATGCCAGCGAAAGATCGGCTTATCTACTGATCAAGCAATTGCGCTCTGTCCCGCAAATCTACACAAATAATTAATTGTAATAAATAGGTTTACAAGGGTTACATCGTATTGCTAAGCTCCTTTTGCACTTAAAGGAGCGATACGACGATGACAGCCGAACAAATTACAAGCAACACGCACAACGAACCCCCCATCGATGTCCTTGCAGAGCAGTGGCTCTGCGTCAAAGCACTAATCACTAGCAACATGGCCGAGCTGCGACGCATTGAAGATCGCATGCTCCCCTTTCTCGATCAAAAAGAAGAAGGCACCATCACTACGCTCACGAAGTTTGGGCGAAAAATCAGCGTAAACAACCGTCTGAATTATAGCCTGGACGGCGCGAAGCTGATGAAGGTGCGGCATCAAATCCCGAAGAACTTACTACCATTGCGAGCTAAAGAAGTTCTGGATGAGACGCGCCTGCGATTCCTGCGGAACAACGAGCCTGATACCTACAAGATCATCGCTCACGCCATTTCTGCCAAGCCTGGCAAATCAACGATAACAATTAAGGTGAGCGAAGATGATTGATTTAAAAAGTATCAAGAAGACGAAGGGCATGAAGCCCCCTTCCATGATCGTCTACGGTTCCGCTGGCGTCGGTAAGACGACCTTTGCAGCAATTGCGCCCAAGTCTGGCAAATCAACGATAACAATCAAGGTGTACGAAAATGATTGATTTAACAAGCATCAAGAAGACGAAGGATATGAAGCCACCTTCCCTGGTCCTTTACGGTTCGGCTGGCGTCGGTAAGACGACTTTCGGAGCAATGGCGCCCAACCCCGTCTTCCTACAAACAGAAGCCGGTGAAGGCACCCTTGAGCTGTCAACCTTTCCTCTGGTGAAAAGCTTTAGCGAATGCCTCGAGTCGATCGCTGCATTGATAGAGCACGAGCACGACTATAAAACGCTGGTCGTTGATAGTCTTGATCATCTGGAGCCGTTAGTTTGGAGGGTCGTCTGCGAGCAAAACAACATCGACAGCATCGAGAAGCTTGGCTACGGCAAGGGCTATGTCATGGCTCTGGACCTCTGGCGTGAGTTCCTCGCCGCCATTAACACGCTGCGCGATCGAAAAGGCATGGCCATCATCCTGATCGCTCACACGCACATCCGCAAGTTTGAGAGCCCAGACTCCGACACCTACGATCGATATGAGATCAAGCTGCATCAAAAGGCCTCGGGGCTAATTCAAGAGAGCGTCGATGCCGTGATGTTTGCGAAGCACAAGGTCATCACAAAGAAGGAAGACAAGGGCTTTGGTAATACGCGAGTGCGTGGCATCAGTACCGGCGAGCGCGTGCTCTGCACTACCGAGACCCCAGGCTTTATTGCAAAGAATCGATATGGGCTTCCTGCCGAAATCGACTTTAACTGGGCCGCATTTGAAGCAGCAATTATTGAAACAACCACCAAGAGAGGTAATTAATCATGGCCGAATTTAGCTTTACAACCGACGGCATCGAGGCACCATCCGACCCAGCAAATTACGAGGTCATCAAAGAGGGCATGTACAAGGCGATGATCTTGTCGTCCGAAGTGCGGCTGACGAAGGCTGGCACCGGCGAGATGATCGAGCTCACCTGGGAGATCCAAGAGGGACCGTATGCAAGCCGAAAGATTTGGGATCGCCTTAATATCAAAAACCCAAATCCAAAAGCGGAAGAAATCGCGCAGCGAGATCTGGCGGCGATCTGCCGGTCCTTCGGCAAGGTTGGCATCACAGACACGGAAGAGCTGCACGATAAGATGGCGATGATCAAGGTTGTCGTCCGACCGCCATCCAATGGCTATATGGAAAGCAACGAGATCAAGGCTTACGCGCCGGTGTCTCCACAGGCTGCGCCTGCGCCAGCTACGCAGGCAAGTGCTGTCGCGACTTCAGCACCAGACGCCCCCGCCGGCAAGAAGCCCTGGGAATAACGATGGCCGCTATCCCAGCTAACGAGAACTCTACGCTGTCGCTGCTGGATCGCGCAGTCGAGGACGATGCCGGATCATCACCTGGCCGGTATCACCTCGGCGCCTCGATCATTGGCCGTGAGTGCCGCCGCGAGTTGTGGTACAGCTTTCGTTGGACCACAGTGACCAAGCACAGCGGACGATTGCTGCGCTTGTTTGCTCGCGGTCAGCGCGAAGAGGATTGGTTTAATCATCTTCTGCGGCTGGCTGGTGTAACTGTCTGGGACGTGGACCCCGACATGAATCAGCAGTGGCGCGTGGAGGCTGTTGGGGGCCATTTCGGCGGAAGCCTTGACGGTGTGTTGATGGGCGTGGCAGAGGCGCCAAAAACGCCCCATGTTAGCGAGCAGAAAACGCATAACGACAAGTCGTTTAAGGGTGTTGTAAAGGATGGCGTTGCTGTCGCGAAGCCCGAGCATTACAGCCAGATGCAGATCTATATGCACCTGATGAACATCCCTCGGGCGCTCTACCAGGCAGTGAACAAAAACGACGACTCGCTGTACTTCGAGCGCGTTGAGCACAATCCAGCGCACGCAGATGCCCTGCTACGCAAGGCCGAGCACATCATCACGAGCGATCGACCGCCTGAAGGTATCAGCACTGACGCTGCGTTCTACAAGTGTAAGTTCTGCGATCACCAGGCTCTGTGTCATGGCTTTCAAACGCCAGCGCTGAGTTGTCGGACCTGCGCATACGCAACCCCGCAGACTGACGGTGATGCTCGATGGTCCTGTGAAAAGCACAAGAAGAACCTGACCGGCGAAGAGCAGAGAGAGGCCTGCCCTGATCATCTGTTTATTCCTGACCTGCTTGCTAACTGGGCGAAGGCCTTCGATAGCGCCGACGATCGTGTTGATTTTAAGAACACGGTGACAGGTCACTCATTTTCAAATGGTGGCGAAGGTGGCTGGAGCAGCAAGGAAATCAGTCGAGCGATGGATATCAAGGTGATCGGCGATCCAGAGGTGGACCATTTAAGAAAAAGCTTTAGCGGCGAGGTTACCGGATGAGCAAGTTTATTATCGAGTTGACGACAGAAGATTTCGATCAACTTTTAGAAGTGCAAGATGAGATCGCGACCAACTTGCGAGACATCCTCAGACTTTTGGAGCGTTTCAGTGAAGAAGAAAAAGCCAGTTGAGTTACCGCTGCTGCCGCGCAAGCACGCTTGTTACGAGTGCATCATGCTGACGATAGACCTCTGCCGCATCCACGGAATTGTGCCTGTCGATTTTGTCCGCATGCCGAATGAATGTCAGCAATGGGAAGATGCTCTTGGCTAAGATCAATGAAGACAGCGAGCGAGTGATGAAGTGCATGTGCGGGACAATAATTTTGGTCCATACACGGATCTGCCGGAAGTGCCGAATCGCTAACAGCATAGACGATATAGATATGTGGCAAGGGCAGCGAGCAGCGTTCTGGCTTGCTCGGAAGTGGGATAAAAAGGAGATGAATGATGTCTGCATTTAAGAGGCAGGTTGGGGGATCTCATTACGCAGATTTCGCCATCCAACCAGTTTATTTTTGTCAGAAGAATGGCCTTGGCGCCTGCGAGTCATCGATCATCAAGTACGCATGTCGATGGAAGAAAAAGCACAAAAACTCTGTCGATGATCTGCGCAAAATCATTCACTACGCCGAGTTGCTTATTCAGATGAGCATGGAAGATGTGGAGATAAACGACGACGATATGTTTCGGCACGAGCATCAGTTTAAGACTTTTGCCGAAGAGCTTGAGGGGGGTCTATCATGAGCTTTTTAAAGAGAAGACGCTGGGGCGATAATTACTGTCAGGCAGATGACCAGGCAAAGATTATCGTCCTTGCAACCCTTATCGTTTGTACTGGGGGCGCGTTATGGACCTGGCTTTAGACTACGACTTGCTTGCCGAGAAAATCGCTTTGCAAATGAGCAAGGCGCCGAAGGAAAGCGAGGTTTTGTGGGATGCAAAAGAATGCGCGGACTACCTGCACTTTAAAAAACGATACTTTGCAGAAAAGCTTGCGAAACAGCCCGGGTTCCCTAAAACAAGAGGTACTGGCGCTCTTTGGCTAAAGGCCGATATCGTTCGATGGGCCAAAGGCTAAAGCAGATCTGCGAGCTCTCGCGCATCCTTGTTGTAATAGGTCATCAATTGCTTAATGTCTCTGTGACCTGTCACCCTAGCAAGATCAAGCACCTGAAGCTTCTGCGCCAGCCTAGTCGTCGCCTCGTGCCGGGTATCATGAAACGTCAGGTTGTCGATTGCGCTGTCTGCGACGGCCTTCCTAAACATGGTGCTGACCACGCCAGCAGAGACGCCCAGCATCGTTTCCTTTTCATGGTCGAGCCTTTGTATTAGTTCTATCGCCCGGGCTGATAGCGGCACGTTGCGAGACACGGCCGTCTTTGTGATTGTGTGTGGCAAGGCTATATAGCGCTCGTCAAGATGCACATCAGACCACTTCACCTGGGCAATCTCTCCCTGCCGCATGGCCGTTTCCAGCGCAACCAAGAATGCTATCGCGACTTTTTGACGCTGGGCTGTTATTGGTTGATCATCGGTGTAATTTAGCGCGACTAGCAACAGCTCTATCTCTTGATCACTGACCCGACGGTTCCGTGGCTCGGGATCTTTAGGGCGCATCAAATCGGTCATTGGGTTGTGCGCCATCATGCGCCAGCGCCTGGCGTACTTAAACACATTACTGATCAAGTTCAGGTCGCGATTCATCGTGCTTGGTTCGATCTCTTTTAGTCGATCATCGATTAGACGCTCGACATCCTCGCGCTGTATGTTGATCAGTTTGCGGTCAAACAATTCAGGATACCTGCGAGCATACATGTCCAAGCGAATGCGCTCCTTTTGCGCGCCTCGCTTTTTTTCGCTCACCTCTCGTTTGTACCGCTCGCAGAGCTCACGCAGCGTGCCAGTTGCTATCGCGACCCCAGTATCTGTGGTGATCATCTCGGCCACCCATACCTGAGCCTGGCGTTTGGTATCAAACGTCGCTGAACGGCGCCGACCATGCACCATAATTATTGCTCGCCAACGATTTCCACGCTTTTGATAAGTCCCTTGCATGCCCGCTCCTGGTGTAATTATTGGTGCAATTTGGTGTAATTGAACAAGTAAAAACATGTACAGGAGTGTATCTAACTGGTTTGCCGGGCGGATGTAAAGGCCTAGAAGCCTTTATTTATGGGGCTTTGTGTAGAGAAGTGTAGAGAAGTGTAGAGGGGAATGGTGCCCGGGGCCGGGATTGAAAGAGCCCGTATTAAGGGACTCTTAGCTAGATTGGTGTAATCTTGGTGCAAATCCAAAAAAAGAGGGGTCGAACCGGCACCGCTCGTGCCGCCCAACCCAATCTCAGCGACGATTATAGACCAAGCAGTGCGGATTGCTGATCATTTAAAGGTGCCACCCCTGCGCCAGCCCGTCCGCTCATTGAACCAACGTTGCCGGGACCAGTAAGGCCTCGCCCAAGCATTGGCAATAACTGCGGCAATAGGCTCGGCGCATTACGCTTTAGCGAGTCAAGCAGTGTTCCTTTTCCAAGATCAGCCAGTACTTGCGGCAGCAGGGCCGGGTTCGTCTCAGTGAGCACTCTTGCAAGCTCCTCGGAAACGGCGCGCAAGGAAACGTCTGACTGTGTCCGATTGGTATCCCGCAGGCTAGACATGATCAAATCAATTCCAGACGTTGGCAGATTTGATCCATTGTCTACCTGGTTTCTAATGGTGCCAATCAATTCGCTGCGCTGAGCCGTTGCGCTATTCATCCCGGCGCGCTCTGTCACCGCCATATTGCTCTCGCGACCCAAGTTATCCATAAACACCTCGAAGGTTGCCTTACCCTCCTCGCCGTCAGGAAAAGCTAATCGTAGCAATTGGCGCCGTCTCGCAGACTTCATTATATTTCTGGCCATGTTCGCAGACTCGACGCTTAAATCGAATTGGTCCTGCAAATTCTGCAACGCGCCTAACCGAAAAGCCTCCTTTTCGCTTTTGTTCATGCGGACAATTCTTGCGGCAAGCTCGTCAGGATCTTCCCTGAGAAGCCCTCGACCTATTTTCATTGCTTCCATCACCGCGCTGTCACCGGCGTACATTGCCCGGGCTCTGCCGTACATTGGGTTGGCGGCATCCATCAGCTCCACAAACTCAGAGCGCAAGTCTCTGATCGCATTGACCTCCGTTGCGCCAATACCCTGCGCCGGCATTTTCGGAAAAGCGACATCATCTAGGCCTTGCTTCATAAAGTGCAGGAATCGTGTGTTTATTGCCGAAACAACGTTACCTTCCATATCTAGAATCTCGCCGTCTGGCGTCAGCCTAAAACTCATCGCATTATCTTTTTTATTGCCGGCAATTCGAGCTGCACTGTCGTAGGCTTGTTGCAGGGCTGGCGTTCGCAACAATTCCTGAAGCTCTGGAGTGAATGGGATATCTATCTTGTTCGCAGCGCCGTACAGCTTATTAGCAGTGTCGTTTTTAGCGCCTTTCATTGCCTGAAAATCGTTGTAAAAAGCTGCTCGTTTACCGAACGCATCTTGCAAAATTGTTCCCAAGCGACCATTCCGGCCTTCCATCCTCTGCCTTAAAAATCTAGTAGCCGTTGCCTTACCTGGGCCAGGAAGCACGCTTATGACATCAACCAAGGCTTGCGTGTTTGATCCAATGTCGGCGAGCGACACATCCTTGCCCGCTTGCTGACCGATATAAGCTATTGCCTCATCGACCGACATACCGTCAGCCTCAATTTGCTCGATAAGCGCTCTTCTTGCGACGCTCACGCCCTCTCGCGTCGCTTCCTTTTTGCCAGATTGAAACAAGGCGCTATAAACAGGGCTAATCAGTTTGCTGCCAACCATATCTAGCCCAAGTTGAGATCCAGCGCCTATGACGCTGCCCAAAGCACCACCCGTTAATCGACTTTCTAGCCCATCCTCGCCAGCCATAAATCCTGATGCTGCGCCAGTACCGGCAGATTGCGCCGTGCGCGCAGCGATCGTTCTACCGGCGCCCATTGGACCAAGGACTAGGCCGCCTGTAGCCTCTAAGGCCATAGCCTTCAATGGGTTATCCTTGCGGTACTTATTTGGGCCTCGCCGCTCTAAGCCTATTCCCACCTCGGCTGGCGATAGATCCGCACCATAAATGCTATTCATTTTATTTGCCAGCATTGCGCTATCACCCCCAAGAAGTGACCTTGCATACCCTAAAATTTCATCAGAGGAGCTTACAGATGCACCTTGCAGCATTAGGCTTATTTTATCACCTGACAGCGACCCATCCTCTATTGCTCCGAGCAATTTTGGTCCCAAGTCACTTTTAAACCCGGTAATTTCTTTTTTCTTCAGATCCTGATAAAACTGATCTAAGTAGGATTGTGCGTTGCGCTCAGACATCTTATTCTCCTATAAAGCATTTAAGGCTTTTTGTGAATCAGGCGACCGGCCTGTTAATGCACTATGCCGAGCCTTGAGCACAAACATATCATTTGCCTTATAAGCATCGCTTGCCTGAACCTCGCTCAATCTGCGTTCTAATTGTCGCTTATATCTGGATGGGTTTTGTCTGAGAAGTTGCTCGTTTTCATCTTCAAAGTCCATTATCGCATTCGTCATAACTTCGTCGCGATCAAGCTTTAACTTCATCACATCTATCAAGAGTCTGTTTCCTTCCGGCGTCAGCGACAAGCTTGGATATGAATCTAGCATCAATTGTGAATCACGATCTGTGGGTTGAGTACCAAGCTGCTTCATCATTGGAATTATTAATTGTGTCGCTATTGCTTTGTAAACCTGCTGCTGCGAAGGATTTTCCACGTTTAGCCCGAGGTCAATTCCTAAGCCTCTAGCATAAGTTAGTAAGTCCTGAACCTGCCCGGTTTCCGTTCCTGCATCAAGCAATTCACTTAGCTGCTTTATGCTGGCTCTCGTATTGCCGGCTGTACGCATGCCCTCATAGTATGGGCTCGTAAAATCGTCGATTCTTGTCAACGCCTTCTCGTCAATCTTCTGGTTTCTTTGTGATTGAACACTCAAGTCAGCTTTTCTTTCCTCTTCCTCCATTCGCAAACGTGATGGAGTCAAGTTGGAAATATCAGGGAAAGGTCTTGCCGCACCTCTAAGAGGCGGCGATACACCATCGGCGGCTTCGTTCTGCTTCTGGCGCAAAGACCTTTCTAAATTAAAGCTTTGCACTTCTGCCGTAGGCGTAACTATGGCTTCTTGGGCGCCCGATAATAGATTCTTCTGAGTTACGACGCCCGAAGGACTTGTGACCGGCTCACTCATCCTCTTTGTAGCAAGCTCCCGCAACTCATCTATGCCAAGATTTTTAATGACCTCCTCGGGATAGCCGAGGTTGAAAAAAAAGTTTTGCAATCCAGTCTTGTTGAGCGACTCAATAACTCCCGACATCTGCTCTCGCTGAAACTGTCCAATTCTCATTTTGTTGAGAACATCACTCATTGGCTCCCGATAACCAAACGCCTCTTGAACAGGGTTAATTACCCTGTTTTTAACAACATTACCCAGAGCCTGACCAACATTGTCTGGCTTTTTAAACTCATACTGCGACATATCCGGCTGATAGCCAGGCGATGCAAGCGCGCCTTGCGCCTGATTCAACAGGTACATATTCTTAAACTTTGCCTGCTCTTCAGGCGGCAAAGCGTTGAAATCAAAATCAGCCATATGGTCCTCCGCTTAAAATTTGCTGAGATGAATTTAAAAAGTTGGGCTGCTGATTCATAAACCCAAGCTGCGGCGGTGCGTATGGCGCTTGGGCCTCGGGAATCTTAGGAATTCCCATAGGACGACTAGCAACAGTGTCCTCCGGGTTGTCCAATAGCCACTTCTGGTATTGTTCTGGCGACTGAGTAAGCGCCTTTAAATGGTCGATCGACCTCATGTCCATCAGTGAGCCCATAGGGTCGTCGGCAAAGCCGACAAGGTTATCCTTCGCGGAGCCGAACGAATCAATAACATCTTCGCCGATACCTCCCAAAATATTCCCGGCGGCTTGTCCGCCGCCAGCTAACGCTTTCATCAACAACTCAATCATTTTAAACCTCCTTATTCTTTTGACTAACCGCCGGCACCAGCTTGCCAGCCGCTGCCGCTTGAGCTGCTCATCGTTGGGTTAGGCAGCATGCCTGCACCAGATCTCAGCACGTCGAACATCTTGAAAGGATAATTTTGAGCTTCGAGATAGCGCGCATATTGATCGTCCATCATCTGCTGGCCAAACTGCTGCTGCTGATTGCCTACGCCCTGAAGTTGCTGCGCATCTCCAAACGTCATTCCGCGCAGATCCTGACCAAACTGTCCTAGCATCTGAGCACCACTCAGGCGCTGCTGCGCAGCTTGCAACCCGGCGTTTTGATTTGCCAGGGCTGCTTGCAATCCGGCTCCCTGGTTAGCAATCATTCGATTCTGATTCATCTGAGCTTCGCCGAAGTTCGTTTGCTGATTCGCTAAACTCGCTCGAAGAGCAGCCTCTTGGTTTGCAAGACCCGTTTGTCGATAGTTGTTTTGGTTTGCAAGACCCGCCTGAAGATTGGCGCCCTGATTGGCTTGCTGCGCCTGCATGCGCATTTGCTGCGCAGCTTGCGCGGCATTTTGATTGGCCAACGCTGCGCGAAGACCAGCATCTTGATTACCTTGATTAGCTGATAACATATTTGCTTGCGTAGATTGCTGGGCCTGCAAGTTACCCTGCATTTGCGCCTGCTCCATGCTGTTGCGAGTCGCCTGATTTAATTGCTGCCGAGTCATCTCGTTGCCGATATTAAATTGACCAGCCTGGAGTCCTGCAGCCTGGTTGAGCTGCTGAGCTTGTAGAGCCCTGGCGGCGTTCGCCTGGTCAGACGATAGGTTCGCCTGCTGATTCGCCATTGCAAATTGACGATTGATGTCTTGGGCAGCTAAGCCACTTTGAAGAGCCTGCCGGCTTTGCTCGGTTCCGGCCTGCAAACCAAACTGAGCGTTTGCCTGCTGCGCCGCCAGGTTAGTCGATTGATTGGCCAACTGCGATTGCAGGCCTGCCTGCTGG
>Ga0181562_10004208_pt1 | contig 10410 bp, 6 predicted proteins | sample 011ome_26_FD_139344 | JGI IMG/M metagenome (GOLD analysis project Ga0181562, IMG submission 139344) | Coastal salt marsh microbial communities from the Groves Creek Marsh, Skidaway Island, Georgia - 011511BT metaG (megahit assembly) | ecosystem: Environmental > Aquatic > Marine > Intertidal zone...
TCGTCGTCGTCAAAAATTGAGAGAGGGCGGTCGTCGGTGTGTGTGTTTGAAATTTGAACCAAAAGACTGATTTTTAGTCGTCGTGGAAGTTCCGAAAAAAGACACGAAAGCAAAGAAAAAACGACGAACCGTCGGGTTTTTATTTTAAAATACTTTGACTTTTAAGAAGACGAAACTTTTAAGACGGTTCGAGTATTCACACATCAATACTCATCATCGTCGTCGTCACCAGAAAACGACGAGAGAAGAAAAAACGTGACTGACCAAATCCTTTATCTTCTTCGTTTACGATGGTTTTACTCGTCAGACGGACAGACATCAAACAGACAAAAACAGACTCTTGTGTAAAAAGTAATTAATAAAGTTGTTTCTGAAAGAAGAAGAAGAAGAAAAACAACCAAAAAAAAATGATGTTGACTCAGAAAAAAATTTTGCCTTCCTCGTTGTCCTCAAAGGTGTCAAATAATAAAAGCGGAGGACGAGGGGTCGGTCGCGTCGTCGTGAAAAGGAGAACGATAACAAAACGTAATAATGAAAATAATAATAATACAATTTCCGCGGTGTTTGAACGATTCACGGAACGCGCGATCAAATCAGTCATGCTGGCGCAGTTGGAGGCGAAGGAAAACCCGAGTTTGACTGAAGTGACGCCGGCGTGTTTGGTCATCGGCTTGATGGTGGAAGCGAAGGACGACGGGGAACACGGGTTTTTGAATACGGGCGTTTCCGTCGGCAGAGCGCGCGAGGTTTTGAAAGACATCGCTGCTGCTTCTGCGTCCGCGTCTGCCTCTCTCGACGACGACGATTCAGACGATGACGACGCGAAGAAGGAGAAGCCGTCGCCTAAACCGGCGGCGAGAAGTCGTCCAATCGCGCCCGGCAAAAAATCTTCCTCCGGATCGAACGACGTTCCGTTCTCCAAAGGGTCGAAGGTTTTGTTTCAACAAGCTTTAGAGTTATCGGAGACGATGAATATTGGATACATCGCTCCCGAACATTTGTGCATCGTCGCGTGTAATACGTTCGACGACGACGAGATTGTCGCCTTCTTTGAAAAGCTCGGCATCGATCGCACCGTTTTAAGAAACGCCGCGAATGCAAAATTAGAAGCCGACGGCGAATTAACAGGCTCGACGTCTTCGTCTATGTCTGGCGATAATAATAGCAATAATAATAACAACAACAAGACTGGTTTACAAGCGAAGCGACCGTATCAGTCAAACACGCAGCAAGGGAAGTTGGTGCAAGACGATCCCGCGCAACACGCAGGTGCGGGGGCAAAAGAGTCCGCCTTGGCAAAGTTCGCGTTCGATTTGACTGAAAAAGCGCGCTCCGGAAAAGTTGATCCAGTCATCGGCAGAGAGGAAGAAGTCACGCGCTGCATACAAATCTTGGCGAGAAAATCAAAGAACAACCCGATTTTGTTAGGTGAGCCGGGAGTCGGTAAAACTGCCATCGCCGAAGGTTTAGCGCAACGCATCGTCGCTTGCGACGTTCCGTCACATTTACTCGGAAAACGAGTGTGTTCATTAGATATTGGTTTAATCATGGCTGGTGCGAAAGAGCGTGGCGAGTTAGAATCAAGAGTGAAAGAGATTTTGCAAGAGGTCGCGGACGACAAAGATATCATCTTAGTCGTCGATGAAATTCATACCATGGTCGGCGCGGGCGCCGTGAACGGTGGCGGCATGGACATTTCAAATCTCATGAAGCCAGCGCTCGCGAGAGGCGAGTTGAGTTGCATCGGATGCACGACGCTCGACGAACATCGAAAGTATTTCGAAAAAGATCCCGCTTTAAACAGACGCTTTCAACCAATCATCGTGGAAGAACCTACCGAGGAAGAAGCCGTGGAGATTTTGTTCGGTATACGCCATAAATTCGAATACCACCACAACTGTAAGTTCACGGACGAGGCTATCCGCGAGTCGGTTCGAATCTCCTCGCGTTACATTTCCGATCGGTTTTTACCAGATAAAGCGATCGATTTGATGGATGAAGCGGGGAGTCGCGCAAAGATGCTCAGTTACGAAAAGAGGCAAAAAGACGTCGCCGAAGCCAAGCGATTGGAAAAGGAAAGCGGGGAAGAAGAAGTCATCACCGCACCAAACGCGGAACTCATCAGTTTATGGCAAGAACACAAAAGCATCACACTCGCAAAGAACCAAGCCGCCGAGGCTGGTTTGTTCGAGGAAGCTGCGACTTTGCGAAAACGCGAGCTTGAAGTCACCGAACGCTTAGAGGCGATGGACGTGAACGCCAAAGGCTTATCGCTCACAAAAAGTAACGAAAACCTGATCGTCACGGAGAATGAAATCGCCGAGGTTGCCACGGCGTGGACTCGCATCCCGGTGACAAAAATGACGTCGGATGAGTCTGTCATCTTGCAAGATATCGACAAGAAGCTCACAAAGTCTGTGATTGGACAAGACGTCGCCGTGCAAGCGGTCGCGCGATCTCTTCGAAGAGCGAGGTGCGGATTAGCGAATGAAAACCGTCCAATCGCGTCGATGATGTTTGCTGGCCCGACTGGTGTGGGTAAAACCGAGTTGACGAAAGCATTGGCGAGAGAATATTTCGGCGACGAAGAGTCTATGATTCGTTTGGATATGTCCGAATACATGGAGAGGCATACGGTGTCAAAGTTGATTGGCGCGCCGCCTGGCTACGTCGGTTTCGACGGCGGTGGCCAACTGACAGAAGCCGTGCGCAAGAAGCCGTTTTCGGTCGTCTTATTCGATGAAATCGAAAAAGCGCACCCAGACGTCTTCAACGTCATGCTTCAAATGCTCGAAGACGGTCGATTGACAGATTCAAAAGGTCGAGTCACGTCGTTTCGAAATACAATCATCATCATCACTTCAAACGTCGGGAGTCAAGTGATTTCGAAGAACGGTGGCGGTGGCTTAGGCTTCGATCTCTCCGCGTTCGAGGAGAATCCGGGAGAGGCTGCGTATAATACCATGCGCGACAAAGTGCTCGACGAGATGAAAAATCACTTCCGTCCGGAGTTTTTGAACCGTTTGGACGAGATTGTCGTCTATCGCCAGTTGGATCAAGAGGACGTCTCGAAAATCTCCGCGTTGATGTTGAACGAAACCGGAAGTCGATTGCACGAGAGAAATATCGGCTTGGCGTTGACAGAAAGCGTCATGGCGCATTTACAAAAGGAAGGTTTCGATCAAGCTTGGGGCGCGAGACCAATGCGCCGAGCGGTGCAACAAATCATCGACGATAACGTCGCGGAAGCCGTTTTGAGTGGCGAGATTGGCGAAGGCGAAACCGCTTTGGTCGATTTCAACGCCGAGGAAGCGAAAGTTTTCGTCTCTAAGTTCTCCTCGGTAAACGATGATCCTCGATGCGTGTATAAATACGAAGCCCCAGTCGTAGAAAAGAAACCGGTGGATGTTATTTCTAACCGGCCGACGAATAAGACGCCGAAACTTGATACTACCAACGACGTCGAGTTCGTATAAAATATAATATTATTATTAGGAAGGAGGAGGAAAAGAAAAGTGTCTTCACTTAAATAAAAAGAGAGATAAAAAAAAAGAGAGAGAGAGATAAAGAAGGAGAAAGAGGGTAACTTGTCACTACCACCACCATCCTACCTTCTCTTTCGCGTTTGTTGTAAATACATAAAGTTTGTTGTAAAAAGAGTCATTCTTATATTATATTATTATTATCACGGACCTCCTGTACTTCCTGCTGTCTGATACTTGCCATACTGTGTGTGCTCTCTGTCTACTCGTATTTTTGAAAAAAAACTCGCCGTGTGCCATACACTCGTTTTATTATTTCACTGCTGCATAATCGTTTCTTTTCTCTTTCTGTAAATCTTTTCCTGCGACGACAGAAATAGACGCACAAAAACGCGCGACTGAGGCGAAGAAAAAGAGAGAAACAGCCAGTTGAACCCCCAGAGGGAAAGAGAGAGAAAGAAGGAGAAGAGATTCAGCGCGACGACGAGAGGAGCGGAGCGCGTTGAGAGGAAGAAGAATTCTTTCTTATCATCATCATCGTCGCAAAAAAACAAATTTAGAAGTAAAGAAAGATGTCGTCGAGCAAACCGGTGCACCCTTCGGATTTGAGAAACATCTTGAAGGAAAAACACGCGCAGATGGAAACGATGAAAGAACAACTGAAAGATCCAAACAAAAAGAAAGGCGGTGGTGGTGATAATGCTCCAAGTGGTGTCGGTGGTGGACTCAAATCGCCTCCGACGTGGAAAGTTGTTTTAGTCGTCGTGATCGTCTCCTTGTTAGCGTTAGCGTCGAACCAGTTTCGCTCGGCTGAGAAAGGCAGTCGAGGGAACAGATCAGACGCGGAACACATAAACCCGAACAGAGCGACGAGGAAGTGGGGTTCAGCGTTGAATTTCGAACGAGTTGACGGGAAGAAGTGGAGCACGGAGAGGATTTTAAAACACTTCCACTTGAAAAATCCATCCGAGTTGGTGTTTAGCAAACCGAGCGGGACGTTCGATGAGTTTATAGAAGCCATCGAAGACCCATCGTCGCACGTGGTGACTTTAGACGTCTCTAGAAGCGTGACGTATGATTCAAAAACCGGAAAGCAATACGAAGTGCCGGTGATTTCGAAGTCATCGTACCTTCCGGTATCGAAAGCGAAAGGAGGGATGACGTTTGACGAGGCCGTCAACGCGTTTATTCGCATGGCGACGCAGAAAGGATTACACATTCGGTTCCACGATCCGAGAATATTCAAAGCGGCTTTGAAAATGTTAGACGTCGAGGTAGATTACGGTAGATTACCGGGACCGCTTTTGATTGAAGCGGAGGTTTTGCCCGGTCCAGAAGCCGTGTTGCCGGAGATGTCCTGTCAAATGTTGTATCCCGAGACGTATCCGGGAGGACAGCCGCCGAAAAATTTAAAAGCGGTACAGGTGTCATCTCTGACAGATGGGACCATCGTCGTCCCGTTCGATCCGGTATCGTTCGTCGGGGCAGTATTCGACCACGTCCCTGGTGCGATATTAATGCTCGGCGTGGCAACCATGCATCCGTGCGACGACGAGGCGATCATACCGAGACCGGGACCGTCCCAAGGCGAACAACTCGGATCGTTTTTAGGCGAAGATGGAATCGAACTCACCGCGGAGGAAAACGCGGAAATCGATCAAGACGAACTCATGCGAGTGATTAAACACACCGCAAATGCCATGGTTGGCGACGACGGGAGAGGACGAATAGGAAAATCAGCTTTAGATGAAGTTTCGTGGAAGACGAACAAAAAGGAGAATCGAAAACTTTTGCAGTTGGACGCGTTGAACCAACTTTCCGTGGAGGAAACCGAATTAGTCGCCTTGAAAGACCTGTCCTACCCGAGCCGCGTGGTGCAGTTTTCGGATTTTCCGACTGGATACGGCGAATACGACGTCCACGCCGCGGCAAAACAGTTACAAATGACGAAAGGTTTGAGTTGGGACACTGGGAGCGACGCGATGGCGTTGTTGAACAACGGCACGTTCACCGGCGACGTGTGGTTTCCGGTTTCCGCGTGTTATTTAGGTAAAGGTGGAACACACCCGGGGTATTTGAGTGAACTCGCGGCAACAAAATTAGGCTACACAATTTTCATTCGCGGCCCAATCATGTGGTCCGACGCCGAGGTCAGAAACACGCTGCGGAAAGAACTCGACTCTGGGAAAACCGCCTTTGCGGGAGACTTTACCAACTTACCGTACGGGGATTACATCGAAAGGATGGAAGTGTTTTACAATCTCGAACCTCCGGCGCCACCGGCGAGGAACCCGGAGAAGAAGAAAGGCAAGAAAGGATGATGATGACTGTATACATTTCTGTTGTGTAATATAAAAGTAAAACTAAAATAACGACACACACACTCTCTCTGTCTCACTCACTCGCTCATTTCTTCCCATAAATTTTCCATCCTTTTTCCCTCTTCACCTTCATAAATTAGCCCACACACATTTAACGGAGTATAAAATATGGTTCTTAAGACTGAAAACTGCTCGTGGTCGGGCCTCCGCGTCTACCCGGGTCACGGTACGTATTCGTAAACGTATATTGATTATTTCCTAGTTTGGACGCTTCGTTCAATTCGCATACGGATAAACGCGCGCGCTTTTGATGGATGTTTCCAGGGGCTTTTCCCGCTAAATTTTCAAGGGAGTTGGACGACTTTGGCGAGGGAAATGGGGCCTAGAAAAGCACATCGCGGTGTAATGGTGGCGCCTTTGCGACGCGATATCGACATCGAATCCGTTGGATTCAGCTCGAGAGAGTATTTGCGCGTGTCTTTTAAGCGCAAACAAATGCGTTCAAGGGTGGTGGTCGATGGCGTTTGCTAGTTTCCGCGCGCGCGCGATTCTTTTTTGCTCGTTCTTTTCCTCCGCCCTCAATAAGGGCTCTGTTGTGAAAGCAAAAAACGGAGAGAGAACAAACAATCTAATCTCGTCGTCGTCGTCGTTTAGAAAACGACTCACTCTCGCTGTTTACTGACTTCGTTTCCTCCTTCTTTTCCTTCTCGCATCATCAACAAAACAAGGCATGAGAACGTACCTCAGAGACTCCAGAACGTTTTTGTTCCTCAACGCGAAGATCAAGTCTTTGTTCGGGCAAAGAAAAAAGCCGGCAAGAATCGCGTGGACGACGGCGTATAGAAAAGAGCACAAAAAAGACCAATCGACGGTTGTGAAGCAAAAGAAGAGAAAGATCAACAAGAACGCGAGTAAGCGATCGTACGTCAGCGCGTCTTTGGAAGTTTTGACGAAGAAGCGCCAGGAAAAGCCGGACGTTCGCGCCGCGGCGAGAGCGCAAGCGTTGAGAGAAATCAAGGAGAGAAACGCCAAGAAGAAGGGCGGGAAGAAGTAATCGTCGTCTGATTAGGACACAAAAACCTCCTCTCGTCGTCTGAATCGTCGTCATTTTCGCTCGCTTCTGACGAGGTGTGTGTTGTGTGTTTCTTTACTCGTAGCGAATCACCTGCCTTTAGTTTAATAATATATAGTTTAATAATAAATGAATCCACTCCAAAAGCTTTTTTCACAGACAGACAGACAGAGGATCTCAATTTTGAAACCTTTCTTTTTCGCTTTTTTTCGTTTTTTTCGTGGTTAAAAAAAAACGGCGCTTCGCCTTCATTTTTTTAACCAATCAACGCGCGCGCGCGTTTTTTGTAGTTGTTGTTGTTGTTTAAATAGGGGGATAGATAGTAAGAACGACGCAGTAAACGAAGACTGTTATCAACAGAAGAGATTTCTATTCTTTGTCCTTCCTTCCTCTCGATCGAACATCGTCGAAACGCGGGAAAACAAATAATTACTTCTACGTTAGAAAAAGAAGAATATACCTTTTCGTTGGTCGTGGGGGCGTGTGCTTCAAAATTCGGTAGAAAAAATTAATAACACAGAACACGCTTTGCTGCTGCGATGGTTTTACATCACGCGCCGTTGCTGATGAAGCACTTCAGCGAAATGATTGCCTTCAGTCAGGAAGATATGATGATTTTAGGATTGAACATGCTCGTCTGCATCGTCGTCTTCTTCATAATGAAAAGCATCAGAGGGGCTCAAACGCACAGTTGGTATCTGACGTTCTACGCGAGTTTCGTGTCTTCTTTCGTCGGTTTGTATTTTGGATATCACTTACTACACGATGGATTCACATCGACGATATCGAACGAGACGGTGATTTCGAGATACATCGCTTTATTCTTCATCGGGTATTGCGTCATGGATTTGGTCGTCGGAAGCGTGCATTATGTGGAAGAGATATCCTTCGAAGACGGGTGGATCCATCACCTGTTATACATCACCATTTGTTATTTCTTGCTCCACCACGAGATGACGGCGTTTTTCGCCGTGGCGCTGATTGAGGAAATACCGGTGGTTTTGTTATCTTTCTTTGAAGTCAGGAACAAACAACGTCCGTCTTTATTGTTTGGCGTGTTGTATTTCCTAACGCGAGTAGTCTTTCACACGGTATTAATTTACAAAGTTGGACAATTTTCGCACTTTGTTTTGTTCTCGGGAATGGTCTTGCTCACGTGGCACGTGAAAGTTTTCCAAAAGTGGGTGCGAGGGTATCTCATGCGCTCCGCGTCCAGGAAACGGATGAAATACAGACATAAAATGCTCATCATGTTGAGCATGCTCATCGCGCAAGTGTTGGTGCACTCGTACGCGATGTGGGATTTAGTCACGCAAAAGTACGAGGATCATCACCAGGATTCGATACCCGTCATCGCTTTACACGGCGCCATATTTCTCTACTTTATGACGTTATTCGGCGTTATGATTCACGACGTGTACTGTCAAAATTTCATCATGACGTCGATTGGGAAGAAGAAAATCATTTACAACATCAGCTGGGAAGACCCAGCTATCGATCATAAGGTCATGCACATGAACGAAGACGACGTCGTGTTGACGATTTCTTCCGCCGGGTGCAACGTTTTAGATTATTTGTGCGAAGGGCCAAAAAAGATTATCGCGGTGGACATGAACGCGGCGCAGTTACACACGTTAGAACTGAAGTTGGCGTGCATCAAAGCGTTAACCTGGGAGCAGTTTTTCGCCATTTGGGGTCGATCCGATTACAAAGTTTTCATCGCGGTGTACAAATCGAAGCTTCGTAAGTTGCTCCAAGCGGAAACCGCGGAGTTTTGGGATGCAAACACGCACTTGTTCCGCGATAACTTCATGTATGCCGGAACATCTGGTTTGATGGCTAAGATTTTGTGCGCACCGTTATGGTTAGCCGGCGTGCACAAACGTATCGTGAGCGGAGAAGATGTCGGCGGCGACCGCGGCGGATTCTTCTTCTGGTGCACGATGAAGATCTGCTCCTTCACCACGCTCTGGTCGTGGATTGCCCCGTTAGGTGGTGTTCCAATCGAACAACTCAACTTAGTCATGCGTAATCCGGAGGTATTTGTGGAGCGCTTAGAGGAAGTTTTAACCACGCGAATGTGGAAAAGAGGAAACTACTTTTATTACGGGTACATTGTCGGCGAGTTTTCGCCAACGTGCTGCCCCAGGTACTTAGAAAAGAAGAATTTCAAGTCTTTGAAGGAGCGCACGGACCGAGTGGAGTTATTTCACGGCACCTGGGCGGATGCCGCAGAAAAGGAAGGCCCGGGATCTATTACCATTGCATCCTTGCTTGATTCTATGGATTGGATGCCGCATCAGATGATTGCGGAGAACATTTCGAAAGTAGTCACCGGAATGGATAAAGAGAGAGGAAGGATTTATTGGAGATGTTTTGGTGATCGCGTGCACTCACCGGTGCTCGGACACCTTCGCGCCAACTTAGTCCCGGATTACGATCGCGTCGGGTGGTACTTGACCACGTTCATCGGTCCAACTCCGGAGAATTACGAGCCGAAAATGATTACTTTGAACGGCACGAACAGGAGCATTTCCAACACGATCTTTGACGATATGTTGGTCATGTATGCCATGGCTAGTCACGGTTTGAGCTCAAACAAAGACGTGAAGAAGTTTTATAAGTCTCAAGGCACTCGATACGACGGCTTTCGTGAAGCTTTGTTGCCACACAGAGACGTTTTCATGCAATACGTCGTTCCGTGGACAAAGATGCCAAAGACGTGGATTTCGGTCGGATGCGGCACGGCGAGGGATATCGAATTTGTCACCGAACATATTCGCGAATCGAAAACGAAAGTGTATTTGTGCGATTTATCGGATGCTTTGTTAGCCATGGCAAAATCTCGAGTGAAGGCGCTCGGTTTGACTAAACAAGTTGTTTTCATCGAAGGCGATATCAACGCCGCGGAGACGCAAAAGAAACTTCCAGCTGAAGTGGATTTGGTGACGTGCTCGTATTGCTTGACGATGATTCCTCCGTGGAGAGAGGCTTTGAATACGATGAAAGATCTCGTCGCGCCGGGCGGGAACTTGTGTTTGATTGATTTCACCTTGCGCGAAGGCGTCGAGGATAGGTGGGATCAAAGATTGTACAAGTGGTGGTTTGCGCACGACGGCGTGTATTTCAATCGCGCGCACGTCGACTTTTTGGAACAACAAAGAGATTTAGAAACCGTGTGGTATTCTGAAAACGAAGGCAGAGTACCGTACACGCCGTTTATGCCTACGCATTACATGTATTGCGCGGAGAAGATTTCCATCGAGAAGAAGAAAACCAACAATCGTCGCATAAATGGCCGGTCGCCTTCGCCGACGCCTCGAGCTTCGCGAGGTTCTGCGGCGTCTTCGGCTAAGAAGACTGCTACGAAAAAAAGTGGCAGCGGCGGTGGTAAGCGTCGATCGATGTCTCCTACGCCTCGTCGCAACACGCGAAGAACGCAATGATACTATTAAGACACATTACTAGATATTGAGAGAGATAATAATAATAAATATAAAAGGGGAGAGCGGAGAGAGAGAGAGAGAGAGAGAGA
>Ga0181562_10004209_pt1 | contig 10409 bp, 7 predicted proteins | sample 011ome_26_FD_139344 | JGI IMG/M metagenome (GOLD analysis project Ga0181562, IMG submission 139344) | Coastal salt marsh microbial communities from the Groves Creek Marsh, Skidaway Island, Georgia - 011511BT metaG (megahit assembly) | ecosystem: Environmental > Aquatic > Marine > Intertidal zone...
CGATGAAGTTGAAGGAGATCAAGAACGGTCGCGCGGCGATGATTGCGTTCGTTGGCATCTGCGTCCAAGCGTTGGTGTTGAGAGAGGGTCCGTTGGCTGCGTTGCAAGACCACGTCGCGAACCCGTTTGGTAACAACTTAGCGACGAACGTCATGAACCTCCCGATCAACTTGGCGTAAATTTATACACACATAGAAAAAGAGAGAGAGAAAGAGAGAGAAAAGGAGAGAGAGAAGGAGAGAGAAAGATAGGGTGCAGAGAGAGAGAGAGAGCAGAGAGAGAGCAGAGAGACAGAGTTATGCTGATAAAACTTGTTGTAACAAACCAAAACTATAGATGCAAAATAAAGAAAGACTTTCGTTACAAAACACACACATCGCAAAACAAAAACAAAAACCAAAATGTCGCCGACGACGGACACTTCTGTCGTCGTCGTCCACTGTAAATTCGCCTCCGAGGACGAGTCGAAGACGATTTCGATATCGTTACCTCCCTCTGTCCCCGCGACGGTTCGAAAAGTGTGCGAGCAATTCTTATCCGAGCGCGCGGACGTTCAACAGTTGATACAAAAGAAAGGAGGCACGTTTGAAGGATTTAACGTCTGCGCTTTACCGAGGAAAGAAGAAGCGACATTAACGACGACGACAACAACAACAATAAAAACAAAGAAGGAAGAGGACGAAGAGGAAAGAAATCAGTCCACCATCAACGGGTTATCCGTCAGCGAAGCGTCGACTGTTTTAGACGATGCGAAAGTGTTACAAAACAACGATCGGGTCACCATGGCGTTGACGAAAGAATATAACTTGAAGAGTTTGAATCCGGTGAGGAAATATACGGTTGGTTCTTTCCACGGGACGAATTTACCGAAATTTAAAAGCGGGAAACAAGCTGCGGTAGAATGGCAAATGCGAAGGACGATCGACGAGGCGAACCCGACGGTAGCCTCTGGATTATCTTTAGTTGGAGGAAAAAGACAAGCGTTTGTCGGCGCGAAAGAGAAAGGACAAAGCGCAAAGTTTTACATTTTGAAAGCGCAAAACACGAACGATTTCTGCGCGTTGCCGATGGAGACTTGGTATAATTTCAGACAGTTGATGTCGAGAAAAGTGCTAAATTTAGAAGAAGCGGAAGAATTGATGAAGAATAAGCAAGATAGGTTGTACGAGACGTCGGCGAAGTTTGTCGGAAGCGGGGCGAACAACGCCGATTTAGACCGGTTTTCGGATTCGGATTCAGAGGACGATATCGTCAATCCAAAGTCCAGACGAAACAAAAAAAGGGGAGACGACACGGACGACGAAGACGAAGAGAACGGTGGGAAGAAGAGAGGAAGAAAGCGAGGCGGCGGCGGCGGGAAGAAGAAAGGCGATGACGAGGACGAAACGAAAGAGAAGAACGAAGACGGCATCGGCGAAGGATGGGAACACGATCAAACGTATTCCGACGACGAAGGCGGAGAAGTCATGGCAACTGCGGACCCGGAACAACAAGAAATAGATAAGCAAAACGCACCAAAACCTCCGACGGCGGATTCCGACGATGAGCTCGATGAAAACGCGCAGAAAATCAAAACGTTGTTAACGAGGCAAAACGCGATTGAAAATAACATCACGGCGGCGGCGATATTCTCGGATGACGACGACGATGATGACGACGACGATATTCCGGAAGATTTCGATCCCGATAAGGAAGAAGTGAACATCGGGAAAACGCGATCCCTGATCGATAAAGTGAAGCAAAAAGAAGTTAGAGATAAACAAGCGGCTAAGGAAGCGGCGGCGGCGGCTAAGGAAGCGACTGCCGAGCAACAGCGAAGAGCGTTAGCGCAGCAACAACAATTGCAGCAAGAACAGTTACAGCAACAAGCCACCGCAGCTTCCCAAGGTGTGAAAAGAACGGCATCGCAGGCTGGCATGACGAGTCAAGAAAACTCTGCTCGGAAATCAGCGCAGCGTCCGTTGTCTCGAGGAGCGAGCGCTCTGGGGGTTGGCGGAGACAAAATCAAAGACGAATCGGCCACAAATCCAGTCGAGAAGATTATTCGCGAACTGTTAAAGAAAAATCCCGGTCGCACGACGATGAAAGACATCACCAAAGCGTGCAGAAAGGCTGGATTGGTAAGTTCGGATGCGGGAAAAGCGCAACTGAAGCAAACGATCGAGCGCATATTGAGATTTAGCCAAACAAGCGACGGCGTAATGGTCGTAGCTTTGAAATGATAATGGTAATTGAATCTGTCTTGTGTTGTATTTATTTGTACAAAGAATTTTTTAGTTCGCCAAGGCGTACGTAAACAACCCAAGCATCGCCCCGCTGATGCAAAAGTTAATTTTCGGTCCGATAACTTTCGCCTTTTCGATAAACACGCGTCTCGCGGCGGTTATGTTCCACCAAGCAAACGCCGCGACCGAGGCGTACGCCGCGGACATTTCGTCTCCACCTTTAAATGCAGCTTGGTACGTCATGGCGGTTAAACCGAGAACACCGCCGACTAACCCGTGCGCGACGTACGTCGTATTCTTCGTGTATCCAACGCCGTGATCTTTAAGACTGTTGTTTATATATTAGTATTTTGATGATGATGATGATGATGATGATGATGATGATGATGATGATGCGTTAGTGCGTACTCATCATAACGAGACCGGGAACAACAAAACAAAATTCGATCGTCAACGAGAATTGAACGAAAAAGGTAAATGTGCAAATTCAAATTCATTTTCGCACGACGATACGAGAAGAAGAAGAAGAAGATCTATGTATATATATATTAAAAGCAAACGTACTATTTCGCCGGCATGAGAATGACGTTGGACGCGTACGCCGCGCCTACGATCGTGTTGATTTTCAACACCGTGTTCAGCGTGATGTTCATCATATATTATTTTCTTTCTTTCGTGTTGTGTGTTAAATATTCTTCGAAATGAAGAGGAAGTGAGTGAGAGATGATTTTTGTTTTTTTTTTGCTCTGCGCAAAAATAGAGCTCGTAAAAACGTGGGGGGTTTGCACGTTTGACATGAGTAGTGCAACAGAGTTTTCGATGGCATCGCCACCAACAGCACCGAATGTGGTATCGTTCGAACAAATGCCGGAAGGGGCAAAAGTCCAACTCGAATTCGATACCAGCTACGCGAATTTCAAAGTCGAACGAAAAGCGGACGAAATTGGAGACGCGAACTTTCCCTCGAACTTACACAACGTCGCCGAGTTATTCGGTCATTTACACATGTTGAAAAACGTAACCAACTTACACCGATGCGTCGAACGGTTTAAGACAATCTTGAAAGAAGGACCGGATGGGAAACAGAATAATCGCATGGGACAAGCAGCCATCGTGTGTTTCAACTGTGGATGTGTCGCTTTGCCTAAAGGTGGCGACGTTGGGATGGAGTGCGCAAACTGCGGGGAGAAAGAGCAGACGAATAAAGTGGTCTGTAAACGAGAAGATGGATCGATGGTTCCTTGGATTGAAAACGGAGTGAAACCGATGACGGAAGAGGAGAGGAGGAAGAAGATAGAGGCGGACGTGGCGATGGCGAGGAAGTTACAGAGTCTCGATGAAGACGGTAATAAGAATGGGTAGTGGGGAAAGGGAAATGTACTAGCGTAAACTTGCATTAAAAATCATTCGCCGCGTTCGTATCTTCGCCTTCTCTCCTCACTCTCACCGCTACCACTGCTACTACTACTACTGCTGCTGCTACTACTACTACTCCTATTGCTGCTCCTATTGCTACTTCTACTACTACTACCACCAAATCTACCACCTTGTTCTCTTCTCCTTGTTCTCTCGAATGGCACGTCTTGTCGTCCTCCTTGTCGTCGTCGTTGCTCCCGTTCTTTGAGCTGTTGCGTTCGTTTTGCTTCATCCGCGTTACCATCCGAGTGATTCACGAACCAATCCGGCAAACTCTCTCCGGACTCCATGAAAGCATTTCTTAATTGTTTATAGATTGGCCCGTTTCCAACTTCGTCTTCAAATCCAGCCACGTATAAGCTCGTCGATGTTCCTTTCTTCCCGGCTCGAGCGGTTCTTCCCAATCGATGGACGTACTCTTCAAAGTCTCGTTTATCCGTCGGCAAGTCGAAATTAATCACGTGCTCGACGAGAGGAATATCCAAACCTCTCGAAGCAACGTCCGTGGCAACTAATAACGATATTTTCCCATCTCGAAAAGCTTCTAACGTTCGGACTCTCGCGCCTTGCGTCAAATCTCCGTGTAGCGCTTCGACTGTAATTTTTTTCTTTAAATCCGAATCCGAATCCGACGACGACGATGACATGGACGATAAACGTTCCTTGAGCCAAATTGCCGTTTTCACTTGTTTGCAAAACACCATCGTTTTTTCGTCACTTTTATTTCTACTTTCTATGGCCTCGAGAAGTAACGGGAATTTATACTCCTTCGGTTCCTTCTCATCCGTAGCGTTTGTTTTGACGACTTCTACCAGTTTTTGCGTCACGCCGCGAGCCAACGCACCAACGCGTCCAACAGATATCCTCGCGCGATACGGCGACGGGCGCGTGTATTTAGAGGCCAAAGTGAGCACTTTCGGTGAAAACGTTGCGGAAAACAAAAGCGTTTGTCGTCCATTCTCTTCCGTTGGAATCTTGCCCCGGTTGCCCAACAAATCTCTCAATTGCGGTTCAAATCCAAGATCCAGCATGCGGTCGGCTTCGTCCAATACTAACAGTCGAACTTCACGCAAGTCAACGTATTCGTCGTCGCAAAAATCGAGCAAACGTCCTGGCGTGCACACCAGAATTTCCGGTCCAAATGCGATGTGTTCGAGCTGTGGCTTACAATTTTCTCCTCCGTGCGCGCACGCGACTCGGAGACCGGTATCGAAACACACTTTGCGCACGTCCAAGTAAATTTGTCGCGCGAGTTCGCGAGTTGGTGCTAATATAACCACCGAAGGTTGACACGGTGTCGATATTGTCGCTATCGTTTTTGTCGTTGCATCAGTATTGTCCCGTTCCTCCTCGTTCGATGATGTTGAAGTCGTCATCGCCGCACTCTCTCTTTTCTCCGCTTTCCTCTTCAAAGCAATTTCAACAGCCGGTATCGCAAAAGCGAGCGTTTTCCCACTCCCAGTGTGCGCGGAACACACTAGATCTAATCCGCTCATCGCTAACGGTATCGCGTGTTTTTGTATCGGCGTCAATTCGGTGAGCCCCATTCTCTTCTCCACGTTGGTGACAACCGCTTTGTCGTGCGCGGCCAAAGACGACTCGCTCAAGCGTCGAACGGCAGTTGGCGACGATATCGTGGTGGACTCTGAATCTACCTTTACCTCCACGTCGTCGTACGTCGTAAACAAATCTCGTCGCTCGTTCTCGACTGTTTCTCTCGGAAATAACTCGCTCTCTTGGTCTGGTAAACATCTCCCGTGACTTCTCGCGCCACTCAAGACCTCCCCGCCAGTCTTCGCCGCTTCTACTTCCTTTAAGAAAAACTCCCTCTCTTCTCGTTTCCGGAGTTTGATTTTCTCTCTCTGCTTCGCCGTCAAAAACTGTTGTTGTTGTTGTTGTCGTTGTTCTTTGTGTTCGCGTCGCGAAGACGAGGAAGACGAGGAAGAAAAGGAAGACGAGGCGTTTATTGTTGTTCTCGTTGTTCTCGTGACGACGGCGCATTCTCTCCGCCTCCTCCTCCTCCGATGATGATGATTTTGGTCGCGATGATGATGACCACGACATCGAGAAGAAAAAGAGCAACAATACCCACCAAAACAACTTTTACTCGTATTATTAGTAGTATTAAGCATCGTCGTCTGAATCGTCGTCATCTTATCGCTGCTCTTATTATTATATAGACTCGCGCGTGTCGTGTGTGTAAATTAGTGTCGACAATTGGGGAGACGCCAAAAAGAATTCTCCAGTGCTCACCCGTCTGTCTCAGGGGAACATGACGACGACAGCAGCGAGTGTTGAGTGGTGTTGCGCGTGCTGTCCAAGCAGTCGTCGTAGGAATAGTAGCAGTAGGAGTAGTAGCAGCGATAACAGAAGAAGAAACAACAGACGAGGATCATCATCAATCTCATCATCATCATCATCATCATCATCATCGTCGTCGTCGTCATCAACGACGTCAAAGACGAATTCGAGAAAAAGTGATAAAACGCCTCCTCCTCCTCCTTCTCCTTCTCCAAATTCTCCGAATTCTCAAACTCCGTTTGTAAAAGTGGACGCGAGAGTGTTCATCGTCGGCGCGGGCGTTGGGACGGGTTCTGTACAAAACTTAACCATCCGCGCGGCGAACATCTTGAAATCCGCGGATGTGGTCATTTACGACGATTTAGGCGTCGATAGCGAGGAAACTTTATCTCTGTGCGGACAGAAGTGTAAGAAAATATACGTCGGTAAGAGAGGCGGGAGAGCGGAAAAGAACACGTCGCAAGCGGAGATTAACAGTTTGTTGGTGGAGTTGTCGGCGAGCGGGAGATATAAACACGTCGTCCGGTTGAAAGGCGGAGACCCGACTATATTCGGTAGACTAGGAAACGAAATAGAAGCGCTGAAGCGAGCAAAGATAAAGTACGAGATTGTCCCGGGAGTCTCGAGTTTAGTCGCAAGCGCAGCCGCGGTAGGAATGCCGCTCACGGAAACCATGCGAGGTGGGAAACACTTCGCGTGTATTTCCGGCCACGACGCGAAAACAAACCCAGACGCGTTTAGAGATTTAGCCGACGTAGATACGGTCGTCGTATTCATGGGCGGAAAGAACATCGCGAGCGTAGTGGACGCGCTTTTAATGAACCCAACGTTTGGTAGCGAACAAGCAGCCGCGACGACGAAGAGTAGAGGTAGCAAAGCGACCGCGGCTTCCAAGAGAACGAAAAGCACGCCGTGCGCCGTGGTCAGAGACGTAGACGGCGCGAAAGAAAAACGATGGTTAGGTACGCTCGGCGATATCGTCGAGAAAACCGAAGGCGAAAAGTTAAGTCCGTGCGTTTTCATCGTCGGAGAGATTTGCAAATCCGCCACCTTGCACGAGCGTAACGTTTACTTGTGATGAAAGAGAAGAAGAAGATCTCGTAGTAGTAGTCTCAGTCGTCTCTCTCGCGTGATATTTTTAGCTTTTTATTTATTTTTGATGAAAAAACTTTGATTTAAAAATACACGAAAGGCGCACACTTTGTACTAATAATACTACGCAAAAGTACGTTTACTCTTCCTCGCGGAAGGATGCACGACGACGACTTTGACGATGAAAATCATCACGGTTCAACAGAAAGACTGTGCAGCGACTCAAATTTCGCCCCGCGAGCTCGACAGCTCCGCGTTTTCGCCGAACGTAAAAACAGAACGAACGATTTTCTTCGCCAACTTCGCGCGACGAAGACACCAGCGGCGCTTTCGTCGCCAGTGAATTCGACGAGAAAAAAAGAAGAAGAAAACAAAGGAAAGAAGTGTACTTCGAAATGGAGCTCGAAAGCGAAAGCGAAAGTGGACACGCGACGACGACGCGAAAAGAAGCGCGAGCTCGATGAGTCGAAGGAAAAGAAGAAAAAGAAGAAGAGCGTCGTCGAAAACGTCGTCGTCGTCGACCACGCCGTTGAGAAGGAGGTGGAGAAAAAAATCGAAGAAGAAAAAAACGCGACAACAATGTCGTTGGATGACGACGACGACGACGACGAAAGAGAACCGTTGGTGACTCGAAGAGCCAAAGAAGCGGTGAACATGTTGAAATCTAATCCGGTGTCGCCGAGAGAAAACGTGGAACGGTATTACGAGTGCATAGAATTATTACGCGAACGGAGGAAACGCGCGGCGAGAGACGCGTTTCAAAAAGCAAAGAGTAAACGAGAGGAACGGCGAAAGCGAAAAGAGGAGGAAAAGGCAGCGAGAATGGCTGCTCTAACTACCGCAGCTGATGGAGATTGCGGGGACGAGGGATGCAAGGACGAAGAAAGCGCGGAGTCCTCCGATAGCGACGAAGGCGAAGAAGACGAGGAAACGCGGAAAAAAATCTTCGAGAAGGAGCTACAGTATGAGTTTAAAACGACTTGGAAAGATATCGCGCACGAATCGAAAGACATGATGAATAAAGAAACACAAAGAAACGCGATTAAAAGTTTAGAGTTGGAATTGAGACGCGCGTACATTTCCGCGCGATTGATTTTCAAGCATTACGCGCTTTTGACGAAACCGTTCGACGAAAATATCGGCGCCGCAGAGCTCGGCTCGATGACGCTAAACGATTGGTTCGCGTTTTTGAAAGATTGCGATTTAATCGGGGCAAACTCAGTGGATGAAAATAATAAAAAGATGCTCAAAAGTAGCGCCGAACTGCTCTTTATTCGATTGAACTGGATTACCGATGCCTCGGGGCGGAAGGTGAAAAACGCAGACACGACGACCAATTCTGATAGATCTTTAGTTATCACGGAATTTTGTGTCGGTATTCTCAGACTCGCGAAAGCTTTGCGTCCGAAGAAGTTTAAGAACGAAATGTTATCGGAAACTCTGGCGAGATTTATGAAAGAACGCATCATTCCTCGCGCGAAATTCGTCGATGTCGAGCCTTTTCGTAGCCGCATGCGAGCGAAGCGAGTTCGTAAAGTTCTAGAGAAGAACAAAACTTTAATCACGCACGTGTTTGAAAAATACGCCGCGATTGGAACCTCGACTTCTATCGGAGCCGCCGGTCTGCGAACGATCGATTTGAACGAACTCGTCGGATTAGTCAAAGATATGGTCGCTCACGTCGCGCGTTCGCAACCAGGAGTTCACGTAAAGTTTCTCGTCATCCAGCGCTGTTTCGGATTGAGTCAGAAAGAAGTCCTCGGCGAGGACGCCGGGGAAATCGATCGAGAAGAATTTGACGAGCTCGTCGGTAGGTTGGCGGAGGAGTTTTACGACGGAACGTGTTTTTCTTTCGCGACGACGACGACGAAGACGACGAGTGAAGTGAACGATATCACCACTACTACGTTTACCTCGTCCTCGCTGGCGGATAAAATTTCTTGGTTCATTGAGACGCATCTCGCGCCCGTGTATTGATTGATAGATACCTTTTGATAGATTGATAGATTTGTGATGATGTGAGAGTATGTTGTGTGAGTAGTAGTAGTAGTAGTATTTTTACGATCGTGTACTGTGCTCGTGTATTTTTTGCTTTTGCAGAAACCAAACATCAAAAAACAAGCCCAAAACGAGAGGAAGGAAAAAAAAGAAAAAAGTAGGGTCGGAGGTTGAAATTGTCATCACATACTAGCACGCACTCGACACACAGGAAAGATGTCTTCGCAATCCGTGCAAACTTTCGGACGCAAGTACGTGTATACTATTAGTAGCTGAATCGAATCGAATCGTTCGAGACGCATTTTGTCGTTCGCGAATGGTGGTGAAACCACCTTTTCGCGCGCATCATCTCATTTTTACAACGCAGAAAGGCTCCGCCTTTTGTAGGCGGAAAAGGTGGAAAGGACGATGCGCGCGAGAATTCGTCTCGTTTTAAACGCACACGCGACCATCGCATTCGAACTATGAACTTACCATCGCACGTTTTCTTTTCTTTTCTACCCGTTTACCTTTTCAAACAAACAAACAGAAAAACTGCCGTTGCCGTCGCGCACGTCAAACAAGGGAAAGGTCTCTTGCGCTTGAATGGGTCGCCCATCGAGCTCGAGAAGACGGAATTACTCAGAACTAAAGCTTTGGAGCCGGTGCTCTTGTTGGGCAAGGAGAAGTTTGCCAACGTTGACATCCGCGTTCGCGTGAAGGGTGGTGGTCACGTTTCACAAATGTACGCCGTGAGACAAGCGATTGCGAAAGGGTTAGTGGCGTACACTCAAAAGTACGTCGATGAGGCGACGAAGAAGGAGTTGAAAGACGCGTTGTTGCAGTTTGACAGAACGATGTTGGTCGCCGATCCGAGAAGAATGGAACCGAAGAAGGCGGGTGGTCGTGGTGCGAGAGCGAGATTCCAAAAGTCGTACCGTTAATATATGCGCACGTGTGTATGTTTACGCGTACGAGAGTAAGTAGAATTTGAACCTTAGCAATCATAGAAGAGAGAACCTATATTAATATAAAACGCAACTATTCACACGGTGTTTTGGACGAAGACGAAAGAAGAAGAGAAAGATGTGTTGTATTCATCATCATCGACCCCGCGTAAAAACGGGTTTGCGCAGACCAGCAGGCACAACCACCCTTCTTGGTGGAACAGTCGTTTTAGTCGTTTCGTCCTCCAATAGCCCCACCACTCTGTCTCTTTTTTCCAGCGCTCTCTCTGCCTCTCTCTTTGTTGTTTGTTGTTGTGGGAAGCTGTTCTTCGTTGTTGGCTTTTTTCTTCACTTTTCAATCTCGTCAGAACATCATGGCGCTGTTAATGAGACGGTCGTGCTGCTTCTTCTCCTCCTCCTCGTCCTCGTCGTGTTCGTACTCCTCCTCTTC
>Ga0181562_10004221_pt1 | contig 10392 bp, 10 predicted proteins | sample 011ome_26_FD_139344 | JGI IMG/M metagenome (GOLD analysis project Ga0181562, IMG submission 139344) | Coastal salt marsh microbial communities from the Groves Creek Marsh, Skidaway Island, Georgia - 011511BT metaG (megahit assembly) | ecosystem: Environmental > Aquatic > Marine > Intertidal...
ATATCCATTTTAGGGGTTTTTTTATATAGTTGTGAAAATCAATGAAATAGGCTATATTTATAACGTATATCAATTTACCCAAAGCGAATGTTATGTGTCCCAACACCAACAACCTACTTTCCGATTTTGAAGCAAAACTTTATTTACAACGCTACGCACCCTCCAGTATAAAAACCTATAAAAATGCGCTTACCAAATTTTTGGTGGCTTTTCAGCGGTACAATTTAGAACATGTAACCCTGTCGCATATTCAAAATTTTATACATCACTTACAAGCAAAACATCGCATCAGCGCTGTCTATCAAAAGCAAATTTTGGCGAGTATTGCCAAGTTTTATTTGCTTTACTACAACCGCAAACTAGAACTCTCGCCACTTTATCCCAAACGCAAACCCAAGCCCCTTCCCAAGTATTTAACGGTCCCAGAAGTAAAAAGACTGCTTCAACAATGCACCAACCTAAAGCATGAGTGCATTTTAAAAATCCTCTATGGTTGTGGGCTGCGAGTATCAGAGGTTATTGCGCTAAAAATCACAGACATAGATTCTACGGCCATGCGTCTTATGGTACGTGCTGCCAAGGGCAAAAAAGACCGTGCATTGCCCTTGCCACTAACGTTGCTCAAAAGCCTTCGGCAATACTATACAGCCTATCACCCCAAAAATTACCTTTTTGAAGGGCAAAATGGCGGAAAATATTCCACCAAAAGCATACAGAATTTTATCAAAAAATATGCACGAGAAGCCAAGATTCAAAAATCGGTAACGCCGCACATCCTCCGCCATTCCTATGCCACCCACCAACTCGAAAACGGCATTAATATCAGGTACGTGCAAGAATTGTTAGGGCATAAATCCATTAAGACCACAGAACTTTACACCCACATTACCAAAGTATCAAAAAATAACATTACAAGTCCGCTAGATCAGTTGTAGTACTACACCGCCTTAACCACAAAGGTCACAATTCCCCAAATAAGAAGTTCGTTATCTTCGGTAACCAAAATGGGTTTGTAGTTTTTATTTTCGGGCATCAACATGACTTCCGTTCCGGTTACTTTCAGTCGTTTCACCGTAAAATTTCCATCAATAAAACACACCGCAATTTTTCCATCCTTAGGCTCCAAACTGCGATCAATAACAAGCAAATCCCCATCGTCTAGCCCGGCTTCTATCATCGATTCTCCATCAACACGCGCATAAAAAGTCGCCTCTTTGTTTTTAATAAGGGTTTTGTCCAAACTAATGCGAACTTCCTTAAAATCATCTGCTGGCGAGGGAAACCCCGCCGACACACCTTCTTCTGCTAGCCACTGCTCGGTGGCTTCTTCTGGATCGGGAGTATAAAAATGCAATCCTCCCGACGGCTCTCTCTTCTTCAATCGTCTTATTTTATCCTAATAATATCGTCGATATGGGTTGTATATTGGGGAGATAAGTGGGCCTGCTTCATTGCAAAGGTACGCTGCAAATTTTGATTGGCAATTTTGATTTTATGTTTACCATACTTTCTATGAACCGAGTCAATTGCACGCATCAGCGCGTCGTGTTTTGGGTTTTCTTCACAGAACAAATCCAGTTGTCGCTCACGACTCGGAACCAATCCCATAACAATAACCCCTGCTTTTTTGTATTGAATTCCAGGCAGATAAAGTTTTTCAACGGCCTTTACAACCGCTTGACTCAAACGCAAACTGGAATGAGTCGCAAACGGAAGCGTTATCATTTGTCCGTTGCGATATTGCGGTTGATTTTCTTGAAAAGGATTGCTTCTAACAAAAACATAAACCAAATGACAGCTGCTTTGTTGCCTTCGAAGTTTTTCGGCACACAAAGAAGCAAACGTAGAAACTCGCTCTTTAAGATCAGCGAGTTCTGTAATGTTTTTATCAAAACTTCGAGTAGTGGCAATGGCTTTTTTGGAGGCCACACCTTCTTCCAATAAAAGAGTAGCTTCGCCTTCCAAATCTTTTTTCAACCGCAGACCCACTACACTCATTTGTTTACGCACCCAAGTATCGGGAAGTTGCGTAAAGTCGTAAGCCGTACGCACGTTTTGAAGCTGTAATCGCTTGCTGTGTTTACTCCCAATACCCCAAACATCTTCGATTTTTGTCCACTTCAGGGCTTTGATTCGCTTTTCTTCCGAGTCAATGACATATACGCCTTGGGTTTTATCACTGAATTTTTTCGCAATTTTATTAGCGACTTTCGCCAAAGCTTTACTCGGAGCAACACCAATGCTGACAGGCATTCCTGTCCATTTCCGCACTCGCCTTTTGATCTCTATCCCGTATGGATTGAGATTGTATCGATCAAAACCTTCAAACTGCAAAAAAGCTTCGTCAATACTGTACACTTCTACATTCGGAGTAAATTGTTTTAGCACGCTCATGATACGTCCACTCATATCCCCATAAAGCGGATAATTCGACGAAAAAACCCAAACCCTATGGGTTTCAAAAAACTTTTTATACTTAAAAGCAGGAGCACCCATAGGAATTCCCAATGCCTTGGCTTCGTTACTTCGCGCAATAACACAGCCATCGTTGTTAGATAAAATAACGACAGGCTTACCTTCCAATTGTGGCTGGAAAATTCGCTCACAAGAAGCATAAAAATTATTACAATCAACCAGTGCAAACATCTCGATAAAGATAGTTTTTTTAGTTTTGAAAGACAACGATTTTTTTTCTTCGAAATGACAGCCATTTTAATGAAATATAGTAATTTTGTAGTGCCTTTCATTAGAAAGTTTAGCACATTTCATGGACAATTATTCTTTTTTGAATGCGGCACATACCGCATACTTTGCCAATTTGTACGATCAATATCTCGTCGACCCTGACAGTGTAGAACCCAGTTGGCGCGCATTTTTTCAAGGATTTGACTTTGGAATGGAGCAATCTGCACAACAAGCAGAACCCCAAGTCCCCGAAAACGTACTGAAAGAATTTCAAGTTGTAAAACTTATTAATGGGTATCGTTCGAGAGGGCATTTGTTTACAAAAACCAATCCAGTAAGAGAACGAAGAAAGTACTTACCCACGCTAGACGTTGAAAATTTTGGCTTATCGCAAGACGATTTATCAACAGTCTTTAATGCGGGAGAAATTTTAGGTTTGGGTGGCCCTGCCACACTAGCAGACATTATCATTCATTTGCAACGTGTCTATTGCGAATCTATAGGAATTGAATACCTATATATTCGAAACCCAGAACGGGTTCGTTGGATCCAAAATCGCCTCCACCAAAACGAAAATCACCCTTCTTTTTCTGAAGAACAAAAACAACATATTCTAAAAAAACTCACTCAAGCCGTTGCTTTTGAAGGGTTTTTGCATACCAAATACGTAGGTCAAAAACGATTTTCTTTGGAAGGTGGAGAGTCCTTAATACCTGCCCTAGACGCTTTGGTAGAACACGGGGCTCTTCAGGGAATCAAAGAGTTTGTAGTGGGAATGGCTCACCGAGGACGATTGAATACACTGACCAATATTTTTGGAAAATCGGCAAAAGATATTTTTAGTGAATTCGATGGAAAAGATTACGAAGAAGCTGTTTTTGATGGAGATGTAAAGTATCATCTAGGCTGGACTTCTAACCGCCAAACAGATGCCGGTATTCAAGTCACAATGAACATTGCACCCAATCCGTCGCATTTAGAAGCAGTGGGAGCTGTTGTTGAAGGAATTGTTCGCGCAAAACAAGATCGCTACTACTCAGACAACCCCGAAAAAGTATTGCCTATTCTTATTCATGGAGACGCTGCTATTGCTGGACAAGGACTGGCTTATGAAATTGTTCAAATGGCGCAGCTTGATGGATACAAAACAGGGGGAACCATTCATATCGTAGTCAATAACCAAATTGGATTTACTACCAACTATTTGGATGCGCGTTCCAGTACCTATTGTACAGACGTTGCCAAAGTAACACTCTCTCCCGTATTGCATGTCAATGCCGATGATGTCGAAGCAGTTGTTCATGCGGTACTATTTGCATTTGATTACCGAATGCAATTTGGAAGAGACGTTTTTATTGATTTGTTAGGCTATCGTCGATACGGACACAACGAAGGCGATGAGCCGCGCTTTACTCAACCCAAACTGTACAAAGCAATCTCCAATCATCCCAACCCAAGAGATATCTATGCTAATAAACTAATTAGCCAAAAGATTATTACCGAAAAAACCATTGGGGAAATGGAAGCCGAATACAAAGCTTCCCTCGAAGAAAAATTACAAGATTCTCGTAAAGAATCGACCACAATTATTACCCCATTTATGCAAAACGAATGGGAAGGATTTTTTAGTGTCAAAGAAGATAAAATGCTGGAAGCGATTGATACCGCTTTCCCCAAAAAAGAATTAACGGAAATCGCGCAGAAAATCACTTCGTTGCCCAAAGACAAAAAATTTCTTCGAAAAACAGATCGATTGATTGCGGATCGTAAGAAAATGTTTTTCGAATCCGACAAACTTGACTGGGCAATGGGAGAACTTTTGGCGTATGGATCTCTTTTGAAAGAAGGATACGATGTAAGAATTTCTGGACAAGACGTTGAAAGAGGTACCTTTTCGCACCGACACGCAGTATTGAAAGTTGAAGATTCTGAAGAAGAACTTATTTTACTAAACCAACTCAACGACACTTCCAGCCAACTCTATATTTACAATTCTTTGTTATCTGAATACGGTGTTTTGGGATTTGACTACGGGTATGCCATGGCAAGTCCTAAAACACTTACGATATGGGAAGCTCAGTTTGGAGATTTTAGTAACGGCGCTCAAATCATGATCGACCAATACATCTCTGCAGCAGAAGACAAATGGAAGCTTCAAAATGGGGTTGTATTGTTGTTGCCTCATGGGTACGAAGGACAAGGAGCCGAACACTCTTCTGCACGTATGGAGCGGTATTTACAACTCTGCGCAAAAGATAATATGTTCGTTACCAATTGCTCAACACCGGCCAACTTTTTCCATTTGTTACGCCGTCAACAAAAGGCAACTTTCAGAAAGCCGTTGATTGTGTTTACACCCAAAAGTTTATTACGTCACCCCAAAGTAGTCTCTTCCGTTTCGGAATTGACGCAAGGGCATTTCCAACCTTTGTTGGATGATTCAGAGGTGAATGCATCGGAAGTAAAAACACTGGTATTTTGTAGCGGAAAATTCTATTACGATTTGTTGGAAGCTCGCGACCAAAAAAAGAGAACGGATGTTGCATTAGTGCGTTTGGAGCAGCTTTTCCCACTACCCGTTGAAGAAATACGATCCGTTTTAAAACAATACACCTATGCAAAAGATGTTGTATGGGCTCAAGAAGAACCCAGAAATATGGGTGCTTGGTCACATTTACTACTTCATTTGCCAGAAGCCAATACTTTTCGACCTGCCACGCGTCGTTTTTACGGAGCACCCGCAGCTGGAAGTTCAACACGCTTCAAGCGTCGCCACGAGGAAGTAATAGAATATGTGTTTGATGCACAAAAAAATAATATGCGCTAATTTAGTCATGAAAATCAAATAGAAAGACAATGATTTTACAAATGAAAGTTCCCTCTCCAGGAGAGTCTATCACAGAGGTTGAAATTGCCGAATGGTTAGTTGCAGACGGAGATTATGTTGAAAAAGATCAACCTATCGCAGAGGTTGACTCGGATAAAGCGACCCTTGAATTGCCCGCAGAAGAAAGCGGTATAATTACCCTGCAAGCAGAAGAAGGAGATGCTGTTGCTGTAGGGGCAGTTGTCTGTTTGATCGATACATCGGCTGAAAAACCGGAAGAAAACAATACGCCTTCCCAACCCCAAAAAACAACGCCCTTTGAAAGCGCACCAAAAGCAGTCGTTGCCTCAGAAACGACCTATGCTACCGGAACCGCATCACCAGCTGCCAAAAAAATACTTGCTGAAAAGGGAATGGATGCGTCTGGCATTGTAGGAACCGGAAAAGACGGGAGAATTACAAAAGAAGATGCCGTAAAAGCAGTTCCTTCTATGGGAAGCCTTCCTGAAGGAGGAGAGCGCCCTAGCCAACGTAAAAAAATGTCGATGCTTCGTCGTAAAGTAGCCGAAAGATTGGTTGCTGCCAAAAACGAAACAGCCATGTTGACGACTTTCAACGAAGTAGATATGTCGCCTATTTTTGCACTCCGTTCTCAATACAAAGAATCGTTCAAAGAAAAACACGGAGTAGGATTGGGCTTTATGAGTTTCTTTACCAAAGCGGTGGTTCGAGCAGCTCAACTTTATCCCGATGTAAACTCTATGATTGATGGGAACGAACAAATTCTTTACGATTTTTGTGATATAAGCGTAGCCGTTTCGGGACCTAAAGGACTTATGGTTCCTGTGGTACGTAATGCAGAAACCTTATCGTTTCGAGGAGTTGAAGAAGAAATCAAACGCCTTGCCATCCGTGCTCGCGATGGGAAAATTACCGTCGATGAAATGACAGGAGGAACGTTTACGATTTCCAATGGCGGTGTATTTGGTTCGATGCTTTCTACACCCATTATCAATCCACCACAATCAGCTATTTTAGGAATGCACAATATTGTGGAGCGTCCAGTTGCTGTGAACGGAAAAGTTGAAATCCGCCCCGTAATGTATGTGGCGCTTTCGTATGATCACCGTATTATTGATGGTAGAGAGTCGGTTGGGTTTTTGGTAGCGGTAAAAGAAGCTCTCGAAAATCCGGAAGAATTGCTCATGGATAACAATCCCAAAAAAGCGCTGGAATTGTAATTACTTTATGTAAAGCCAATTGTTTTCGTAATCAATAATGGCTTTGGCTTTTTTCAGTAAATCAGCACCAATGATTCCTTGAAACGGACCTTCATTGTATTCTTCCAATGCAATATTGACCTGAGAAAGATTGAACAAAATAATGGGGGTTCGCTCGCGCTTCCACGCGCCAATTTCGATTTTATTTTTAAAAGCTACTTGCGTGTGAATGCCTGTTTCTGTTGCACTAGCAGCTTTGACCTCGTTCTCTTTGGGAGTGAGTAAAAAGGTTGAAACACAACTGCTGTCTACACATGTCGCAGAAGCTCCCGTATCAAGAATAAACAACCCTTCTTGCCCATTGATTTTAGCAACCAGCTCATAATGATCGGTAGCAATGCGTTTGAGACGAATGCGCGTGTATCCTTTTTGTTTTAAAAAAGTATTGAGTGAAGCCATATAATTTTACAAATATAAATCTTTAATCGAACGGAGAGGAATTTACCTAATTCTGTTGTTTTTGCACCACTCTTTGAAACAAACAAACAGGGCCTTCTTTGTAATGATCGGGCAAATCGCCAACAAATTCAAGTTCTTTAGTTTCTGTATGCTCAAACCCAAACTTTTGATAATGCCCTATGAGTCCTTTGTTTACACCAACAGTGTCCATTCTTACGAAGTTCAAGTTGTTTTTTATACAGTATTCGTTTGCCCAGCTTACAATATGTTTGACGAGCTTTTGCCCCCGAAAATCAGGGCTGGTTGCAATTCTGTGAATATACACTGAAGGGTCATTGTTTTTAGCACCCCAAATTGACTCATCGCTCAGTGTCGTTGCCCAAACACAAGCAATAGTGTCATTGATGATAAGCTTCCATTGTCTTTGCTCTTCGATTTCTTTGACAATCATATTTCGAGAAAATTCAGGCCAAGCCACTTGGTTTTTTGATTTCATATACTCGGTAGCGATTCGATAGAGTTCGAAAATTTTTGAAAGATCGGCTGCATTACTGTTTTGTATTTTCATAAGAATGGTATTAAAAATGCTAGCATCGAGTTTGGGTTATTGATTTGTATGATTTTCCTATTCAAGGATGTAAGGGCTTAGTGAATATAGCCACAGTTGAAGTCGCCTGCTGCTAAAGTAATAAAAAAACAAAAAACGAAAGAAGCAGTAACAAACATCTCCCAAGATTGCTTTATTTTTACAGCATGTATATAGATTCGCACACCCACTTGTATGTTCAGGAATTTGCAGACGATCGCGCTGAGGTTATTGCTCGTGCTCAAGCTGCCGGAGTTTCACAATTTTTATTGCCCGCCATAGATTCCGAAACTACCCAAGCCATGCACCAACTCAAACGCGATTACCCCAACAGCATTCATCTTATGATGGGGTTGCATCCAACGCATGTTGGACCTAATGTAGAAAAGGAATTGGCACATGTAAAATCGCAACTAGAAACGGATGCTTTTGTTGCGGTAGGTGAAATTGGAATTGATCTGTATTGGGACAAAACAACACTTTCACAACAACAACAAGCTTTTCGTATCCAAATTCAATGGGCAAAAGAAAAAAACTTGCCTATTGTCATTCATTGTCGCGAAGCATTTGATGAAATATTTGAAATTTTAGAAGAAGAAAAGGCCCCGAGCTTAAGAGGTGTTTTTCATTGTTTTACTGGAAATTTAGAGCAAGCACATCGCGCGATAGGATTTGGAATGAAGTTAGGGGTAGGAGGCGTTGTTACTTTTAAAAATGGAAAAATAGACCAGTTTTTAGATCAAATCGACCTAAAGCATATTGTTTTGGAAACCGATGCTCCGTATTTGGCACCCACACCGTATCGCGGAAAACGAAACGAAAGTGCATACTTGCTTGAAGTGGCAAAGCGTGTGGCTGAAATTTATGGCAAGAAAATTGAGGAAATTGCTGAAATAACAACGCAAAACTCAAAATCTATTTTCGGTATTTGAACATGAACAAAGTCCCTAAAATATTATTGATTTACACAGGCGGAACCATAGGTATGGTTAAGGACAAACAATCTGGGGCATTGTATCCTTGGGATTTTGAAGTCTTGCAGGATCGTCTTCCCGAATTGCAATCCTTACAATGTGATTTGAAAATTACTTCTTTATCACCGCTCAAAGACTCCTCAGACATTGGACCTTCGGACTGGACAAAGCTAGCCTTGTTTCTATCCGATCAATACAATCACTACGATGGTTTTGTGGTGTTGCATGGAAGTGATACCATGAGCTACACCAGTTCAGCAATGAGTTTTATGTTGCAACGACTTTCCAAACCCGTAATTTTTACGGGGTCTCAACTTCCTATTGGCGACATGAGAACCGATGCTAAGGAAAATTTAATTACTTCTATCGAACTAGCTTCTTTGCAAGAGGAAGGAATTCCAGTAATCAAGGAAGTAGCCATTTACTTTGAGTACAAATTATACAGAGCAAACCGAACCACAAAAATGAATGCGGATCATTTTGATGCTTTTTGGTCTCCAAACTATCCAATATTGGCTGAGGCTGGAGTTCGGCTTCAAGTTTTTAAAGACCGATTGCTGCCACGTTCCAATTTTCCGTTTGAATTGTTTCGTACACTCGATGCAAACGTATCCATCCTTAAGATTTACCCCGGAATTACGACGCAACATATTTTGACGTTTACTAAAATCAATAATGTAAAGGCAATTATTCTAGAAACTTACGGTGCGGGAAATGTTCCTTCAGATCCTTCTTTCTTAGGAGCCATTGAAAAATTAATTGCTCTTGGTGTTATTGTGATTAACGTCACGCAATGCATGGGAGGAGAAGTAACCATGGGGCATTACAAATCCAGCAATGCTTTACTAGAAATGGGTGTCGTTTCTGGGAAAGATATGACGACCGAAGCGGCATTGGCAAAAACCATGTACTTATTGCCATTATTTTCTGAAGTTTCAAATTTTAAGAAAGCTTTCGAAAACAATTTGAGCGGAGAACAATCTTAAAATTTCCGGAATTCCGTTTCAAATGATCAAAAAATATCGTTCTTTTGCGAACCCATACAAAAAGAGAGGTGGCCGAGTGGTCGAAGGCGCACGCCTGGAAAGTGTGTATCCCGTTCCGCGGGATCGAGGGTTCGAATCCCTTCCTCTCTGCAACCAAACCTCCATCCTAATTTTTAGGTTGGAGGTTTTTGTTTTGAAAATGTTCTTCAACACAGTTTCAAAAAATAAAAGGCTTATTTCGAAAATAAGTTCATAGGGATTGCAAAACTTGCAGATTCTTATATGACTGAAAGTTAAATTCTAATAAATGTTTAAAAATTTCCTTTTTAGGTTGACATTTTTTTTTATATTTATTCCCTTAATAATTCACAAAACAATCAATACGTTTAAATAATCTACAATGAAAAAATTATTTTCAAATTTCGCCCTATCAATTTGTATGCTTTTTAGCATCAATTTTGCCATCGCTCAAGAGGAAATATCCGATGCGTCTGAAGAAGTAGTTCAAGAAGAATTAGTTCAAGAAGTTCCTCAGTGTTCGATAATGAGATTTTTTATAATGGTTTTTAAAATATGATAATGTAGCGGATCCCACCAATGATTTTTCCTTGGTAGAGAAGAAAGGTTGCAATTTGTATTCAAAATTTTGAGGAAC
>Ga0181562_10004229_pt1 | contig 10380 bp, 5 predicted proteins | sample 011ome_26_FD_139344 | JGI IMG/M metagenome (GOLD analysis project Ga0181562, IMG submission 139344) | Coastal salt marsh microbial communities from the Groves Creek Marsh, Skidaway Island, Georgia - 011511BT metaG (megahit assembly) | ecosystem: Environmental > Aquatic > Marine > Intertidal zone...
GCTGCGCCGCGCGCGCCCGTTTGGCGGCGCGCGCGTGGTGGGCGCGTTCGACATCAACCCCAACGCGTGCGACGTGTACGAGAAGAACTTCGGCACGAGGCCGATTCAGAACTCGCTCAGCGCTGTTTCGTCGAAAAAACTCGACACTTTCGAAGCCTCGCTGTGGCTCATGTCCCCTCCGTGCCAGCCGTTCACGCGCCAAGGCGCGCAGCGCGACGCGGAGGACGCGCGCGCGGATTCGTTTTTGAGTTTGCTCCAACTCGTGCCGCGTTTGCGGCGCAAACCGACGCACGTGCTCGTGGAGAACGTGGTGGGGTTCGAGACGAGCGAGACGAGGGACGTTTTGTTACGAACGCTGACACAAAACGGGTTCGACGCGCGGGAGTTCATACTGAGTCCGCGGATGTTCGGCGTGCCGTACAGCCGCCCGCGCTACTTCTGCGTCGCCAAAACGAAGGGGCTGCGTTGGGCGGATGCGGAAAAAGTACAAAGTAAAAGTAAAAGCGAGAGGTACCCGAGAGACGTCTCCGAAGACAGGTGGCCTGCCGTGCGGCGCTTCCCGCCGCGCTCGTACCTCTCGCACCCGAAGCACTGGGTGCCGCGCGGGTACGAGGACGACCTGGAGCCGGCGGAGCCCACCGAGGCGACCGTGCCCCGGGCGCGGCGCGAGCGCGGGCAGACGCCGGCGGCGGCGGCGGCGGCGGCGAAGGCCCGGCACGCGGCGGCGCTCGGCGATCGAAGCGCGTCGCCGGGTGCGACGACCGAGACGTACGGTGTCGCGCCGCTTCGCGGGTTCCTCGAGCCTGAAATCGACGAGCCTTTCTCGGAAGACGGCGCTTCGCGTTCCGCGTGGGCGGAGCACGAGGTCCCACTCGCCGAGCTGCGGAAAGCCAGGCTCAGCGTGGACGCCGTGCTCGCCGGCGACCGGAAGTGCAACTGCTTCACCAAGTCGTACGGCAAGTTCACGAAGGGCACGGGGTCGTTCGTCGCGGAGACCCGGTTCGACTTCAAAGCGTGGGAGCCATCTTGCGAGCCATCTTCGGAGCGCGAGCCATCTACGACGACGCGAGAGCTCGCGGCGTCTCGCGACGTGTCAGACGAGAAGACGACTCCGTCGGAAAACAAAACGAAAACGCGTCCTCCTCGAACGCGGTACTTCTCTCCGCGGGAAGTGGCGAACATCCACTCGTTCCCGGCGACGTTCGCGTTTCCGGAGCGCACGACGAAGACGCAGAGGTTCGCGCTCCTCGGGAACTCGCTCAGCGTCGCGTGCGTCGCGCCGCTGCTCGAGTACCTGCTGAACGACTCCGAGGACGAGAAGCAGGGCGAGGTCGGTTAAGAAAACACTTTAGCCGCCTGCGGAGGTATAGGGTACGGTCCGCGACGCGTCGCCGAGAGAAGAATACTAAAAGTAGCTAGAAAAAGTACAAGTAATACCCTTAGTAAGGTCCTTTCGATTTGGCGTTTAGTCATATATACCCCCTCCGCCCGCTCCTCTCGCCCCCCCCCCCTTTTTCGTGGCCTACGCCCCTTGCGTCTGCGTCGCCCTTTTCGCCGCCTGCAGCTTGGCGAACGAAAACACCGCGAACCCCCCCAGCGCGACGCCGGCGCCGCACGCCATGGCCCACGTCCAGTCTTTCGTCTCGCCGAAAAGCACGCGCGAGAAGAGAAACAGCATCGCGACTTTGACGTTGCCGAGCACGGTGGTGGTGGTCGCGCTGGTCATCGCGATGACTTTGTTGTGCACCCAGTTGTACACCACGGCGTTGCAGCACCCCAGGAACACGAGCCGCAGAAGGCCGGATCCGGAGACGAAGCCCGGCGTCTCCGCGACGGCGGCGGAGAACGGGTCATCCTCCAGACCTTCGTACCGCAGTCTTTTCGTCATCTTCTCCCATTCCAGCCCGAGCGCGACGGGCAGTAATAACACCAAAACCACCGGGCTGGTGTAGAACGTCAACGACACCGCGTCCAGCTTTTCGCCACCCATGATCTTGCCCGAGAACGTCATCATCAGCGCGTTGGAGACGGTCGCCACGACGCAGAAGATCAGCCCCGTGACTTCGTTCGGCCGTTGCTCGAGCTGCGAGGTCGATCCGGCGACGGTTCCCATCACGCCCGCCGCGACGAGCGCGAGCCCGAGCGCTTCCAGCGCGGTGGGTATTTTCTTCTCGACCAGCACGGCGCACGCCGCGCACACCACGGGTATGCTCGCGCGAATCACCTGGTTGTACGATAACGATAAGTGCAACAGGCTCGCGTTGTTCAGGCTGATGTTCACCGCCATGAACGTCCCGATCGCGAAGAGGCCTCGCCACAGTCGCTTCACGACCGCGCGGTGCGTCTCTTTGCCCTCGCGGCTGCGCAGGAGCACGATCGGTGCCAGCGCGCAAATCTGAAACGCGAGGTGCATGCACGTCAGCGACACGGGGAACTTGAAGCCGGCCATGCCGAGCGTGTACCGGTTGAGCAGGTTCAGAGACGAGTTGAGGCCCAGGTACAGAAACACGGTGAGGATCACGCGCGCCGAGCCGGGCGGTTTCGGCGCGGGGCCCGCGTCGCTCGAGACGCCCATGGCGTAGATGGGTCCGGTGGTCGGAACGACTCCGAACGCAAGGCTCCGCGAGGCGACGAACCGACTTCCGCGCGTCTCCGCCGACGCGCGGTCTGTCGAAGCGGGGACTGGCGGCCGCTCGAGAAACGAGCGGTAACGCATTCTCATAAAACTTGACCGACCGAGGGAGGAGCGAGGTCCGTTATATGTTTCAACCGAAGCTTCGAACTCCCCGATCGCGTCCGGTCCTCATCTCTGTTCCGCGCGCGCGTGACGTACCCTTCCACCGCGCTCGCAAAGACCGCACGCGCTGCCATGTCACTCCTCGCCGTGCCGGGAGCGCGCCCGATCGCGCCCGCGCGCGCGACCCGACCGAGACGCGCGCTCGTCTCCGCGTCGGTTGTTAGTAAAAAGTCCACCGACGCGGTCGGCCGCGCCCGCGTCGTGTCGCGCCGCCCGACCGGCCGGCGCGCGGTTCGCGTGTCGTGCCGCGCGTCCGCGGACGCGGGCGACGCCGACGACGAGGTGCTTCCCTGGAAGCCGACCTCGATCCTCGCCGACCTGACGAGTGGCGACGGACCGACCGAGACCGAGCGACGCCCGAATCGCGCCTCGTCCGACGAGACGCGCGTGCGACCGCGACGCGGACCCGCGAAGACGCTCGCCGCGACCGCGGTCGGCGGCGCGGCGCTGTTCGCGGCGGCGTCCATGCTCCCGGCGGGGGTCTCTCCCGCCGCGCCACGCCCCGCGAACGCCTCTCCGAGCGCGACCGCCTCTTCGTCCACGTTGGTCGGTTCCGTGACCGCGGAGTCGGTCAAGAGCAAGACGAGCGGTTTCGCGTCCACGTTCGCGACGTACAAGGAGTACAGCGCGGGCGAGATCTTCGCGTACAAGGCGCAGAAGGTGTTCGCGCTGCCGTTGCTGGGCAAGGTGGCGTGTCTGTTCGTGCTGACCATCCCCATCGTCTTCGTGGGCGGCTTGGGGTACAAACTGGTGGACGTCTTGGACGGGGAGAGCGGCGACGACGAGAGTTTCCGCGAAAAGCTCAAGTCGGCGTACTTCAACCTGTTCGACATCCCGGGCGCGGACGCGACGACGGACGATGACTGGCGCAGCGGCGTCGTGACGCAGGCGATCGTGTTCGTGGGCATGTTCGTGTTCGCGGTGATCATCGGCATCATCTCCGACGAGATCGCCACGAAGGTGGAGGAGGTGAAGACGGGGAACAACAAGGTGATTGAAAAAGATCACACCGTCATCCTGAACTGGAACTCGCAGCTGGTGCCGCTGTTAAAGCAGATGGCGGTGGCGAAGAGCGAGCGCGCGGGAACCTTCGACAAACCCGTCGTGTTGTTGGCGGACGTGGACAAAGAACAAATGGACGAGCTCGTGGAGAGCGCGCTGGAGGATTCGCCTCCGCTGGAAGTGGTTACCCGACGCGGAAACCCGTTCGACACCGAGGACCTCGTGAAAGTCAACGCGCACGACGCGCGGCGGGTCGTCGTCCTACACCCGCACGAGCGCGACGTCGGGCTGCTGGGGTCGAGCGGGAGCGACGACGGCGAGATCGGTTCCACTGAGTCGTCTGACGCGGCGTCCAGTCAGTCGTACGGCGGAGGTTTCCAGAAGCAACAGCGCGAGGAGGCGTTGAAAGCCGCCGTCGTGCTCAACCTGCTCGCCGACCACGGCCGCGATTCGTTTCCGGACGTCATCGTGCAGATGCCGTACCGGATGCCCGAGAAGCAGGACCTGGTGGCGCACGCGCTGAAGCTCGCGTCTACGCACGAAGACGGATCGATCGATCTCGACGCGTCGTCGTTGACCGGGCGGTCGTTCCGCGTCGCGACCGCGCGGTCGGCGGCGAATTCGCCGTACGTGCAGGTGCACGGCTCCGAGAACACGGGGAAGATTTCCGCCTTCGCGGCGTTTCAGCCGGGCACGAGCGTGATTTTCGAGGAGCTGTTCAAACAGTCCGAGGACACGCCCGAGTTTTACCTCTCGCACGCGCCGCAGTTCGTGGGCAAGACCTTCGGCGAGGCGTGGCGCATGCTCCCCGAGGCGACGCTGTGCGGCTTGAGCCACGCCGACGGCTCGGTCACCCTGGCGCCGCGCGACGACGTCGTCATCGCGAAAACGGACGAGGTGGTGATGCTGTCGGAGACGAGCACGGTGACGGTGGCGGCGGACGTTCCCGCCGTCCCGGCGATGGGCTCGCAGACGCACTACATGAAACTGATGCCCGACCCGAAACCCGGGCCGATGAAGCTGCTGTTCGCGGGCTGGAACGGCGAGACCGGCGTCGCGGTGGCGCTGGCGCAGAGCATGGCGCCGGCGGGAAGCGAGATCACCGTCCTGTCGGACGACGCGCATCTCGCCGCGCACGGGGCTCAAAAACTCAAGTCCAGCCGGAACTGCAAGCTGCGGTTCGTGCGCGGCGTCCCCACCGCGTACGTCGACCTGGAGCGCGCGAAGGTGCACGCCATGGACGCCGTCGTGATCATGCCCGACCACTCGCAGGGGAAGGCGGAGGAGGACGCGTCGGTGCTGGCGACGATCCTGCAGACGCGCGCGGCGTGCGCCGACTTCGCCGCCGCGCGCGACTTGCGCCGCGCGCGGGAGCCGCACGTGGTCGCGACGCTGAACACGGAGACCGCGCGGTCCATCGTGCAGGTGATGGGCCGGGTCGGCGGCGCGGACGCGCCGCCCGACGTGATCATGTCCGACGAGATCGTGGGCGGTGCGCTGCTGCAGGTGGCGGCGAACCCGCGGCTGGCGGGCCTGTTCGACGCGCTCCTCGCCACGGACGGACACGAGATGTACCTCCGCGACGCCGACGCTTTCGGCGGCGCGGACACGCGCGTGAAGGGTGTGTTCCGGAACGGCGAGTCCCAGACCGTCACCTGGGGTACCGTCTGCGAACGCGCGCGCGAGCGCGACGAGCTCGCGCTCGGGGTGATGCGCGAGGACGGCGCGTTCGTCATCTCGCCGGGGAAGGCGGAGAAGTTCGAGTTCGCGAAAGGGGACAGAGTAGTGGTGTTGGCGGACCGACTGTGACGGTATTTCAGAAACGCCGCGGTTTGCGCGTGCGTACGTATTTATATAATGTCACGCGTGGCGTGACGACGACGCGCGTCGTGTATTTCAGAAACGGTCGTCGGTCTCACGTCAACCTCTTCGTCTTCTCGCCGTTCGCGGTCACCGCGGTTCGCGAGTCAAAGAGCGAGTCGGAGACGCGGCGCGCGCCGTCCAATCAGGAGAGCTGGCCGCAGTCGGCGATGACCACCTGCTTGGTGGTCTTGCCCGAGGAGGAGCCCACCTTCTCGATGCCGGTCACGACGTCCATGCCCTTGGTCACGTTGCCGAAGACGCAGTGCTTGCCGTCGAGCCACGCGGTCTGCACGGTGCACAGGAAGAACTGCGAGCCGTTGGTGTTGGGGCCCGCGTTGGCCATCGAGAGCACGCCGGGGCCGGTGTGCTTGAGCACGAAGTTCTCATCCGCGAACTTGGCGCCGTAGATGGACTTGCCGCCGGTGCCGTTGTGGTTGGTGAAGTCGCCGCCCTGGCACATGAACTGGGGGATCACGCGGTGGAAGGAGGAGCCCTTGAAGCCGAAGCCCTTCTCGCCGGTGCACAGCGCGCGGAAGTTTTCTGTTGGACGTTTTCGTTTTCGTTTTCGTTTTCGTTTTCGTTTTCGTACGACGGATCCGGCGCGCCGTTTCGTGAAACGCGCGACACGGTCCACGCGTGGGACACGAAGAGTTTCGAAGGAAACGGCGGAAGGTGGAAGGAGAGGTGTCAGGGTCGCGTTCGTCGCGGTCGAGGGCGAGGACACCGTCGCGAGAGACGACGACGAGGACGACCGAACGCCTCTCCGACCGCGGCCGAGCGCGAGTGGAGAGACGTGGCCCCGATGACGCGTCTCGAGTCGAACGCGGGGACGCGCTCTCGTCGCGATCGGCTCGCGCGATCCGCTGCCGCAAAAAAGCGATCGCGCCGACCAAGTCTGCGTCGCGTCAAAATATCTGAGCGACGCGACGCCGCCGCGAGCGGCGAGAGCGGCGGGCGATGGAGCGGCGCCTGGTGCGCCGCAGTCGCGCGCGCGAGCCGCGTCTCGATCGACACCACGTCCGCTCGATCGCCGATCGACCGAGACGCGAGTCGGGGTCCTCGAGATGGCTCGGCATTCGGGGGAAAGAAAACAGATCTGGCGAGATCTGTCGGCGATCGAGTCGAGACCGATCACGACGCGGGAGACGCACCGGCGGTCTTGGGGGTGACGTCGGCGCGGAGAGTCATCTCGATGCGGCCGGCGGGCTCGCCGCCGATGGTCATGTCGAAGAAGCACACGGGGTTGGCCATGGTGTCTTGAGTGGGTGTTCGAGAGAACGAGCGCGGGGAAGAGTGACAGTGACGCGGTCGCGAAGACACTTTTTATGTCCCTTTTTGTGCGAGACTTTTTGTATGTGTCGCACAAAATTCGTATGGGAGATCAGTCACAGAGCTCCTCGTGGCCGGACGTTGACGTGTTTGACTTCTTCTCGGGGCCTCTCAAGAAACCTGCAGTGAGATCTCGATCCGACGACGCTTCTTTTACACACGGAAGGCGCGCGGGAAGGCGAGCGAGCGGTTTCGATCCATCCAGGCGTCGCGTCGCGTGGATACGCGGCGGATCGCGGGGAGACCGACGGAGCCACCGCCGGGCGCTCATCGCCGAACCCCTCTCGGGTCCCCGACCGCGCGGTCGTCCGTCCGCTCCTCTCCACCAGCGCGAGAACCATGTCGCCCGCCGCCGGCGAGCTCTCGAAGCTCCTGGACGGCGACGACGCCGCCAACGGCGGCGCGGACGCCGCGGACACCGAGCGGTGCGAGCGCGCGGAGATGGCGCGCGCGCAGGCGGAGAGCGACGCCGCGGAGGGCAAGAGGCGATTGGAGGTGGCGCGCCAGCAGTTCGCCGAGTACGCCACGTCCAAGGCTGACGAGTCCAAAGCCGTGCGCGACGTCATCCGCGAGCTCGCCGCCGGCGGCGCTCCCGAGCTCCAGCAGGCGCTCGAGCGCCTGGACCGCCTCGTCGCGCAGGCGGAGACCGAGGCGCGCGCGGTGGCCGCCACGGCGGAGGCTGAGCGCGCCTCGGCGAACGGCACGGCGAACGGCGACGCGCGCGCTCCGGGTCCGGATGCCTCCGAGACGATGGAGGTTGACGTCTCTCGACCTTCAAACCTCGACCTTCAAACGAAGGCACCACTCCTTTCGGTGAACTTTGAAAGTTTCGCCGAGCGCGCGAAGTACATCCCTCTGCGTCTGGACATGGAGGAGCGCAAGCTGCTGCGTCTGCTGGAAGCCGCGCTGCACGTGTCGGAGTACACGGACCACGTGGACGTGGTGACTTTTCGCGGCAAAACGCAACGCATCACGAAACAGCTGCGGGAGATCTGCGCCATCATGTGTGGGTTGGTGGTGGCGACGGACTACAGGCGAGGCCAGGCCTTAATCAAGGACAAGGATTTCGAGACGAACGCGAGTTTTTTCCAGACGGCGTTTGAAATCGGCCGGCGGCACAAAGTGATGAACCCGGAGAAGATGCGCGCCGAATACGGGAAGATGATTTACCTCCTGCAGGATTCGCAATCGGAGGAGGTCCAAGAGCTGCTGGGATTCAAGCTGGTGAAGCCGATGCGCACGGCGCACGCGTTGTTGGCGGAGAAAAACGGCCTCTTAATGCTGGACGACGCCTTGATGCACCAGGCCACCGCCGAGATCGCGCATCTCGGAAAGGCGCGATTCGCGGTGCAGCGAGAGATCAAAGCCAAGGAGCGCGCGCGCGAGGCGTTGGCGCGTAAGTACGCCAACGCGACCCTCACCGGCGAAGAGATTCTGTCCGTGCTGTACTCCATCAGCGACAACAACGCGTATTTGCGGTTCAACCGCGACCCGGTGGACCGGATGCTGACGCACCTCAACGCGTGTTTCGACCCGAAACTCCCGGAGACGCGCGAGTTTTCGCTCGGCATAAGCGTCGGCGCCGAAGGCGCGCGTCTGTCGCACACGCACGAGCGGCAGTTTCTGTACGTCTCTCAGAGCCTGACGCTGTGGCGCGAGGTGTCCAACGACATGTTCAAGCTGTGGACGCTGGCGGAGCAGGACCTGCTGCACGAGAGCAACCGGTACCAGCTCACGAACACCGGCCAGGGCTTGATCCGCGTGCAACACGCGCCGCGCGTGGGAAGAGCGATGCACCAGCTGCTTCACCGGTGCCAACAAAAACTGGGCGGGTGGGTCGGGTCGAGTGTCGTGCACCTCGGCGACCACAACGTCCCCAACGCGCTGATGTTCATCGACAAGTACACGCAGGTGCCGAGGATCTTAGGGCCTGTGGTTCTCGTCGTCGATGCGGTCGATGCTCTGTGCGACGACCCGAACATTCGCGCGTACGTCGAGTCGACGTTCGGATCCGCCGAGCGGTGTCGCAAGTGCATCTTGGCGGATTTTTTCCGACACGCGTTCGACGGATCGGGCGCCGATAACTTCTTCGACGCCGGGTCGTGCATCGACGGGCGGCTGACGTCCGCGTGGAACTGGTGCTCGAAGATCGAGAAGAAGCCGTACTACCCCGTGTTCAAGCTCGCGGGGTTCCAGGGGTTCGACGGGGGGGACTTTCGGTCGTGAGAATACGTAGAGAGCCGACGATGAGAGCGTCGAGTATTGTAGACGTCTGCCATCTCACTTCAAGAGCCTGAGGAGGGAGGTTCATACATTTCGGGAACACGTCGTCTCGGAACGTTCGCCGTGTGCGTCGACACGAGAAAACGCGTGGTGCGCTCGACGCGGCGCGCAGTGCTGCGGCGCCGCGGTGGGGCGTGCGCGGCCGGTCGAGGCGTCGAGACCGCTCCGAGCCCGCGCGCGCTGCGGGGAAGGGAAGGGCCGGGGGAACGTCTGGAGTGTCGCGCGGTCTGGCGGGAGATGGGCTTTTTCGACGCCGCCAGGGCGTTCGGCGCTGTCGTCCACCCCCTGCACTACGCCAAGGCGTGGTACTTCGTCTCCTTCGCCGCCTACGCGTGCATGACCCCGTACCTGCCGCTGTTCTACGAGCGCTGGGGCTTGAGCTCGACGGAGATCGGGTACGTCAACGCGTTGCGCCCCCTGGTGGGCTTCGTCGCGACGCCGGCGTGGGGATGGGTCGCGGACGTCACGGGCAGGCACAACGCCATCTTCTTCTGGAAAACCGTCAGCCAAGCCGCGGGGTACGCGGCGCTGGGTTTTTTCGTGCCCAAGACGTTCGCGGCCATCTTCGCGTACGTGTTCGTGCTCGAGGGGACGTGCGCGGCGACCATGACGCTGGCGGACGCGGCGACGGGGACGATGTGCCGCCGCGCGGCGGCGCGGAACGAGACCCCCGCGTTCGGCACGAGCTACGGCGAGATCCGCCTGTGGGGCGCCATCTCCTGGGGGTTTATCTTCGGGCCGCTCATGGGCGCCGCGTTGACGTACCTGCCGACGGACGCGGCGAACCGCGCGCCGTTCGTGGCGTACCCCGTGCTCTTGGCGATGAGCGCCGCGACCACGCTGGGGTTCGATTTCTCGCCGCTCGCGGCGGCGGATGGGGGAAAAAGCGACGCGCGCGACGAGGACGAGGACGCGCGCGAGAAGAATCTCGCGGAAGAATCTCGAGATCTCGCGACGCGCGACGAGGCGCTCTTGGGTTTAGGATCAGTCTCCACCGCGACGGCGACGATCGAAGACGCGTCTTTTTCTTTTGAGAAGGACGAATCGCGATTCGGGACGCCGCGTGGTCTTGAAAACGCGGGTCTTGAAAACGCGTCGCTGGCGAC
>Ga0181562_10004239_pt1 | contig 10372 bp, 10 predicted proteins | sample 011ome_26_FD_139344 | JGI IMG/M metagenome (GOLD analysis project Ga0181562, IMG submission 139344) | Coastal salt marsh microbial communities from the Groves Creek Marsh, Skidaway Island, Georgia - 011511BT metaG (megahit assembly) | ecosystem: Environmental > Aquatic > Marine > Intertidal...
AAATTCTTATCGAAATATGTATTTTTTACCATTTTATTATCGAAGAATTTCTTATCAAGATCAGTAACACAACCTACCACTTTAGCCGGGGAACCGGAGACAATTGAAAAATCAGGAATCGAGCTATTTACTATAGAGCCAGCCTTAATCAAGCACCCTCTTCCGATATTAACTCCAGGAAAAATTATTGAAGAATCGCCAATAAATGTATACTCACCTATAGATATAGCCCCATTTATATATCCTATTCGATCATCTGAAGAGAGATAAGACTCCCCCAATAAGCGAACAGATATATGACTTGAGTGTGTGTATATGGATATATGAGATCCTGTTTGAACACCTTTTTCAATATCTAAACCATTGCTCGCATCAAGCAAACAATAATACCCAATCCAAACATTGTCGCCCATATTTAACCTGGTCTTACAGATTAGTTTGGAAGTTGAGCCAATTCTTGTGTTTTTATGAAATTTATTAGTTACTCTATTGTAGAAGCCATACACCATAAATGGTTTTTGAATAAGTGAAAAAATATTCATCAACAATGAGAGTATATAGCCTAGGGGGGATAGGTAAATTTTTTTCAACATAAAATACTCCTTTTCTCTTTATTGATAATAGATGAAATTTTATTTAAGTTGGCGCCTTGAATTTTTTTCATACACCCTCCTTATAAATCCATCTACAACAACCTCTCAAAATCTAAGGTTAACTTTTGATAATCATAATTTTCAGCTAATTTTCTGGAATTATTACAAATTTTTTCGTATTCCTCTACATTCATATTTGCAAAGAATAATATTGCATCTGCATATTCTACCGAGCTTTTAAATTCTTTTGCAATGCCAAGATTATTTGTAGTTATGGGGCAGTATCCCATCTTTAAATTAGCGCATATTGGTTTTCCACTTGCCATATACTGAAACAATTTACTTTGACTCCCTCCGAACCTTGTTATGGGGCTAGGCATATAATTTAATATATTAAGCGAACTTCTAGACAAGACATAGGGGATATACTTCAATTCAATCCACTTCTGTTTGAACACAACATTTTTAAGATTCTTAGCTTTACAATAATTTTCTAACAAAAGTCTATCGTCTCCATCCCCATAAATTAAAAATCTGATATTGTCTTTATTTTTTAGTACTTCAGCTGCATCAATTAATTGTTTTAAATTATTAGCCAGACGAATAGAGCCAATGTAAATGACATTAAATATTGCATCATTTTCCAAGTCTGCATCTTTTATCTTGTATAAGTCTTTATTCTTATCGAAATCTCTTAAATCAACACCATTATTTATATAGTGTGCTTTATTCAAATTAATATTGCCACCCGATCCTAAATCCCAGCCCTTCTCAACTATATAGTTCTTACCACCCTCCATGGAGAAGACTATTTCATCTGCTCGCTCATATAGCCATTTCTCAGCCAAATACGCCATTTTAACAAGGGGGTTGTTTTTAGAGATCAATCCAAATGTAACGAAGGATTCAGGCCATAAGTCAACAACATCAACAATATATTTAGCTTCATATCTTTTAGCTACAAAGTAGATCATATTGCCAAATGGGACGGTAGCAATTTGAGCGATTACATCTGGTTTGTCAAACTTTTTTGACAAGATAAAAAAACGAATAGCAAACAATATTAAATTATAAAAACGCTTTAGTCCATTACCTTCATAACTATTAGTTTTTATATGAATAAACTTTATTCCATCATACTGTGCTTTAATAAATTTTCTATTATCAGTAATTAAATTGATATTTGAATTATGTAAAAAACTCCCGCTGATAATTGTCACATCGTAGCCACTCTCGATTAAGTATTGAGCTCGTTTTAGTGTTTGTATGCGAGCTTCATATTTAGGTGGCATTGCATATTGATTTATCAACCAAATTTTCTTTCTCATTTGATCTAATACTTATTAATTAACCTAACAATTTTACACACTTCGTCTTTTGAAAGTACAGGGCTTATTGGCAAAGATAACACCTCATTATGTATTTTTTCCGTTAATGTAAAATGCATGTCATTCATTTCTTTGTAGCATTTTTGCATATGTGGTGGTATTGGATAATGAATCATTGTTTGAACACCGTTATCTTCCATGTACTTTTTAAAAACGTCTCTATTTTTAACTCTAATAACAAATAAGTGCCACACATGACTATCCTTATTACCATTAACTATCTGAGGAAGAATTATTTTAGAATTTTTGATATTCTTTCTGTAGTATTTTGCTATCTCCTTTCGAATTAAATTTTCTTTATCAATATATCTTAATTTAACAGAAAGAAAGCCGGCTTGAATTTCATCCATTCTACTATTCAACCCGACAAACTCATTCTGGTATTTAACTTCTGATCCGTAGTTTGCAATAGATCTTACCGTACGCGATAATTTTAAATCATTGGTGGTAACAGCTCCGCCATCCCCTAAAGCCCCTAGATTTTTTCCAGGATAAAAACTGAATCCGGCAGCATCCCCAAGGTTACCCGTTTTTACATCACCAAATTTTGCTCCTATCGCCTGCGCATTATCTTCAACCACCTTTAAATTATAATTTTCTGCTAGATCTCTAAGTTCATCATTAAAACAAACTTGACCGTATAAGTGAACTATCATTACAGCTTTAGTTTTTTTAGAAATGGATCTTTTTATTTTGGAAAAATCCAGATTATACGATGTTATATCTGGCTCAACAAGTACGGGCACTAATTTATTGTCAGTAATCGCAAACAAGGAGGCAATAAAAGTATTTGCAGGCACAATTACCTCGTCACCCTCATTCATTACTCCCATCTCAATATACGCTCTAAAAATCAATCTTAGAGCATCGAGCCCACTTGCACAAGCAATTGCATACTTGGTCTCAGTGTATTTTGCCAAATCATCTTCAAATAACTTTACTCTTTGACCTAATAAATACCAGCCTGAATCGATTACTTCAGATGCAACATTTTTAAGTTCAGCCGAATATTGGCGATTTATTTTTTTCAGTTCAAGAAATTTTATCATTCTGGTAAATTATGTATTTTCCCGTTTTTGTCTTTGAAATTCATATCTAATAAAACACCAAGGTTAGTAATATAACCTTTGTGTTTAGCTGGATTTCCATACCACACTGTATTTTTTGGTATTTCTTTACAAACAAGACTTCCGGCCCCTATAAATGCATAAGATCCTATTTTATTACCCGCAATGATTGTTGAATTTGCACCAAGAGAGGCACCTCGTTCTATAATTGTTTGAGCAAACTTTTTTGGATATTGCTTAGATCTTGGCACTAAATCATTTGTAAATGTAACATTAGGTCCAATGAATACAGAATCCCCTATCCGTAAACCGTCCCATAGTTGAACCCCTGGCTTTATCGTAACCGTGTCGCCCACGATTACATCATTCTCAATAAATACATTACAGTTTATATTGCAATGATTTCCGATAATAGCTCCTTTTAAAATTACAGTATATTGCCATACACTTGTACCATCTCCAATATTGGATGTTTGCACATCTGAACTTGTGTGTATTATTGCCATTATTACTTCTCCAGCCTTATAGATTAATTTTAAATTTTTGCAGCAACCTCAAAAGTAAACCTATAGGTATCCAGGATAATGAATTAGGCCTATACAATGAAATAAGAAATCTTATGAACTTTCCTTCTATTTCTCTTTTTGAGATTAATTCAATGTAATTATATTTTGTCAAAAATGCAACACCCTCATTTGTCCACATCCCCTTACAAACAGCCCCAGGTGCGCTAATTTTTTTGATAGTCTTCGAGTTAAAGCTGGTAGATAAAATTGTTTCTGATTTTATTTGTATTTGATTTTCTCTGATATAGCTTAAGCCTTTTCTTTCAAAATCCCAAGCGGAAAAGCCTTCTACGGATAGAAGCAGTAGCGCTTCTTTTTTCCAAATGGCGATAGATGCATTTAAGGAGTACTTTATATCTAAAGGATTGGAGCAGTAAAAACTATCGCCTATTCTTAAATCATCACGATAGATAATATCTCTTGAATCTATTTTTAGAAAATCTATATTTTCATCTTTGCAATGCTGTATGTGATTAAAAATCATTTCTGTTTCAATCTTTTTGTCAAGAAAGAAATCTTCAAGAAAAAGAATAACATTATCACTTCCGATTAATTCTAACGCTTTTTTCATATTAGAGCCGAACCCCTTATGCTCTCCCACCTTGATAAAGGTTATTCCAGGCTCATCTAGTTCGGAAAAATTGGAGATAAAATAAATTGGAAATGGGCAATCGGGCCAATACAAACGAAACGAATGAATCATAGGGGCCCAGCAATCACTATACAAATCACATGAACTAATAATAACGGAGGTCTTCACAGACTAAATCCCCTCTCTTAAATCAATCAAAGCTCTCCACCTAATGGCATGATTATTATTTCCAATAGGAGCTACAGCATACATAATATCTCTTTTTCTATATGGTTTAGCGCCCCACTCTATATTGCATTTTTTTTTGTATTTTTTTTCAAAAATAGTTGCTATATCTCTTATGCTAGTGCCCTTTCCTGTGCCTAGATGAAATTCTCTTTCATTTTCTTTTAGACTCAAAAACCTTTCTTTATTTGTAATTACATATACAAAAAAATTTGATATATCATCGACATGTATGAAATCCAACACTTGTTCTCCGTGTGTCATTTTTACATCAATATGTGAATCCATAGACTCCTTGATATAATCAAATACTCTTTTTACCGTCATGTTCCCACCATATACACTATAAGGAATAACTGTGACACATTGGATTCCATAAAGATTTGAATAATAATCGACAAAAGATCGAAATGCTGTCTTACATGCCGCATAAAGGTACGCACTATCAAATTTGTTAACTCCGTAACGGTACTCAGCAAATGATCCAGTATTGACAAATAATTTCATATTTGTACACTTTGATAGCGCATCTAATAAAAGCACTCCAAACTCAATATTTGCAGAAATAAGTGGCTGAATAATATCTGAATCTTGACGAGGGGTGGTTAAAGTTGCAAGATGAATAACGACTTCTGGGTTGAATTCAATAACCTTATCTAGCTCAGTAGAATAAACATGCCTACACTTATCAAATTTAGAACGAGGATATAAGGATTTAGCTACCTCCAAATCCCTATTTAGGGTTAATATATCAATATTTGGACACTTATGAATTAACATCGGCATTAAATTTTGACCGATAAACCCTGTAACGCCAGTCAGTAAGACTTTCATAAAGCAAAATCATACTCTATTGAGTCTATTGGTAAGGCATCTGATTCACTGGAAACATGAGGGCTGGGTATGATATCAAGCAACATAGAAAAATTATCACCTAAACCCTGAAACGCCATCCATAAACCGGGCGCAATGGTTAGTCTTTTGTAATTATAATCTGGAGATAAAATACACTCGACAAACTCTCCAAACGTATCACTCTCAACCCTATCATCATAGATAACAAATTTAATTTTTCCCACTGGGACGATAATATTTAATGCAAACAGATTGTGCCTTTTCCAACCCTTTACAGAGTTATATTCAATCTGTGAAAAATAAGCCTCTCCAAAATCAACATATCCTATATCAGTTGATTTTAAAGCATGAAAAATATTTCCATTTTTAACTTTTATCTGTTGCAAATCATATAAATTCACTCCTTTCATTAATGAGTCCATTCTAGATTCTGTCTACGAGCTTCAAGAGTGTAATAATTAATTTGATCTAATGTTTTAGAGTACATATCTTCTTTTGACCCTTTCTCAAAGGCAATATACCAATCAGCAATCAACTCAACACATTGTGTATAACTAAGTGTTGAATGCCAATTAAGATAACAATTAGATTTATCACAATTCAACTTTAATAACTTAGCCTCTTCAAAAGGGATGGAATCTGTAATTTTTACAACTTTGTCAATTTCAAGCCCCCAATGTATAGCTAAATCTTTAGTCAAGTCATGGACGGTTTTAGTTAACTCAGCTTTAGGTCCAAAGTTAAAGGCTTCTCCATTAGATATCTTATCTTCCCAAAGATACAATCCAATAGTCAAATAGCCACTTAGTGGCTCAAGAACATGCTGCCAGGGTCTTGTAGCTTTTGGGCTGCGTATTTCAACAATACCACCTTTTTCAAAAGCATTCACGCAGTCAACTATTATTCTATCTTTCGCCCAATCACCACCTCCAATAACATTTCCAGCGCGTGTAATTGCTAATTTAATATTCGGCATTTCTTTAATAAATGAATGCCAATATGACTTTATTGTCAGCTCTGCTGCACCCTTTGAACCAGAATATATGTCCTTACCACCCATAGGGTCATTTTCACGATAACCCCATATCCACTCAACATTATCATACGCTTTATCACTCGTAATTAGAACACATGTGCATTGCCAGCTAATATTACGAATAGCCTCTAACACTACAGCTGTTCCAATAATATTTGTCGTTATTGTGTCAAATGGATCACTATATGATGTAGAAACAATTGCTTGTGCAGCAAGGTGAAATATAAATTCAGGCTTTATTTCTTGCACTACATCATTAAATTCTTTCTTATGTCTAATATCGCCAAAAATATTATCGATCTTTGACTCTAGTTGCAATTCCTTGTACATGGATGGTGTGGTTGGGATATCACTTGAGTATCCATACACTTTGGCGCCTAAAGAAATAAGCCAGGTAGTTAGCCAACTCCCTTTAAATCCAGTATTACCAGTTACTAAAACTCTCTTATCTTTATAGATATTATTAAAAGCCATATTATCTTTTTTAACTTCTACCATTGCTTCCACACTGCCTTGCCATCTTCCCACATTTTATTTAAAATTTTATTGTCATTAAGAGTATCCATTGGCATCCAAAATCCAGTATGCTTGAAAGCATTAATTTGCTTGTTGACAATTAGTTTCTGCATGGGCTCACACTCAAACATTCCACTATCCTCTTCTAAATAGTCAAATATTTCCGGTTCGCATACAAAAAAACCTGCATTAACCCATGTTCCATCACTCTTTGGTTTTTCCTTAAAGGAGTTTAGAGTGCCATCTTCTAGTATATCCAAAACCCCCAGCTTTCCAGATGGCTGAAAAGCCATCATCGATAAAACCTTGCCTGATTTTTTATGAGTCTCGTAAGATTTTGCAATATCTACATCACTTACGCCATCTCCATATGTTAAGAAAAAAGACTCATCACCAATGTAATCCTGTATTCTTTTTATACGACCGCCAGTCAAAGTGTTTAACCCAGTATCTACTATTGTAACCTTCCAATTATCTATATCGTTATTATGAATTTCTACAGTTCCATCTAGAAGATCAATTGTAAGGTCGGAATTGTGATGCAAATAATTAGAAAAATATTCTTTGATTGCATATTGCTTATACCCGCCACAAATTACAAAATCATTTATTCCATATTTTGAATAAATTTTCATGATATGCCACAGAATTGGCCTTCCCCCTATTTCCACCATAGGCTTGGGGATTAAATGTGTAGTCTCACTCATCCGGGTGCCATATCCACCTGCTAAAATTACTAATTTCATTTTCACTCCTTATATTAGTTTAAATAATAAGTCTGCTAACCTTCTATTTTTTTATTTTTCAAAGAATCAACTTTAAAACACTAAATAGCTTCAATATAATTCCTTGCAGTTTCCTTATTGGACATTTTGCTTGCAGTTTCAATGGCATTTTTGGAAATTCTCATCAATTCTACCTTGGAAATAGTGTTAATATGGATTATTAATTCAGCTAATTCTATACTGTTTCCTGCTTCACAAAGAAAGCCATTAATACCATGAATAATTACCCCGTCTATCCCTTCATTTCTAGCTGCAATTGTAATGCATCCTCTAGACATAGCCTCAAGGTATACCAAGCCAAAAGCTTCATTTTCACTTATCATAATAAAGCAATCTGAATGATCATAATACTCCAGGACTTCTTTGCGCGAAATTTTTCCTTTTAGTGAAATATTTGCCAATGTTCCATTTTTTTTTGCGGCAGATATTATGTCCTTATCTTTACTTCCGCTACCTACATAAGTAATGCTATATTCCCCGCTTGGTATTGCTTTTTTTAAAGCCGGCACAAGAGATGAAGGAAATTTTCGCTCAATTAATTGACCTACATATAAAAAATTTCTAAGCTTAATGGCAAGATTTGGATTAATTTTTTTATTAATAAATTCATTGGGAATGCCTGAATAATTTATAAAACTACCATTACTTTTCCAATAAATATTTTCAAACCCTCTTCTTAAAGATTCTGACCTAAAACCCCAGACATCAATATAATCCTTATATTGAAAAAGTTCTTTAGAATATAGTTTTTGTATAATTTCAACCTTTTCGTGCAAAACGATACACGATTTAGAATCCGGATATAATTGCTTCAACCTCGAAACTATTTCAATCTGAGGATTATAAAAATGGCCAATAATTATATCTGGCTTAAATTTTTCCAACTTCAATACATTATCAATCTTTTTAGCCTTTTCAGATATGGTATTTTTTTGGTATTTCCGATGAGGAAAGTATTTAAATATAGGAAAGCTATAAATAGGAACGCCGTCTTTTATAAAAAACATATCTTCATATCTACGAACAAGATCAATATTATCGTTACCCACAATTTTGATAGCAACACTTCTAAATAATGAAGCTAATTGATAAAAAATAATTGGAAATACTGATTTAAAATGGATAACTTTAACATCGGACCCCATTTTTTTCCATTCTCGCGTAAAGTCATGACAAACGGATGTGTGCTCTTCCGAATTAGGAGCTGGGTACATCGTAGTAATAAAGAGTATGTTTTTATTATTCATATAATTTTCTTAGTGAATGGATATTAAGATTCATTCTATAATATCTAGTAAGGTAATATTTAGCCTGTTACAGACTTTCTAATAATTCCCTGTTATTGGCTAATTATTTTTAAAAATAGAAATTTTTTAAGTACATTTTCTAGTATTTATTTTTCCTATATTTTAGAAAAATCAGCACCAGCAATGCGGATAATACTGAATTATAGTAAAATGCACCAGACGCTAGATTAAATGCTATCTGTTGGACTAGTAATAAACCAACCCAGTAGTCAGTGTTTTTATTTTTGACTAGGTTAGTTGACCTTATTAAAGCTACAAGTAAAAAATAGGTGAGCACCAATCCTCCTATGACCCCCATTCCTATTAGCGCATCTAAAATTAAATTATGTGAATAATCAAAACTTCCATCTTCAAATATTATGGCAAATTGCCCTCCCAAAATAGGATTGGCAAAAAAATATTCTAAAGCTTTTGTATAATATATATCTCGACTTCCAAAGCCTTCTGTATCAAGTGTCATTCTTAAGCGCCCTTCCAAAATAGGAGACACTTCACCAATTAAATCAAATATTTCACTCATGAAGATTACTGTTAAAAAATATACAGTAATTAAACCAAATATCCCTAAAGTAAAATTTTTTGCTTGTGCAAAAATCCAGAAAAATAATACCGCCCCCAGTGCCATTACTGGTCCACGACTTCCGGCACGAAGCATAAAGAAAATACCCGTTATAATTAGAAAAATACATAGTACTTTATAGAACCAGGTCGGCTTCATTACAAGAAGAGCAAATACACCAAGGATAATGCCCGTTGCACCAAGGTGCCCAAAAGAAATTGTTGAAATTGCTGCATTACCGACATGTCGGCCACTCATAGCAGCGTCTGCACCAAGCAGTGCATTATTTTTAAAAATAATAAGTAAAAAAGTAAATGCTGATAAAGTCAAAATAATCCAAAATGATTTTTCTAAGTCAATATATTTATAGCTTTTTATAATTGAGAAAATCGCAGGTATACATATTCCAAATATGTATGCCCAGATTTTTGATACGTCTCCAAATTCAATGTCTGTACGTATATTTGTATCATAGAAAATCCTAATAATTAAAATCACCCAAAAAAAGAGAAAGGCCACCAAAGCGACTGGATAAAAAGACTGCTCTTTATTTTTAATATTGATTATTATCACCAATAATGCCAAGATAAGCGTAAATATTCTATATGGCATCGTTACTGATCGAGTAATGACATCCATATCAGAGTGTGCAGGTAAAAAAGCACTTGTAACCAATTGAAAGCCAATGAAAATAAGTACAAAATTCAGTGTACTTAATAAAATATTTATTTTTTGCTTGCTGACTTTTAATGAAATAGACATAATTATATTAAATATTTTATCACCCCAAAACCTCTGACAGCTTTTTAAAATTTCTTATATAGAACATCTTAAGAAGCTTCCTTCTTATTCTGGTTCAATTTTATACTTTCTTGATACACAT